>CAJDVX010000035.1_pt1 | contig 10134 bp, 7 predicted proteins | sample 7391491 | NCBI WGS metagenome assembly CAJDVX01 (sample SAMEA7055717, study PRJEB34461) | soil metagenome | biome: terrestrial ecosystem; feature: Peninsula; material: soil | place: Antarctica | collected 2016 | reverse complement strand
AGCACCCTGCCCGCTACAGCCGAGGATTTGCATGTTTTCCATGCCGGCACCGCCGCACAGAACGGCCGAACCGTGGCGAGCGGCGGCCGCGTGCTGGCGGTGACGGCGCTCGGCGATAGTGTGCGCATGGCACAAAAGCGCGCCTACGAGGCGGTGGCCGGCATTCATTTCGACGGCATGCAGTACCGCCGCGACATCGGCTGGCGTGCGCTCGACCGCAAGAAATGAGACCGTAAGCGATGCGCAGTGAACGGTGAGACCGAAGCACTACGCACGCATCTGCGGCGCGGCGGCCTGATCGCCTATCCGACCGAATCCTGCTACGGCCTCGGCTGCGATCCGCGCAATCCGCGCGCCCTGAAACGACTTCTGCGTCTGAAGGGTCGCGACGCGGCCAAGGGCCTGCTGCTGATCGCCGATCGGTTCACGCGTCTGCAAGCTTTCATTCAACCCCTGCACGCAGCCGACCGCGCGCGGATGCTGCGTACCTGGCCCGGCCCCATCACCTGGGTCGTCCCCGCATCCGCCCACTGTCCGCCCGAACTGACCGGCGGCCGCGCCACCGTCGCGATCCGCGTCACCGCCCATCCTGGCGCCGCGCGCCTATGCCGCCGCCTAGGCATGGCGCTGGTTTCCACCAGCGCCAATAAAAGTGGCAGGAAACCTGCCAGAACCGCCACAGAATGCCGCAGAATATTCGGTACGCAGGTACGCGTAGTCGCTGGCCGCATCGGCCAGCGCCGCCGCCCCTCCACTTTGATCGATCTTGCCACCGGAACGATACTTCGCCCCTGATGTCCGCCCCATCCCCCGATACCCCCGCCGTCAAAACCTGGTTGCTCGATCTGCAGACGCGCATCGTCGCTGCACTGGAAGCCGCCGACGGTCTGCCCTTCCGCACCGATACCTGGGAACGCCCCGAAGGCGGCGGCGGCATTTCGCGACTGATCGAGGAGGGGCAGGTATTCGAACGCGGCGGAGTGAATTTCTCGCACGTGCTCGGCAGCCAGTTGCCGCCGTCGGCGAGCGCGCACCGCCCGGAACTCGCCGGTCGCCGCTGGGAGGCGATGGGCGTCTCGCTGGTGCTGCACCCGCGCAATCCCTACGCGCCGACGGTGCACATGAACGTACGCTGCTTCGTCGCGCTGAAAGACGGCGAGGCGCCCGTATGGTGGTTCGGCGGCGGCATGGATCTGACGCCCTACTACGGTTTCGCGGACGACGCACGGCATTTCCATATCACCTGCAGGGACGCGCTCGCCCCGTTCGGCGCGGATCTTCACCCGCGTTTCAAGGACTGGTGCGACCGCTACTTCTTCCTCAAGCATCGCAACGAGCCGCGCGGCATCGGCGGTATCTTCTTCGACGACTTTTCTGAAGGCGACTTCGACCATGCGTTTGGCATGACGAAAAGCGTGGGCGACGCTTTCCTTGACGCCTACCTGCCTGTCCTCGAGCGCCGCAAGGATCTGCCCTATGGCGAGCGCGAGCGCGATTTTCAGGCGTATCGGCGCGGGCGCTACGTCGAGTTCAACCTGGTGTACGACCGTGGCACTCTATTCGGCCTGCAGTCGGGCGGCCGCACCGAATCGATTCTGATGTCGTTGCCGCCCATCGTGAAATGGCGCTACGACTGGCAACCCGAGCCGGGCACACCGGAAGCTTCGCTGTATACGGACTTTCTAACCGCACGCGACTGGCGCCGCATCCTGATCGGCTTCGGTATTCTGCTGCTGCTCGTCGTCCTGGCCGGGCTCATCGCCTACGAATTGCTGTCGTCAGCTCTGGAAGCGAAATACATTGCGCGGGAGGCGCAAAAGATGACCTGGCAAATCCGGCCCGGGCCATCCGACCGTATTCGCTACCCGGGCCAGGGGCCATACGACCTACGCCTCGGCTACAGCAAGCTGCCGCATTATCTGGCGCAACTGGACAAGGCCGGCTGGAAGATCGACCAGCAGGCCCGGATCAGTGTCCCGATGGCGCGCGCCAGCGATCTTGGCCTGTTCCTGCCTTACCACGAGAAAGACCAGGCCGGGCTCAGCCTGCTCGACAGCGACGGCAAGCCGCTATATGAAGCGCTGCACCCGACCCGGATCTACCACCGCTTCGAGGACGTTCCGAAGATCGTCGTCGATTCGCTGCTCTACATTGAAAACCGCGAACTGCTGACCGAGCAGTACCCCACCCGCAATCCGGCCGTGGAATGGGATCGCCTCGCCCAAGCGCTGATGGAAAAAGGTATCAGCCTCATCGACACCAACCGCAACGTACCCGGCGGCAGCACCTTGTCGACGCAGATCGAAAAATGTCATGGCCTATCTGAACACCGTGCCGCTCGCGGCCGCACCGCGCTTCGGCGAGGTCAACGGCATCGCAGACGGGCTGTGGGCATGGTACGGGCTGGATTTCGGCGAGATCAACGCGATCCTCGCGAAAAAGAAGCGCGGCGGCGAAACCGCCTATGCAAGCGCACTGAAGCATGTACTGTCGCTGATCGTCGCCGAGCGTCGTCCATCCTATTATCTGGCCGCCAACCGCAAGGCGCTTGACGCCCTGACCGACGACCATCTCGACCTGCTGGCCAACGCTCAAGTCATTTCGCGTGAACTCGCCGACCGCGCCAAGCGGATCAAGCTACGCAGCACGCATGATCGAATCGATCCGCCGGCACCTCGTTTCGTCGATCAGAAAGCCACCAACGCCCAGCGTATCCGCATCGCGCAGTTGTTGGGCGAGTCCCGGCTGTATGACCTCGACCGGCTGGACCTGCAAGTCAACACCACCATCAACCAGCCGGCGCAGAAACTCGTCAGCCGCTATCTGCAGGATCTGGCCCGGCCCGAGGCCGCCGCGGCGTCGGGACTGGTCGGATTCCGCTTGCTGAAGCCCGACAACGCGTTCGACCAGGTGATCTACAGTTTCACGCTGTATGAGAAGACACCGCAGGGCAACGTGCTGCGCATTCAGGCCGACAACCTCAATCAGCCGTTCGACATCAACAGTCAGGCCCGACTGGATCTCGGTTCTACCGCCAAGCTGCGCACTCTGGTCACCTACCTGCAGATCATTTCCCGGCTGTACGACGATGACCGCGCGCTCGACACCAAGACGCTCAGGCAAAAGGCGCAGCCGCAACGCGACGTGCTGGCCCAGTGGGTGGCGGCCACGCTGCTCGCCCAGCCCGACATCAAGCGGGACGCCCTGCTCGAGGCCGCAATGGGCCGCCAGTATTCCGCGGGGCTGCAAATGTTCTTCACCGGCGGCGGCCTGCACAATTTCGTCAACTTCGACGCCAAGGACAATAGCCGCGTGATGGACGTGTGGGAGGCCACAAGGAATTCGGTCAACCTCGTCTACATCCGCATCATGCGCGACATCGTGCGGCATTATGTCAGCGCTTCACCGGGTGCCGCCGCGCGCATCCTGGACGATGCCAGCAACCCGCTGCGCGAGACCTATCTACTGCGTTTCGTCGAGCGGGAAGGCCGCCTGTTCACCCGCCGCTTTTATCAGAACCACAAGAGCCAGACGGCAACGCAAATGGCGCAGGATCTGTACGCCCGGGTTCATACAAATCCGCGCCGCTTCACCTCGGTGTTCCGCTACCTGGAGCCGCAGGCAAACTTCGAGACCTATGTGGCCACGCTGCACAAGCAGGTTCCCGCCAGCGCCAGCCTGAGCCAGAAGACGCTCGAATCGCTCTACCAGACTCAGGCACCCGACGCCTACAATCTGGCCGACCGGGGCTACGTGACGCAGATCCATCCGCTGGAATTGTGGGTGGTGAAGATCTTGCGCGCCACGCCCGGGACCGATCTCAAGACCCTCGACGATCAGGGGGCTGACGTCCGTCGCGAGGTCTACAACTGGCTGTTCAAGACCAGCCGCAAGAATGCGCAGGACATCCGCATCCAGTCGCTGCTCGAGGTCGAGGCGTTCGAGGGCCTGCTGCGTGACTGGAAACAGCTGGGCTATCCGTTCGACAACATCACGCCTTCGTACGCCACCGCCATCGGTGCCTCGGGCGACCGGCCCGCCGCGCTGGCCGAGCTGATGGGCATCCTGGTCAACGACGGCATGCGTGCACCGACGGTAAGCCTCACCAGCCTGCACTTCGCGGCCCACACACCCTTTGACACCCGCCTGTCTCACAAACCGGCTCAGGGCGAGCGCCTGCTGCCAGTCGAATTGGCGCGAATCGTACGGCGCGCACTGGCCAAGGTCGTTGAAGGCGGGACCGCAGGACGACTGGCCAACACCCTCAAGGATCCAGCTGGACAGCCCCTCACCCTGGGCGGCAAGACCGGCACCGGCGACCATCGTTACGAACGCTACGGCAAAGGCGGACAACTGATCGACTCGCGCGTGGTCAGCCGCTCTGCCACCTTCGTGTTCTATATGGGCGACCGCTACTTCGGTACGCTGACCGCACTGGTGGAAGGCGAACAGGCGGGACAATTCGGTTTCACCAGTTCGCTGACCACTCAGATGCTGAAAACCCTGTTGCCGCAACTGCAGCCCTATCTATACGCGACGTCGCCTGCCGTTCCGTCCGGGCCCGCGAAGCCCGCGCCCGAACCCGCTGCGGCACCTGTTCCCGTACCAGTTCCGGCCGCTCCGCACGTGCCTGTGAAGGAAACGCCTGACGACACCACCAGCCAGGCCGACCCGACGGTCAAGCAACCGCCCGACCAGGGAGGCTTCCCAGAGGATCTCGAACCCGATGTGGTGCTGCCGGTTCCCGCCACGCCCGGCGCCGACCCGTCCCCCGCAGGCGTTCCGCCATGACGCGCGTCCAGGGCGGAAGGTGTGTCGCCCGACGTGCGCGCAGTCGTCTTTACTGATCTCGCCAGTAAAGACGCATTCCAACAGACTGCTCATTCAACAAAAGCCAACTTCAGCGAAAAAATATAAAGCCGCGAATTGAATTCGACATGCATGCAGGAGAGTGCGTGATTCCGGTCATCGGCAGCGAACTATCTTGATTTGGCAGGTTTTTGCCATGGCCGGTCACAACGTCCGGCTTGGGATCGCGCACAAATCGGATATGCTGGAAGGCTACGTATTCTGATCTTGCCATGAAAGAAAACATCCACCCCCTGATCCAGCACCTGCCGTCCGATTCTGGAAACGTCAGCATACCGGCGCTGCGCGTGCTGTCGGAAATCACCACCAGCCTGTCTACCGATTCCAACGTCGAGCAGCTGCTGGGACGTTTCCTCGCGACCATGGTCCGGCTGGCCGGCGCGCAGGGGGGCGCGGTTCGCATCATCACCGATGACCGCGCGCACCTGCGGCTGATCAGCTCGGTTGGGCTTCCACCCGAACTGGTCGAGCACGAAAGTCTCGTCAGCGTCGATTGCGGCGTCTGCGGCAAGGCCGCGCGCGAGGTGACGGTGAGCAGCTGGAATAATGTCGCCTTCTGCAAGCGGCAAGCCAACGACCCGTATTTCAGCGATACCTGCAACACCGTGGTGGCAGTGCCGCTGATGCACAAGAATCAGGTGATGGGCGTCTACAACCTGTTCCTGGAAGAAGGCCACGTCGTCCCCGAGGACGTGCAACTGCTGTTCCGTTCGATCAGCGAGCACCTCGGCATCGCGCTGGAAAATGCCCGTCTCACCCGCGAGAACATGCGCATCTCGCTGATGAACGAACGCCAGATGCTGGCCAACCAGATCCACGATTCGCTGGCGCAGACGCTGGCCTACGCCAAGATGCGACTCACCGTGCTGTCCGATGCGATGCGCTTTGAAGACTACCCCAAGGCCAACCGCTATCTGGGCGATGTCGAGGAGGCGGTCGATCTCGCCTACGCCGATCTGCGTGACCTCATCACCCAGTACCGTGACCGCATCAACCCGCGCGGGCTGGTGCCGGCGATTCAGGAAATGGCCAAGAGCTTCCGCAAGAAAGCCAATGCCGATGTGGATTTCCTCAATCTGGTGCAGGACGTTTCGCTCTCACCGGACGAGGAGATCCAAGTCTTCCACATCATCCAGGAATCGCTCTACAACATCGCCAAACACGCCCGTGCTCGCCATGTCGTCATCACCTTCGACCTGGAAAACGGCCAGTACATCGTCAACGTCGCCGACGATGGCGTCGGCGTACAGAAAAAGAATGATGAATCATCCACCATGGGCAAGAGCTTCGGCCTGACCATCATGCGCGAGCGCGCGGCCAAGCTCAATGGCAGGCTCAAAGTGGAGTCCCGCCCGGCCGGCGGAACCGTTATTCGGCTGACCTTCCCGCAACACAAATCCGAGCATCCCGCATGAGTCTTGTCCGCATCATCCTCGTTGACGACCATACCCTGTTCCGCAAGGGTCTGGCCGAACTCCTCGAACAGAGTGGCAGCGTCGAAGTCACCGCCTTCACCGGCAATCCGGACGATGTGCCTCGGTTGCTGAAAGCGCATCGACCCGATGTCCTTATTCTCGACCTCAACATGCCGGGTACCGACGGCATCACGCTGATGCAGCAACTCCGAACCGACGATTTCGATCTGCCCATTCTGATCCTCACCCTGTCGGAAGCCGAAGACGATCTTGCACGGGCATTGCGTGCCGGTGCCAACGGCTACCTGCTCAAAAGCATGGAACCCGACGAAGTGGTCGACGCCATCCTGCGCGCCCAGCGCGGCGAGACCGTCGTCGCGCCCGCGATGACCGCCAAACTGGTCAACCTCTACGACCAGAAGGGCCAGGATGCGGGTTCCCTGCTCGATGCGTTGACGCCGCGTGAACGCGAGATCCTCACCCATCTGGCGCGCGGCGAAAGCAACAAGGCCATCGCTCGCACCCTCGACATCAGCCACGACACCGTCAAGCTGCATGTCCGCCACATCCTCGCCAAGCTGAATATGTCATCGCGGGTGGAGGCGGCCGTGTTTGCAGTCGAGAATCGGGTGGCGCCCGGTGGCCGAAACTAAGGTCGCTGAGCCCCACGGGAACCGTTCCGCGAATCAGCGCACGCCCTGCGTCTAATTGAAGTCCCATGCACCCTGAACATGGTGGTGCTCGACGAACTCCAGCGTACCCTCGACCATCTGTCCCGGCATGACACCACTGGGAGGCGGAGAACCGATGCCGAAACCCCGGTCGCGCGCACCAACAAAGCCCTGTATGTCGCCAAACTGACCGGACTATCTGCTATCCGCACAGCCGACAGAGGCCGTGGGAGTTTCTCGCACTAGAGCGTCTACGATTTCGCTTGCGGTTCCGTTGTGGCGGGTTCCGGTTCCGCTTGCGGCACAACCAGACTGATCAGGGTCTGCCCGACCTGCGGCTTGATTTTTCCCTCGACGGTGAAGACCTGAAGCCCCCCTTCCTCGGTGATCAGGAACAGCGGCTGCACCTGGTCATACTGGGCCTTCAATTCCTCGACGCCAAACTCCTCGGTCAACCGGGTTTTCTTGATCACGGCTTCATCGGCAAACCAGTGGGTCATGGCGTCGTGGGTCATGTCCTTGTCGAACAGGAAACGGCCCCTGAGATGTCGGGAATGGTCGCCGAGCAGTCTCTCATCCTGGGGCATCAGCTGATAGGCCTGTGCGCGCCCGAACAGGGACGCGAAATGCAGCGCCGCCAGCGAATTGACATCGTCATTGCCGGTCATGGCCATGAGTTTGCCAATCCCGCTGATCTCGACGCGGTCCAGCACGGTATCGGAAAAAATGCTGACATAAAAGGCCGGGATACCCGCCATGTGCGCGGCCGCGATGTTGTGCCGGCTGTTGTCCACCAGCATGACGGGGTAGCCTTCCTCCTGTAGTACCTGGGCTATATCGCGAACCCAGAAACGCCCCCCCAGGAACAGCACGCCTTGCGGGTCCGTCTTGGACAATCCGAGCCGCCGCGCAACCAGCGGGGCAGTCAGGCCATACAAGGCCACGGTTCCGATAATGACGAAGAAGGTTTGTGACACCAGCACGTCGGAGCCCGTCAGCCCTCCCTGCTCCATGCGCAACGCGAATATCGACGCCACCGCGGCGGCGACGATGCCACGCGGTGCCATCCACGATAGAAACAGCTTTTCCTTGAGGCTGAGCTTGCTTCCCAGCGTGGAGGCAAAGACGGCAGCGGGTCGTGCGACGAACACCAGAATAAAGAGAAACAGGAAACTGGCAATCCCGATCTGGTCGAGAACCGCCGGTTTGAGATTGGCGGCCAGCAGGATGAATACGCCCGCGATCATCAGTACCCGCAGGTTTTCCTTGAACTCGACGATATGGTGAATCGGAACGATTTTTTGGTTGGCCAAGGCAAATCCCATGATCGTCACCGCCAGCAGTCCTGATTCGGGCTGCAGCAGATTGGCGCCGGTAAAGACCGCGACGACGAGCATGACGGCTACCGGGTTTTGCAGGAAATCGGGAATCCAGTCCCGCTTCAGGCACAGTCCCAGGATCGAGGCGCCGAGCAGACCGCCCAGCGTTCCGAAGGCAACGGTTTTCAACACGCCGGTTAACACCACCATTTCGTGTTCGGCTCCGGAGTAGACCGTGATCTGGAACACAAGAACGGCCAACATGGCGCCAATCGGATCGATAACGATCCCCTCCCATTTCAGGATGGCGCCGGTCCGGCCAACAGGCCGGATGAGTTGCAACATTGGCCCGATGACCGTGGGCCCGGTGACGAGCAGCACCGCACCCAGCAGGATCGCCAGCGACCAGTCGAGTCCGAGTACCCAGTGCGCCGCCAGCGCGCCAATAGCCCAGGTAATGCCGGCGCCCAGCGTGACCAGCCATGCCGTCACGCCGCCAATGGCACGAAACTCCTTGACCGACAGGCTGAGCCCGCCCTCGAACAGGATCACGGCGACCGCGAGCGAGACCACGGGATACAGCAGCGATCCCAGCAGTTCGCCGGGATGGATCCAGCCCAATACGGGGCCGGCCACGATCCCGAACACCAGCAACATCAGGATCGACGGGATACGCAGGCGCCAGCCCAGCCACTGGGCGGTAATGCCGAGTACGACGACGGCGCTGAGGCTGATCATGGCGTGTTCAACCATGTATTAGGCCCAATTCTCGCGACATGGCGTTCGGCATCCGGTCAGGACCAGACGCCCGGCCGCGTGGTAAAGCTGTCCAGTACGCGCAGATAGCTTGCACGCGCGACGAGCGAGGGATCGGGCAGATTCTTCTGGCTCATGCTGCCCTTCATCTGGGCAACCGAGACATATTCCCTTTCCTCCATCCAGTGCTGCATGGACGCAAGAATGGCGGTCAGCTTGTCGGGGCCGTGCTGCAACAGGCAGGAGGCCATATGCACGACGTCGGCACCGGCCAGCAGCAGTTTCAGCGCCTCGCTCTCGCTGTGGACACCACCCGTTGCTGCCAGGGTAAGACGCGTCCGGCCATGCAGGATGGCGATCCAGCGGATGCTCAGCAAAGCTTCTTCAGCCGTGGACAGATGCAGCTGATCGGTCATGCACATCTCGTCGAGGTCGATGTCGGGCTGGTAGAAACGGTTGAACAGGGCGACGCCATTCGCGCCGGCCGCCTCAAGCTGCTGCACGAAATGCGGCAACGACGAAAAGAAAGGCGACAGCTTCATGACAATGGGCAGGCTCACCACGCGGCGCAGCTCGGTCAGCAGATCGATGTAGCGCATCTCGACCGCGTCGCCGGCGGCATGCATGTCGGCAGCGACATGGTAGACGTTGAGTTCGAGCGCATCGGCACCGGCCTGTTCCAGTGCGCGGCCGAGCTCCACCCAGCCGGAAGGCGACACGCCATTGAGGCTGGCCACCACGGGAATCTCCAGGCGCCGCTTGAGTTGGTGCAGATGCGACAGGTAGCGCTCGAGGCCACCCTGGACTTCGCCCATGTCGGGCAGAAAGCCGTCCTCCGCTTCGCTGCACCCAAGACCCCTGTGCAGCAGAAAGCGATCCACCATCGCATCCTCCGCCCGCAGCTCTTCCTCGAACAGGGAATACATCACCAGCGCGGCGGCACCGGCGTCCTCCAATCGCAGTGCGGTGTCGAAACTGCGCGACAGCGGCGAGGCCGATGGCACCAGGGGATTCTTGAGCTTGAGGCCGAGGTAGTCGGTCGAGAGATCGATCATGTCAGGTTTCCTTTTTGGGCTCGTCGGCATGGCCCTGCGCCATATCCTG
>CAJDVX010000133.1_pt1 | contig 10209 bp, 9 predicted proteins | sample 7391491 | NCBI WGS metagenome assembly CAJDVX01 (sample SAMEA7055717, study PRJEB34461) | soil metagenome | biome: terrestrial ecosystem; feature: Peninsula; material: soil | place: Antarctica | collected 2016 | reverse complement strand
CGTTCGGCCGATTGCAACGCGGCACCGAGATCGGTGTTGGGGCAAATGACCAGGAATTCCTCGCCGCCGATACGGCAGACGCTGTCCTCGCGGCGTGCCGAGGCGCGAAGCGTGATCGCGGCTTCGCGCAATGCCTGATCCCCGGCGGCATGCCCATAGCTGTCGTTGATATGCTTGAAATGATCGATGTCGATCACCATCACGGCAATCGGCTGGCCTGAGCGTGAAGCTGCGCTCCATGCTTTTTCGAGCTGCTCCATGGCCGAGCGGCGGTTCGGTAGTCCGGTCAGCAAGTCGGTCAGCGCGGCATTGGCCAGACGCCGGTTGGCCACCGCCAGTTCCGCCGCGATCTGGCGCAGCTGCGCGCGATCCTTTTCCCACGCACTTTGCAGATTGATCATGCGCTGGGCGGCGCGCAGGCGGGTGTGCAGACCCTTGGCGCTGAGGTTACCGGGCAGATAGCCGTCGGAATCCGCCTCGTAGGCGCGGCTCAGTTGTTCTTCGCCGTGCTGGTCGGATGTCATCAGGATGTGCATGCGCCGACCTTCATCGGTGGCGCGCAAGGCCTGGCACAATTCAAGGCCATCGAGCAGGGGCAGGTCGTAATGCGCGATGATGACATGGGGCAGCACTTCCAGCGTCAGGGCCAGCGCAACGTTGCCGTTCTCAGCCGGATAAACCGTATGCTCGCTGTTCTCGATCAACAAGGCCATGAGCTGGCGGCGGCGGGCAGCATCGCTATCCGCCACCACGATGCGCAACGGCATCTCGATATCCGCCACTTCGCCATCTTGATCCTGGCTTTCGGCCTCGAGGTGGCCGTGGCAGATCTCGGTGAACGACGGCAGTGCGACGGCCGGGATCTTCAGCAGTTCGCTCCATTCCCGCCAGCGGTGTATGACTTCGTCGATGAAATTACCGGCCGTTTCCGGGGAAATATCGAGCGCAACGGCCTGCGCCATCCATTCTTTCAACCGCTCGGAACGCGTATTGGCATCGACCTGTCCCAGGTCGGCCAACCGGTGCGACAGGCGCAGCATCAACATCAGGCTGTTGGCGCGTGAATCATGAGGAAAGCCTGGATGATCGGGTTCTTCGTAGTGGGTAAGCGACTCGGTGAAGGTCTTGGGCATGCCCCAGTCGGCCATCAGGACGGTGCCCATTTCAATATGGTCGGTTTCCAGTCGGGCTCGCTCGTGCGCGATGATCGGGCGCTTTGGATCGACCTGCCGGGCTAGCAGAACCGCATTGTATTCATCGGGATAGGCCGTCGCCAGCGCCAGTTTTCCCACTTGTGCCAGCAGCCCGCAGACGAATAGCTCGTCCGCCGCCGCCACATGCACCCGGGTGCCGAGAGCCTGCATGCACAGGGCCATCAGCAGCGAATGCGACCAGTATCCCGTGTAGTCGAATGACTCGCAGGCGCCGTCGCGGTACTGGTCCACCAGCGAGAAACCCAGCGCCAGATGGCGCACCGTTGCCATACCCTGGCGGACGACGGCTTCCTGAATCGACACCACCGGGCGTGCGACGAACGAAGCGGTATTGGCCAGCTTGATCAGCCGTCCGGACAGCGCGGGATCGGTCTGTACCACGCGCGCAATTTCGCCAAGCGTCGCATTCTCGCGCCGGGATAGCTCGAGTATGGCCAGCGCGACCCCGCGAGGCGAGGGAAGCTGGCTGCTAAGTTTCAGTTGTTCAGCCTGTGTCATCATTCATTTGTGGCGAAGCAAATGTGAATGACGGCCCTGTTTACAGGGCAGCCACGAATCAAAAAGGTCGAGTCGGAACCGGTGCGGGCACCAGATAATTTCTCGGCAGCGTCAAACTATCAACAGGGATAACGACAGGATTTCGACAAAATGAAGACCGCGTGCGCGGATTTGATCCCTGCGACCGGAACCGTTCAGGCGTCGCCGAGCTTGCGATCGAGGCAGTTCAGATAGGCCGTCGAATCGAATGCCGTTTGATGGCGCTGCACCTGCCAGATCATTTCTCCCAGGCAGTCCATGACGTCATGCTGCGCGTCCATGGCGTTGCCAAACCGCTTGAGCAGCCGCTCGTAGCGTTCGCGGATGCCCGGCGGCTGGTCGACCGACAATTGCTCGGCGATTGCCAGATGCATGGAAAGATGCAGGAAAGGGTTGGTTTCGCCGGATTCCGGCAGGTAATCGCGATCCTGGTAGCGGTCGGGCTGGTCGAGCAGGGCGTGGTATTCGGGATGTGCCAGCACGACCTCGAGCGCCGGTTGCTCCGCCCCCGCCAGCGGCTGACCGGNNNNCTTGCCCTTGTATTCGCACAGATCCGCGATGAGGCATTCACCACATTTCGGCTTGCGCGCCTGGCACACGTAGCGTCCGTGCAGGATCAGCCAGTGGTGCGCATCAAGGCGGAATTCCGCGGGGATGACTCTGAGCAGCTTTTTTTCCACCTCCAGTACGGTCTTGCCGGGCGCCAGGCCGGTGCGGTTGGCGACGCGGAATATGTGGGTATCGACCGCCATGGTCGGCTGACCGAAAGCCGTATTGAGGATGACGTTCCGGCCTCTCCCAGCGCATGGATCGCTGCGGGCGTGTTGGCCACGGGAAACAGCCTGCGCGTCGCCAGGTTCACCCCCTTGTCGGTCGCCTGTGCCGACAGCACCACCGCCACCAGCAGTTCGAACGGCGTTGTGTATTCGAGTTCGGTAGTGGGATGCGGATTGGCGGCACGCAGGCGACTGAAGATTTCGTGGCGCTTGCCCGGGTTCATCGTGGCGGGATCACTGTTCTTGCAGGCGCTTTTTCAGCGGCGGTTTCATGCCGCTATCGGCACCGCGACGCGGATGCGCTGGTCGGCACGCGCCTTGTTCCAGTTGTGCGCGGCGATGAGCAGTCCTAGTGCAATGAAGGCGCCAGGCGGCAGAATCGCCAGCAGGAAGCCCTGGTAGTTGGGCAGCACATGCAGCACATAACTTTTTGCCGCTTCACCGAACACCATGTCGATACCGGAGAACAGCGTGCCCTTGCCGGCGAGTTCGCGAATCGCGCCCAGCGTTACCAGCACCATCGTCAGGCCGAGGCCCATGGCGACAGCGTCGACCACGCTCTCCAACGGACGATTCTTGGAGGCGAACGCATCGGCACGCGCCAGTACGATGCAGTTGGTGGTGATGAGCGGAATGAAAATCCCCAACACCAGATAGAGCGGGTGAACAAACGCATCCATCGCCAGATCGATCACTGTGACCAACGCGGCGATGATGAGGACGAACACGGGAATGCGTATTTCGTGCGGCACGAAATGGCGCACGCCGGATACCGTGCCGCTGGAGGCAGCCATCACCAGCATGGTCGCCAGTCCCAGCGACAGCGCGTTGACCACGTTGGTGCTGATCGCCAGCAAGGGGCACAGGCCGAGCAGCTGCACCAGGCCGGTGTTCTGCTTGACCAGGCCATTCTGGAACAGGCTGCGGAATTCATTCAGCGTCATCATGGCGTGTTCTCCTTGGCAGCAGGGGCCGCGACAAATGCGGCGCGATGCCGCACAAAATAATCGAGTGCGCTACGGACAGCCTTGACCACCGCACGCGGCGTAATAGTGGCGCCGGCGCGCGCATCGAACGCGCCGCCGTCCTTGGCAACCTTCCAGTGCTTGGGATCGGGGTCGGTCAGTGACTTGCCGACAAACTGGTCGACCCAGTCGCTCTTGGTGCGTTCGACGTAATCGCCCAGGCCCGGCGTTTCGCGATCGGAGGTGACGCGCACGCCGGTCACGGTGCCGTCGATGTCGATGCCGATCAGCAGGGCGATATCGCCAGCATAACCGTCCGGGGCGATGGCTTCCAGTACCACGGCGGTGACCTGCTCGCCGCGACGGGCGATCCACAGGGATGAGGACTGACGCGTGCCCAGGAGATCGTCTGGCGGCAGGTCTTGCTGGCTGGCCAGCAGGTCGTTGTCATAGAGCGAAGCAGGTAGCACCTGGTTGATAAGCGCGATTTTCTCGGCCTGCTGGTTGCGGATGATGATCGGGTTGGCTCGGTCGTGGGTGAAGGCCAGGATGGCTGTCCCGACGAGCGCAAACAGGAACAGGACCGTTCCGGCGCGCAGCGCGTTGCGGAGGGCGGCCGTCATGCTCATGTGCGCGCTCATGTGCGCGGTTCCTTGCCGGCACCGCCATAGATGGGCGGCTGGGTGTACTGGTCGATCAGCGGCACGCACAGGTTCATCAGCAGGATGGCGAAGGCCACGCCGTCCGGGAAGCCACCCCAGGTGCGGATGGCTATGGTGAGAAACCCGGCGCCGAGACCAAAGACCAGCTTGCCGCGCGGGGTGGTCGCGCCCGACACGGGGTCGGTGGCGATGAAGAATGCCCCCAGCATGACCGAAGGTGCAAACAGGTGAAACCAGGGCGGACCGAACCGGCCGGCGTCGAAGAAGTTCAGGAAGCCGGCCGTGAGCCAGATCCCGGCCAGAAAGGCCAGTGGCACTTGCCAGCCGATGATGCGCAAGGCCCACAGCAGCAGGCCACCCAGCAGAAACGCACCCGCCAGCCACTCGAAGCCCACGCCGCCGTAATGGCCGAAAATTGGGTGCGTCATCACTTCGTCGACGGTCAGTTGCTGCAACAGCCCGGTTCGCAACGCATCCAGCGGGGTGGCCATGGTGACGGCATCGAGCGTGGTCGGGGACACGTCGCCGCCGAAAATGAAGGTTGCGCTTTGCGCCAGCGTGAGGTGTGCTGTAGTCAGCTCGTTCGGCCCGACCCACTGCGTCATCTGCACCGGAAACGACACGATCAGCACGGCGTAGCCGACCATGGCCGGGTTGAAAATGTTCTGGCCCAGCCCGCCATACAGATGTTTGGCCACCACGATGGCGAACAGCGTGCCGGTGACGATTAGCCACCATGGCGCCAGCGAGGGCAGCGACAGCGCCAGCAGCCAGGCGGTGACGATGGCGGAGAGGTCGGTGAGGAAGGGCTTGGCCGGATAGCCGCGCGCCTTCAGCATGGCCGCTTCGGCGGCCAGTGCGGTGACGGTGGCGAGCGACAGCGTGACGAGGATGCCCGGCCCGAACAGCCAGACGTAGGTGACGATGCCGGGCAGCAGAGCCGCCAGCACCCAGGCCATGACCTGGGTGACACTGGAGCGGTCAAGAATGAATGGAGAGGGCATCAGGAGGTCTTCTCGTCGGATTCCAGCGGGTTACGTGCCAGTTCGCGGATCTTGATCCGGCGCGCCTCGATCTCCTCGATCTGGTGCTGTTGCTCGGGGGTCAGTTGCTCGATGTTCTTTGGTGCAGCATCAGATTTTTTCGTCTGCGCGCGCGCCAGTGCGGCGGCGATCAGCGCTTTCTTGGCGTCGGCCTCGCTGACCGCAGCGTCTTCGGCGGCCGGGGTGGCCGCGAGTTCGGCGCGCCGCGTTTGATCCAGCGCAGCCTGGGCCCGGGCTGCCTGCGCCTTGGCCGCCAGCTTCTCGGCCTTTTCCTTTTTCTCGCGCTCCTGCCGGAACTGGCGGAATTCGTGGCGCTCGCGCGCCAGGTCGGCGGCGCGCTTGTCCTTCTCGCGCGCCCAGATTTCGCTCTTGGCATAGCGATAGAAATCGACCAGCGGAATATTACTGGGGCAGACGTAACTGCAAGCGCCGCATTCGATGCAGTCGAACAGGTGGTATTCCTGTGCGCGGCCGAAATCGCCGGCCTTGGCGAAGCGGAACAGCTCCTGCGGCTGCAGTTCGGCCGGGCAGGCGTCGGCGCAGCGAGTGCAGCGAATGCATGGCATGGCACTCGGCAGGGGCGGGAACAGTTCCGCGGATTTGACCAGGATGCAGTTGGTGGCCTTGACCACCGGCACGTCGAGATCCGGCACCGGCACGCCCATCATCGGTCCGCCCATCAGCACGCCGGTGGCGCCGTCGCGATCGCCCGCCAAGGCGATCAGCGTGTGCATCGGGGTACCGATCAGCACCTCGAAGTTTTGTGCGCGCAATACGTGTCCGGTGACGGTGACCAGGCGCGAGATCAGCGGTTCGCCATGGTGTATTGCACGCGCCAGTGCATACGCCGTGCCGACGTTGAAGACCTGGATGCCAATGTCGGTCGACAATTTGCCGGACGGGACTTGCTTGCCGGTGAGCACCTGGATCATCTGCTTGGCGCCGCCACCCGGGTAGTGCGTCGGTACCGTCACGACTTCGACCGGAAAATCCATCCCGGCTGCGGCCGTTTGCATGGCGGCGATGGCCTCGGGCTTGTTGTCTTCGATGCCGACGAGAACCTCAGTGCTGCCCAGCAGGTGGCGCATGATTGCCACGCCCTGCAGGATTTCGTCGGCATGGGCGCGCATCAGCATGTCGTCGCAGGTGATCCACGGTTCGCATTCGGCGCCGTTGATGATGAGTGTGGGACAGGCGCGGGATGCGCCGGGATCGAGCTTGACCGCACTGGGAAAGACCGCGCCGCCGAGACCGGCCAGTCCCAGATCGCGCAGCTGCATGCGCAGATCGGTGGGTGCCATCGCCTGGTAGTCGAGTGGCGCGTGGGCGATCCACTCGTCGCGGCCATCGGTCTCGATTGTGATGCACAGGTCGGGCAGGCCGGAGATATGCGGGACCGGTTGCAGGTCAATGGCCGTGACCGTACCCGAACTGGAGGCATGGACTGCCGTCGAGATATAGCCGTCGGCGGCTGCGATTATCTGGCCCTTCAGAACCCGTTCGCCGATTTCGACCACCGGTTTGGCCGGGTTGCCAATATGCTGGCGCAAGGGAATGACCAGCTTCTTCGGTAGCAGGGCGGCATTTGGCAGCCTGCTTCATCATCACCACCGGATGTTTCCATTTCCAGTGCGGCAGGTCTTCGGCGATCGGCACCATCGTGATGCAGTCGACCGGGCAGGGCGCCACGCACAACTCGCAACCGGTGCATTCGGCGGCGATGATCGTGTGCATCTGCTTCGCCGCGCCGGAGATGGCGTCGACCGGGCAGGCCTGGATGCACAGGGTACAGCCGATGCAGGCCTGTTCGTCGATGAAGGCCACCGATTTTGGTTTGGGTGTGCCGCGGGCTTCGTCGAGCGGCTTGGGCTCGATCCCCAGCAGATCGGCCAACTTCTTGACCCCCTCCTCGCCGCCCGGCGGACAGAGGTTGATGTCGGCCTCGCCCCTGGCGATTGCCTCGGCATAGGGCCGGCAGCCGAGGAAGCCGCACTGGCCGCATTGCGTCTGCGGCAGGATGGCATCTACCTTGTCTGCCAGCGGGTTGCCTTCCACCTTGAAGCGGATGGCCGACCAGCCGAGTATCAGGCCGATCGCCACGGCCAGGAGGGCCATCACCCCGATTGCCGCCAACATTATTTGACCAGACCCGAGAAACCCATGAAAGCGAGCGACATCAGCCCCGCGGTGATCATCGCGATGCTGGTGCCCTTGAACGGGGAGGGAACGTCGCACGTCTCGAGCCGTTCGCGGATGCCGGCAAACAGGATCAGTACCAGGGTGAAACCGATCGCGCCGCCCGCGCCGAAGAACAGCGATTCGACAAAGTTATGCTTTGCCTGCACGTTGAGCAGGGGGATTCCCAGCACCGCGCAATTGGTGGTGATCAGCGGCAGATAGATCCCCAGCACCTGGTACAGCATCGGGCTGGTCTTGTGGATGAACATCTCGGTGAATTGCACGATTCCGGCGATCACCACGATGAACGACAGCGTGCGCAGGTAGTACAGGTCGGGACCGAGCAGGTATTCGTTGACCAGATAGCTGGCGCCCGAAGCCAGGGTCAGCACGAACGTCGTCGCCAGTCCCATGCCGATCGCCGTTTCCAGTTTCTTCGATACGCCCATGAAGGGACACAGGCCGAGAATCTTGGCCATCACGATGTTGTTCACGAACACCGTGGAGATGAGGATGAGAATGTAGGTTTCCAAAGCAGGCAGCTCAACGTAATGCCGCATTATCCGCCGCGGAAGGCGCGGGATTCAACCCTGAGATGACTGATTGTATATAAGGAAATGCAAACCGCGTGCCATTGACACGACGCAGCGGCCAGAAGCGGCTCGAACCGTCCGGGTACTTCGTGCCCCGGACGGGCCGAGCCGCACCTGCGGCCAGTTGCTGGTATAGCTCACGTCGGTTTCGCCGGGGCGGTCGGTTGTGGCGGCCCAGGACGACCAGAAGAAGAACGCGGTCAGCGCCTGGCGGTCGGCCGGGGACGGGAGCGAATTGATCGCCATGGAGTATTGGCTGCGCAGGGTGTCCATATTGAATTTCCTGTCGAGCAAAAAGGGGCGGAAAAGTGGCTGAAATTACTAAAGATGTATATTACATACGCCATTAGAGCATACAAATAAAAATATCTTCAAATCTCTTATATGGTGTACTGGTGCAACACAGGGCTCGCCGGGCAACCCGACCTAAACCTATATAATGTCTACATGATTTATCGATTTATCGCGGACGACCTGGTCAATAGCGGATTCAATATTTACAGGATGCTGCTGCCATGAGACTGACTGCCTACACCGACTACGCTTTGCGCACACTGATGTATCTCGCCAGCCATCGCGACAGGCTTGTGACGATATCCGAGATCGCCGAGGTACACGGGATCTCGAAAAACCATCTGATGAAGGTGGTGTATCAGCTCGCGCTGACCGGCATGGTCGAAACGGTGCGCGGTCGCAATGGGGGCTTGCGTCTGAACCGCGAGCCGGGCGACATCGTCATCGGGGAAGTGGTGCGCAATACCGAGACCGATTTCCACATGGCCGAGTGCTTCGATCCCTCTGGCAGCGAGTGTCTGTATTCACCCGCATGCGCGCTCAAGGACGTGCTGCAATCGGCGACGGCGGCCTATCTGGGCGAGCTGGACAAGGTGACGCTGGCGTCACTGACGCGGGGCAGTCGCTCCGACAGGAAAACGCAGGCCACGATACGGATGCATCCCCGCCCTGGAAAAGCGCCGACGGCAAGCTGACGCGGCTGCCTGGAACGGCAAGGCTCAGTTGGGCGGATTGATGATTCCTGGCGTACTGCTGGCCCAGAAATCGTAGCCTTTGCTCAGGAACTCGCTCCAGGGAATGTAATGTGAGCCGTCGCACGAGAAGGTGAGGCCGACCATGCCGTTGAATATGTTGAGCGAACCGCCACGCAGATAGAAGGTTTCGTCCATGAAGCGCAGCGCACGCAGGATGTCCAGAACGGGACGGATCTTGTCCTTGGGCACGACCGCATCGTCCGGGTAGGGGCGGCGCGGATAGCTGAGGCAGGTGTCGGGATCGGTCAACGCATCGATATCGAGCAGACGATAGTGATAGGGATCGTCGACCAGCCAGATCGTGGCGCGGCTGCTGGAAAAATGCAGCTTGCCGTGGAATATGCCGCGGTAGGTCATCAGCTCCTCCATCACGCCCAGCACGGTATCGAGATTCAAATCCAGCTGGCTGTCGCTGCGAGTCTGGTGGAACACGGTACCGCGAATTGCCGGGTCGCCCTTGATCTGCAGCCAGTTAGTGGGTTCGCTGTAGAGCTTGGCGGTGATCGGCAAGTCGCGCAGGTCGAAATCGGCGCCGACGAAACCGAGCACGTGGCCATCGTCGTCGCGCACGATCTGGATCGCGGTCAGCGAAGGCCGCTTGGCCCGCAGGCTGATGTAGGCCTGCGACAGCAGGAATCCCTGGTTCGGCACGGCTTCGTTCATGTAGGGACGATCGGAGCGGTCGCGTCCGTAGTCCGTCTCCATCAGACCGGTATGGCTGATGTTGTCGCTCAGCTGCAGGGCGCGGGTGTCCAGCGCGTACAGATACTTGCAGGCGGGCAATCCGTTGAGCGCATTCGTGAGCGCGGCGTTGATACCGCCCCGGCTGGGCCAGGCCCGGCTGCATGCGTGCGCCGCCAGCGCCAGCGGTTCGCGCAGGAGGTTGGTGAGGACGTCGCGTTGCTCGGCGACGCTCTCGGCAAGCGTCGACGGGGTGGACAGGGGCGATCGATCCGGGATGACGAAGTTCATTGTGCATGTAGCCTATGACGTTGAGTGCCTGTGGCCCTCGGGAGACGAATAGCGTAGCGAGATCACCGGCCAGTTCCTGGCTTCGGCGTGCGCGCGCAACGTGGGGTCGGGGTCGACGGCCACGGGGTGCCGGACTTTTTCCAGTAGCGGCAGGTCGTTGAGCGAGTCGCTGTAGAACCAGCTGGTGCTGAGGCAATCCAGCCGGGTGCCGTGGGCCTCG
>CAJDVX010000024.1_pt1 | contig 10292 bp, 13 predicted proteins | sample 7391491 | NCBI WGS metagenome assembly CAJDVX01 (sample SAMEA7055717, study PRJEB34461) | soil metagenome | biome: terrestrial ecosystem; feature: Peninsula; material: soil | place: Antarctica | collected 2016 | reverse complement strand
CATCGCATTGGCCGCCAAGAACTGTCGATCCGCGAACATATGAGCCGTATTCTGAAACACCTGACCCCAGGCGAATTCATGGAATTCAAGGACTTGTTCCCGGATGCTTCGACTGTACCTGAACTGGTAGTTACCTTCCTCGCTGTGCTGGAACTGACCAAGGAAACCCTGCTTGATGTCACCCAGGTTGAGCCGTTTGCGCCCATTTACGTGAAGCTCCATGAATCTGCAACCGAATAACGATCTCGACGATCTCAATGTCGTGCTGGAATCGGCCCTGCTCGCCGCGGTTGAACCGCTGACGCTCGCCGACCTCAAGCGCATGTTCGAGCAGGATTTGAGTAACGAGGTGCTGCGCAATGCACTGGAACAACTGCGCACGCAGTGGCACGGGCGCGGCGTCGAACTGAACCAGGTAGCCGATGGCTGGCGCTTCCAGACGCGCGCCGAGATGCAGCCCTGGCTCTCACGGCTGAAGAACGAGAAGCCGCCGCGCTATTCGCGCGCGGTGCTGGAAACCCTTGCCATCATCGCCTACCGTCAGCCGGTGACGCGTGGCGACATTGAAGATATCCGCGGCGTGTCGGTTAATCCCAACATCATCAAGACACTGGAAGAACGCGGCTGGATCGAGGCTATCGGCCACCGCGACGTGCCGGGGCGTCCAGCGCTGTTCGGTACCACCGGCCATTTTCTCAGCGACCTTGGGTTGCGCACACTGTCGGAATTGCCGCCGCTGGAAGAACTCGGGAACCTCGTCACGCCGGATGAAACGGCACTGATTCCTGAATTACGCGAGGAAATGCAGGACAATAGGGTTTCCCAGACGTTTGGCGCGGTTGTCGAAGTCGCCCGCGTCAGCACTGCGCCGGATAGCACAGTCACCGAGATTTTCTGAATATGGCCCGCCCCGCATCGCCCATCCGCCGTTCACCTACCGCCCCCATGGGGCGTGCAGCGAGCCGCCTGCAGCAGGCTATCGCGCCGGAAGCGGCCAGCGAACGCCTGCAGAAAGCGCTGGCCTCGGCCGGTCTCGGCTCGCGCCGCGAGATGGAGGAGTCTGCAGAAAGCGCTGGCCTCGGCCGGTCTCGGCTCGCGCCGCGAGATGGAGGAGTGGATCGCCGAGGGACGGGTGCAGGTCAACGGCGAAACCGCCACGATCGGCAGCAAGGTCAGCTCGCGCGACATCGTCAAGGTCAGCGGGCGCCGTGTCTACCTGCGCTTTGAAGACAAGCGCACGCGCATCCTGATCTACCACAAGTCGGAAGGCGAGATCGTTACCCGCGACGATCCCAAGGGCCGTGCCACCGTGTTCGACGCACTGCCCAAGCTGCGCGGCGCCAAGTGGATTGCAATCGGCCGGCTCGACTACAACACCGACGGCCTGATGATTTTCACCACCTCCGGCGAACTGGCCAATAATCTGATGCATCCGCGCTTCGAGGTCGAACGCGAATACGCGGTGCGGGTACTGGGTGAATTGACCGAGGACATGATCGCGCAGCTGCTGGCCGGAGTGGAACTCGACGACGGCCCTGCACAGTTGCAAAGCTGTTTTGCCGCGGGCGGCGAGGGCGCCAACCGCTGGTATCGCGTGGTGATCAAGGAAGGTCGCAAGCGCGAGGTGCGGCGGCTGTTCGAGCACTTCAGCCTGACCGTGTCACGACTCACCCGCATTCGCTTCGGTCCGATCGTGCTGCCGCCGCAACTGCGCCGCGGGCAGAAGACGGAACTCGACGACGATCTGGTCGCACAGGTGCTGGAATGGGCCGGCATGACCCCCAGCCCGCGGCGGCACACGCGCGGGGTACCGGACAAGCACACCCGCAAGCCGCGCGCACGTTAAGGCGGCAGACGTTCAGCCCCTGTATCGCATCCTTCCGTTCTTCACGGCCTTTCCCCGCCGTTCATCGAGTCGACGTGTAGCCACCGTGAAATCGGACTGCCGTCGCTTTTAACGCGACCTGCCCTCAGCGACCCGTGTAGGGCGAAGGCGCCTGCAATTTTTCGCGGCGTTCCTGACATGCGAGGCAGCGCTTGGCGGTCGGATACGCATCGAGCCGTTTGTAGCGGATAGCGGATCCGCAGTCGATGCAGACGCCGTACTCCCCGGCTGCGAGGCGCTGCTCTGCTGCGGCGATGTCGCGCACCTCTCCCACATCGCGGATGATCTCGGCTTCGGTGATGTCGCGCAGCAGGGAGGCGGCCGCCGCATCGCCGGAATCCCCCGCCCCGCCTAAAAGATCGGCATAGTGCTCTTTTTTGGAACGCGCGAGCACCTGCCGGATTTCATCGAGCAAGAGGCTTTTGCGCGCGTCGATCCGCTGTGTGAAGTGCGTGATCTGTTTTTGAGTGAGGGAGTTTTCAGGGTTGGTCATGGCGTCATGCTCAGCAGGGTTGAGGAACAGGAATCGAATTGTGCCAACGCACATCATCGATCTTCCACGATATATATCAAGCCCCACGCCTGAACCGGATCCGGGCAAGGCGCGTGACCTGGGTGGCGCTACCTTGCGCCATTCGGTCTGGTCTGGTTTTCATGCTGCGGTGACGCGGTGACGCTGGTGATGGAAGACACCATAGGCGGGCGTGTCGGCCGCAACGCGAGCAGGCGGCAGGATTACTTCTCGCTCATTTTCTTGATTACGCTCGCCGCCCATTCGCGGCCACCGAGCCCGAACGCAAGCGCAAAGGCCAGGCCGAGCGCGCCGAAACCGATCTGGAATGCCGCCGTGAGCAGGCTGGTGCCGATCTGCAGTTGCTCGAGCGCCACGAACACCACGAAGATGATGACGGCGTATTCCGACAAGGTGCTGATGGTAAGTGCGCCCTGCACGCCGATGTTGTTGAGGTAGGCGAACACCATGCGGTTGATGAAGCGTGCCACCAGCACGCCGAACACCAGTACCAGAATGGCGACGATGATGTTGGGGATGTAGAGGACGATCTTGTTGAACAGGTCGGCCACGATATGCAGCCCGAGGCTGTTGGCGACGGTGACGATGACAATGAGAATGACGACCCAGTAGGCCAGCTTGGCCAGCAGATGCGACAGGCTGAGTTCGAGATTGCCCTGCTTGAGAAAGGCTTCTATGCCGGTTTTCTCGGCCAGGCTGTCGAAATGCAGCACATCGAGGAGCTTGGTGACGCCGGTTCGGACCAGATTGGCGAACAGCCAGCCGATGAACAGAAGCAGCAGGGCCGCCAGCAACTGCGGCACAAACCCAGCCAGTTGCGTCCAGAAAGACGTCAGGGACGAAACGAACACATCGAGTTGCTGCTGCATGACCCACTCCTCCATTACGGCGTAAAGGCCGCATTATAACGAACGCCATGAGCCAGTCTTTCGGGTCCGTGACGCTGTCGAGGCAGTATGCATTATCTGTCCCGCCTTCGATTTTATGCATACACGTTAAAAAACCAAGCGGAGGCGTCCGGCCAACGTTTCGCTAACCCGACCGTGCTGAGTTTCTGCCGCTGGCGCTGCTCGATTTCGGGCTGGATCAACCGGATGACGCGTTACGGCTGTACTGCGAGAAAGTCATCCACATTGACGACCCCTGCATTTTCTGGGCGATGAAGTTGAGAGGGTTGCCAACCCCAGGCCGGGGCATTCGTTCTTCAAGCTTCCGATAATTGTCTATATTAATTGCTGATTGACGATTGGGTTCCAAACAGAACAAAGCGCGGTGCCAGTCCGACCGGACGGTGCTATTACCGCTGATCGCGACTGGTGTCATTCTTGTCTTGAATGGGGGAAACCTGTTTGAAGTTCAGCAGAATCAAGACGCCGCACCCAGTCCAGTCTGCCGGATAGTTCTGCAGGGTTCTGCCTGGCAGGAACGGAACGGCTCCACCGGCCATACGAGTGGCTCTATCCTCATAGGAAACATCATGACTGAAGGTCTTGAGCTGGTATTTTCTGGTGCGCAGGATCCGCGTTTCTGGCGGGATGGCGCCATCAGCACCACGGCTGTCATGTTGATCGTGTTGGTTGTGCTGACGATAGACAGCCTTGATGTAATCCGTGCGGGCGGGGCCAATGTGCCCGCCTATACCGTGATCAACCAGCAGATCGGCTATCAACTCGATGCTGACGGCCATACCTGGGTGCCGACGATCGGCGATGAGCAGTTGCTGTTCGGCCACAAGTACGAAGCTGCCGAGGCGGAAAAAGCCATGGACAAGGCCAAACTCGTCATCCAGAGCCGTAATTGCATCAACTGCCACACATTTTTCGGCAACGGCGCCTACTACGGACCCGACCTCACCAAGTCCTGGCTCGACCCGGTGTGGGAGAAGACGTGGATGCCCATGACGCAGAGCAAGACGCGCGAGGATGCCATGGTCAAATTTCTCATGCATCCGGACCGCTACCCGACCTGGGGCCGTCAGATGCCCAATCTCGGCCTCGACGAGGAGGAAGCCAGGGATGTGGTCGCCTACCTGAAATGGATGTCATCGATCCAGACCAACGGGTTTCCGGCCGGTTTCGGTCATATGCACGTGCAACGCTAGCCCGCCACACGGGGGAACCCTATGTACAAGTCGCAAAAGCTTGCACTTAAGTACTTCACCGCCTCCCTGGTCGTGTTCGGCCTGCTGGTTGCTGCCGGCCTGCTGGCGGCAATCTATTACGTGAAGTTCGGCTTCCTGCTCGGGGTGCTGGACTTCAACGTCGCCAAGATGTTGCATATCAACGCGCTGATCATCTCGCTGCTGATGGGGTTCCTCGGCGCCATCTACTGGTTCCTGCCCGATGAACTCGGCCATGAAACCGTCGGCATCGGTCTGGCAACCTTGATGTTCTATGTGCTCTGTGCCGCCGTGGCGGTGGTGGTTCTGGTGTACATCTTCGTCCAGCACGGCGGCAGCAACGAGACCGCCATGTGGTTCATCAATCAGGGCCGCAAATATGTCGAGGCGCCACGCTGGGCAACCATCGGCATTCTTGCCGTGCTGTGCACGCTGGCCTACAACATCGTCGCCACAGCGTTGCGCGCGCGCAAGATTACCGGCGTGACGGGGGTGCTGGTCGCCGCCATGGTGCCGCTGACACTGGTCTATCTGCTCGCGTTTCCTGCAATCACCAACATGTCGGTCGATCTGTACTGGTGGTGGTGGTTGGTGCACATGTGGGTGGAAGCGACCTGGGAAATCATCATCGGCTGCATCATGGCGCTGGCGCTGATGAAGCTGCTGGATACGCCGCGCCGCATCGTCGAGATCTGGTTGTATCTGGAAGTGGCGCTGGTTCTGGGCACCGGTATTCTCGGCCTGGGACATCACTATTTCTGGATCGGCACGCCGTCGTACTGGCTGAGCATCGGCGGCGTCTTCTCCGCGTTCGAGCCGCTGCCTTTGCTCGGCATGGTGGTGCATGCCATTTACGACGCCGGCAAACATCAGATGAAGACCAGCAACAAACCGGCCCTCTACTGGCTGCTGGCCGAAGCCTTCGGCAACTTTATCGGAGGCGGCATCTGGGGTTTCATGATGACTCTGCCCCAGATCAACCTGTTCTCGCACGGCACGCAATGGACGGTTTCACACGGGCATTTCGCGTTTTACGGTGCGTATGTCACCGGCATCCTGGCGGCAATCTACATAGCCATCCAGCATTCGCGTCAACTCGGAGCAATTACCGGAAACGCATGGAAGTGGGCGTTTGCGCTGCTCAATATCGGCATGGTCGGGATGGTCGGCGCCTTGCTGGTTTCCGGCATGGCGCAGTCGTTCTATGAACGTGCGGTGGGGGGCTCGACGCTCGAGGCATTCATGGCCGGACAGGCCAATCCCTGGTTTGTACAGGGCATGTACGCGCGACTCGGCTTCGGCATCCTGTTTGCAGTCGGCTTCATCATATTAGTCTATGACCTTGTCCGGATTGCCCGCTCGGGCAGTCCTCTGACCGAAAGGCGGGCAGCATCATGACCGCGCAGGACTTCCTGACGACCGCGATCCTGCTCGGTGTGTTCGTCGCCTGCGCGGGATGTTATGGACTGCTGTATGCATTGGGCCGGCTCCGGCCCAATCGTGGGCTCATGTCGCTGGCAGTCGGCGCCTACCTGCTGCAAGGCATCGTGACCGCCGTTCTGGTCACGCATACCTCGCTGGCAACGGTCTGGAAATTGTTTCTGATCGCAAGTTTTCTGATCTATGCGGGTATCCCACCAATCACCTGGCGCCATCTGGAACGCACCCACGAATCCTTCGGACCCGAATCATGATCCCCGGCATTCTGAATACGCTTATCGGACTTGCACTGGTTTATTTTTCCGTGCTGCACCTGGCATTGATTGAAGGTCGCGTATGGCATCTCGTGATCGCCGGCGGGGTCATCGTGATGCTGGCCCTGTGGTCGCGCCGTCGCGATGCGATGCAGTGGTTCTCGACCACGATCATCGTGCTGGGCGGTCTTTTGCTCTTGTTCGGGATATTGCAATGGACGACCGCCATCGCGCACCTTATCAATTTCTGGTTCATATTCTTCGACGGAATCCTGATCGCTGTCCTGTCTCTTTGGGCCGCCTTGTACAGACCGGATGCCAGTCGAATGAAACCGGAAAAGCGAGCCGAGTCATTGCGCGAGCAACCCCGCCCGGCCAATGTACATTAGAGTCACACGGCAAGCTTGCGGGAAAAAGAGTCTACAAAGCACGTAGAGCAAATGGATGAAAAATGGATGAAGTCGGTGTGATGACGATGTCATCGTTGATTGAATAGAGGAGTCCACATGTCAGATCAACTCGATCAGTTGTGCATCAATACGCTACGTTTTCTTTCGGTAGATATGGTGCAGCACGCCAATAGCGGTCATCCGGGCCTGCCGCTCGGTGCCGCGCCGATGGCCTACGTGCTGTGGACTCGCCAACTCAAGCATCACCCGGCCAATCCGCACTGGGCCGACCGCGACCGCTTCGTGCTGTCGCCCGGACACGGCTCGGCGCTCCTCTACAGCCTGCTCCATGTAACCGGTTACGATCTGTCGCTGGACGACCTCCGACAATTCCGGCAATGGGGCGGTAAGGCCCCGGGGCATCCCGAACGCGGCCACACGCCTGGCGTCGAAGTGACCACCGGCCCGCTCGGACAAGGGCTGGCGAACGCGGTCGGCATGGCGATCGGCGAAGCGCATCTGGCCGCACGCTATAACCGCGACGGCCACGCGGTGATCGATCACCACACTTGGGCGATCGTCAGCGACGGCGACCTGATGGAAGGAATAGCCTCCGAGGCTGCGTCGCTGGCCGGGCACCTGCAACTCGGCAAGCTTGTCTGCCTGTACGACGACAACAGCGTCACGCTGTCGGCCGGGACCGACATCACATTTTCGGAGGATCGCGCCAAGCGCTTCGAAGCCTATGGCTGGCAGATACTCCACGTGGCCGACGGCAACGACGTCACCGCGATTAGCGCGGCGCTCGACGCCGCCAGAGCCGACACCACACGGCCATCGCTGATTCTGGTGTGCACCCATATCGGCTTTGGTTCGCCCGAGCAGGACAGCTACAAGGCGCACGGTTCACCGCTTGGCATCGAGAACGTCAAAAAGACCAAGGAGAAGCTCGGCTGGCCGGTCGATCCGCCGTTTCAGGTGCCGGAGCGGGCGCTGGCGCATTTTCGTGAAGCGTTGCAACGCGGCGCGCGAGCGGAAGCCGAATGGAATGGACGACTGGACGCTTATGCCCAGGCATTCCCAGAGCTGGCAAACGAGCTGCAGGGTCGCCTGCGTGGTGAGCTGCCTACCGGGTGGGACGCCGATATCCCCATCTTTCCTGCCGATGCCAAGGGCATGGCCACGCGCGTCGCCGGCGGCAAGATCATGAATGCGTTCGCGTCGAAACTGCCTGCACTGGTCGGTGGCTCGGCCGACCTCGATCCGTCCACCCACACCGCGCTGAAGGGGCTGGGCGACTTCAACCCAGCCCTGGCATCCGGCGAGGACAGCGAAGGCTCGGACGGCGGCGGCTGGAGTTACGCCGGCCGCAACCTGCATTTCGGTGTGCGCGAACACGCGATGGGCGCGATCGTCAATGGGCTGGCCGCACACGGTGGCTTTATCCCCTACGGCGCGACCTTCCTGATCTTCTCCGACTATATGCGTCCGGCCATCCGCCTGGCTGCGCTGATGGGCGTGCACGTGGTCCACGTCTTCACCCACGACAGCATCGCAGTCGGCGAGGACGGCCCCACCCACCAGCCAGTGGAGCAGCTGGCCAGCCTGCGCGCGATCCCTGATCTCACCGTCATCCGGCCTGCCGATGCCAACGAAACTGCGGTGGCGTGGAAAGTGGCGGTGGAAACCCGCGACCGCCCGGTGCTGCTGGCGCTGACCCGGCAGGATGTACCGACGCTCGACCGCAGCCGTTATGCCAGCGCCGACGGCCTGCGCCATGGCGGGTATGTGCTGAACGATTCTATAAAAGCTCAGCCTGAGCTGATCCTGATTGCCAGCGGCTCCGAAGTTGCCCTGATCCTCGCCGCCGCCGAGCGCCTGGAGGATGAAGACATCGCGGTGCGCTGTGTGTCGATGCCGAGCTGGGAACTGTTCGACGCCCAGCCACGTCACTACCGTGATGAAGTACTACCGCCGGATGTGACGGCGCGCCTGGCGGTTGAGTTGGGGGTATCCCAGGGCTGGTGTCGCTACGTCGGCACTCATGGCGACATGCTCGGCGTCGAGCGCTTCGGCGCCTCGGCACCAGCCCGTATACTGCTACATGAATATGGCTTTACGATCGACCACGTGGTCGCTCGTGCCAGGGCGCTGCTGGCGCGAGGATAGGCGGCCGGGGTAGGGCGCCCGTAGCCTGCCGTCAGATGAGAAAGGAGGCCATGTCAATGAATTATCCATTCAAGGTCGGTGACCACGTACGCTGGAACTCGGAGGCCGGTCATGTGAGTGGCAAGATCATCCGGGTGCATACGCACGACACGATCTACAAGGGATACACGCGCCATTGCACGCTGGAAGATCCGCAGTACGAGATACAAAGCGACAAGAGCGATCACATCGCGATGCACAAGGGTGCGGCGCTGCAGCAAATGTCCTGAGCGATGTCATCCGGATGCAGCCCCACGGAAGTTGAAACGATCTGGACGATCGGCCACTCGACGCGCACGCTGGAGGCATTTCTCGACTTGCTGACCGCTTATCGCATCGAAGCGGTCGCCGATGTCCGACGCTTTCCTGGCTCGCGCCGCTATCCGCATTTCGCCAAGGATGCACTCGGTGAAACACTGCCGGCGCATGGTGTCGTGTACCAGTGGTTGCCCAAGCTCGGTGGACGCCGTCCGGTGCAACCCGATTCACCGAACGATGGCTGGCGTAACGCCTCTTTTCGCGGCTATGCCGACTATCTTGCCAGTGCGGAGTTTGCCGAAGGCCTTGACGAACTGCTGGCGCTGGCCAGCGAGCGACGCACTGCGATGATGTGCGCCGAGGTGGTGTGGTGGCGCTGTCATCGCTCGCTCATCGCAGACGTGTTGCGCGTGCGCGGCATCGAGGTGATTCATATCCTCGATGCCACGCACAGCACGGTGCATCCCTACACTTCGCCGGCGCGCATCGTCGGCGGCCAGCTAACCTACCCGTTGGTGTTGGAGCAACCACTTTGACAAAGCAGGAGAACGACATGACCTACGTAGTAACCGAGAGTTGTATCAAGTGCAAATACACCGACTGTGTCGATGTGTGTCCGACCGACGCGTTTCGTGAAGGCCCCAATTTCCTCGCCATCGAGCCGGACGATTGCATCGACTGCACATTGTGCGTCGCGGAATGTCCGGTAGATGCAATTTTTGCCGAGGATGATGTTCCCAAGGAGCAGATGCGCTTCATCGCGCTCAATGTGGAACTGGCAAGAAACTGGAAGCCGATCGTCGAGAAAATAGCGCCTCCGGCGGACGCGGACGAGTGGGGCAAGGTAAAAGACAAATTTGATCTGCTGGAACGCTAATTACCGCATCTTCGCGATGTGCTCCATCTCACCGATCTCACTGCCATTGAGGGTGAGTCAACCCGCTTCATCGTCCTGAAAAGGGATCCTGGCGTCTTGCTCGAAACGCTTTTTACGCTTCTTGCCAAATGCCCAGACCAGCACGCCCACGAACAGCGCCAGCAGTATGGCCGTGAAGACTAAATACGCACCAGTGCTCATGGTCTTTCTCCTTTTTGGCTAACGCCATTTTTTCCAGTAACGCATCAGAAGGAATCCGCCCACCAGGCCGCCAAGATGGGCAAAATGCGCCACGCCTGCCTGCATGCCGGTTACGCCCAGTATCAGCTC
>CAJDVX010000080.1_pt1 | contig 10436 bp, 10 predicted proteins | sample 7391491 | NCBI WGS metagenome assembly CAJDVX01 (sample SAMEA7055717, study PRJEB34461) | soil metagenome | biome: terrestrial ecosystem; feature: Peninsula; material: soil | place: Antarctica | collected 2016 | reverse complement strand
GCATCGCCATTACGCCCGCCAAACGCCTGCCGGACGCATACTCCAGTCAAATTAGAAAGGGTATAGAAGCATGACCTTCGTTGAAGGAGTGCCGGATCATGTGTTCCGCATCGTTTGATGATCAAGTCGATCCGGTCATTCAGATCAAGGCAAGTGGGTTCAGAGCGCCTTCACCCAGGGGTGCGTATTCAGGTTTGCATGCTGCTTCAGAAATTCTCGTGTCTCTTCGGTCAGCAGGCCGTGGCCATGAACTTGGGCTATTTCAGTGCTGCCCAAATCATTGAGCTCCAGAATCAGCGGCCCTTTATCGGTGAGTGCAAAGTCCCAGTGGTGGATCTTCATCAGCGGAAAGACGGCGCCGGCACGCCGACAGGCATCGAGAATATCGCTCCAGCCCGGCAGGTGGAAGCCGGCAACGGACTTGCCGGAATGCGGGTTGGTTGAGAAGACGTGCGTTTCGGGCCAGAAGCCGCCGACCATCTTGCTGATCTCGCCTGTGGTCAGATTCACATTGGCCAGCAGGTTGCCATTCTTTCCCAGGCTGAAGTTGTCGATATGGTTTGGCGGGGAGGCCACTTTCCAGATGGCGCGAATGGGTTTGACGCCATCGGGGCCGTTCAGGCAAATGATGCGGACGCCACAAATGGCCGGCCAGTTCGTCAGCTCCAGAATTTCTGGCGCAAGAGTGAAGGCTTTCTGGAATAGATAGCCGCATTCTGGCCGGTGGTAGCGTGGGTCGATGGTGTGGGTCAGACGCTTGAGAAAGGCTTCGAGCGGCAACGTGCCGCCATCTAGAAACGCCAGCTTGTCGGATGACGGGTCGTAGCCGGCGAGCGAGGCGCTCCCGTAGCCCTGTTGCGAGTGGGCCGGCTTGCCGAAAAGGGGGTAGAGGGACGGGTCCCGCAGGAAATGGGCCGCCTCGTCAGGTGTCCTGAGATGCTGGCCGAGTGCTGCAGAAATGCGACCTGCGCGATGATAACAAGCGAGCACAGGTGCCACCGGCAGCCCGGCTTCGGACGCCATGAGCATGAATACGGATTTATCCTTCGCCGGTAATACTGCATTCCTGGGATTGAGCGCCAGGCTGAACTCGCATTGCAGGTGCCATCCCAGAAAATCTTGCGCGCCCCGGCCTTCCTGATAATCGGGGTCATACAGCTTGTACCCGTAGTAGTCGGAAATGCCGCATTGCCCACCCATGTGGCGCAAGGCATTGATTTCACGCAACTGGGTGGGCATGCTTTTGCTTGTCTGTCGTGCGGCCAGAGTTGCCCAATTGCGGTATTCGTTGAACCGTGCTGCAAGGCGGCTGAAGCGGCTATTTTTCATCCCGGTAGTTCCTTTTTTAATTGTTTCTGCCCAGCCTCAGCGAGGCTACAGCATGCTTGCGAGGCGGTCACTTGCAAGGAGATGCGGCCGAGGAATTGTGGCACGCGCAGGTCGATCTCTGTACGACAGCCTGCTCCGGTCGTGCAGGGTGAAGCCGTCAAACGGTTGTCGGGGTGATGCGTTATTTCCTGGCCTTGTGGCCAGAGCCCCGTGACGACACCCTGCACGACGCCGGTGCCCATGTTGATGGATGCCAGCAGATTTCCGGTTTCACCCATACAAAAGTTGTCGGTGATATTGCTGGCCCGGCTGCGTTCAGGGGGTAGAGAGGAAAGGCGGTGGGTGGACTTGCTTGTGCCATTTGCATGACCGTTGCCGCAAGAGGAGTCGATCCCGTCAGCCGGTGGCGTTGTCGGCCCGCACTCGAAGGGGCGCGTTGCGAGGTACACGCTTATTTCGCCCTCAAATTTTTCAATAGGCGCAATGCATAAGCCGTTCGGTTTGTATCCCAAGGCGTGAAGCGCGGTAACTGAAACCAGTCGCTGCGAATAGTCGACACGCCGCACTGGGTAGAGACGGCCCCCTCGAAACCCAATTCACGCACGATATCTGATTGTTCGGGCAGATAGTCAGACCCGGGTTTGCCATTAGGATAGGCGAATACCCGCAGTACTGTGCCCAGCGTGTTTTCCAGCCAGGCCTTGCCAGTGGCGATCTCGTCACGTACCTGGCCCCTGTCAAGTTTGGCGAGGATCGGATGGCGGTGGGTATGGCCGCCGATTTCCATGCCGGCGGCATGCAATGCTTTCAACTGGCCGGTTGTCATCATCAGGTCGTTGGGCAAGTTGTTTGCCCCCGTGCGAACTGCTATCTGGGCAACAATGTCTTCACGTGGATCGAGTGGGAGATATTTTACTTGCGGCAATATCTTTTCAATCGCCTGTTTCTTCGCTGCATCGGAGCCAAGTTCGTGGATGCCTAGTCCAAGCTCGTTCAAGTCCAACTTGGTGTGCGCGCATTGCCGGATGGATTCGATTACGGTGTCGTTGAACATGCGGCCGCCGTTGAGGTAGGACGTGGCGATGAAAAAAGTGGCGTGCAATCCATGCTTTTGCAGGATGGGTAGTGCGTGCATGAAGTTGTCGGCATAGCCGTCGTCGAAGGTGACGCAGGCGGGCCGGGCAGGCAGCGTGCCGGCCTTCAGGCGGGCAAGCGCTTCGGGAAGCGGCAGGATGTTGAACACCGACTTGAGCAAGCCCATTTGTGCATCGAACGTTTCGATGGTTGCCTCACTTGGGAACAGCGGGTCTGGCTCGGCCAGTACCCGATGAAAGATGAGGATGCTGAGCTGCGCTTTGGGTCCAGCCGGAGCGAGTCGATTGGCCAGAAACCGGTAGAGTGGGCGTGCAAGCTTGGACATCAGGTTATTGACCTAAATGGGGGGCAGTTCGAGCTTTCGATCAGGGTGCGCATGGTGTGCTGCGGAATCAAGACAGGTGCCATGCTGTCATGCCCATCGCAGGGACCGGGTCCTGTCAGCGCTCAAACCGCACATTTCTGCGGTGGGTGACGCGATTAACTAGGGGCAGCAGACTGGGGATGAGGTGCTTAAGATCGCCGGCTTTCCAGTCGGCCTTGCGGAAAGCGCGGCGGAACAGGCGGCGGGCGGATTCGGTGTCGTTACGCCAGTGGCAGCGATAGGCTTCGCGCAGTAAGGGGTCGTAGATCAGATCGTTGAGTCGTGCGCGGGTGAGGTGGGCGACGCGCTCGGGGTAAACCCGGGCAAAGTCGCGGTTCACCGCGACGCTATCAAACACCTGCCGCCAGTGCGGGATTCCCGAATGGCTGCGGAGGTGGCATCGATGAAACGCCAGCACTTCGGGCACCCGCACGAGACGGGGTTGGCGTGCGAGCATTCTCAGCCACAGATCATCGTCCATCGCGGTGGGCGCGCGTTCGGAAAATCCGCGCAAATCATCGATAAGGGGGCGGCGGGTCAGCACGCTGTTGATCGGCCAGGCGCCGTGTTCCAGAAGATGGCTGACGCCCTCGCCTGCCTCGAAGATGGGCAGGATGTGCGGCTGGGTGTCGGTGGCCGCGATCCCCATGTCTTGCCAGCCGCAATAGGCGACGTCGGCCAGCTCAGCTTCGAGTGCGCCATGTAGCAGCTGCAGCGCATCGGCGTGCCAGGTGTCATCGGCGTCGAGAAAGGCAATGTAGTTGCCGTTGGCGTGGGCGAGTGCGTGGTTGCGCGCAACAAACGGGCCGGCGCGGTCCTGGTAGATCAGGCTGATGCGGTCGGGATGAGCCGCAGCCAGGCGTTGCAGGATGTCGGTCGAGCCATCGGTCGAGCCATCATCCACCACGATGAGTTCCACGTGGGGATAGCTTTGCCCGAGCACGCTGTCGATCGCCTCCTCTACATACGGCGCGGCGTTGTAGCAGGGCATGACAACGGAAATCAATGCGGGATCGAAGTGGTCCATGACCGGATTATGAGTGGGGCGGACCGGGAAGCAAAGCAGTCGCCCGCGCGCGGGTTGCCGGGCTTTGGTTACAATCGGTGATCGCACCCATTCATGAACTTCAGCATGCAAACCCTTACCGTCGATCTTGGCGACCGCTCCTACCCTATCCACATTGGTTCGGGGCTATTAGGCCAGCCTGAGCTGATCCTGCCACACTTGCCGCAGAAACGTGTGGTCGTGGTCACCAGAGATCTACAAGAACTGGGAAACGCTGAATCTGATTTTCGAGGCATTGCTGACCCAGCATGCCGAGCGCAAGACTACGCTGATCGCGCTGGGCGGCGGGGTGATCGGTGACATGACCGGATTCGCGGCGGCGAGCTATCAGCGCGGCGTTCCGTTTATCCAGATTCCCACCACGCTGCTGTCGCAGGTCGATTCGTCGGTTGGCGGCAAGACCGGGATCAACCATCCACTCGGCAAGAACATGATCGGCGCGTTCTACCAGCCGAAAGTCGTGCTGGCCGATACCGACACGTTGAAGACACTGCCCGCGCGCGAACTGTCGGCGGGGTTGGCCGAGGTGATCAAGTACGGCCTGATCTGGGATGTGGATTTTCTCACCTGGCTGGAAGCGAACATGGACAAGCTGCGCGCGCTCGACGAGACGACGATTAGCCACGCGATTCATCGCTCGTGTGAAATCAAGGGGCAGGTGGTGGGCGAGGATGAGCGCGAAGGCGGCATCCGCGCAATCCTCAATCTCGGCCACACCTTCGGTCACGCAATCGAAACCGGCATGGGTTACGGCAACTGGCTGCACGGGGAGGCGGTGGCGGCCGGCATGGCGACGGCGGCGGAAGCCTCGCGACGGATGGGATGGTTGTCTGAGGTGGACGTAGCGCGTGCGCGCGCATTGATCCGTGCCGCAGGACTGCCGGACGTGGCCCCCGATCTGGGCGTGGACGCGTATCTCGAGCATATGTGTCGCGACAAGAAGGTGGAGGGTGGAAAAATGCATTTCGTGCTGCTGAAGAAGCTGGGGGAGGCGACGATTACCGCCGATGTGCCGGCCGATGTGCTGACGGGCGTGCTGGCTGCACCTCAGTGAAGAAGGACCATTGATGGAACCATCGTTCGCCTCCTATGCCGCGCATTCCAGTCAGACCCGCGGCCGTCTGCATTCCGAAGCCTCTGCAACGCCGCGCTCCGAATTCCAGCGCGACCGCGACCGCATCATCCATTCCACTGCGTTCAGGCGGCTCGAATACAAGACTCAGGTATTCGTGAATCACGAGGGCGACCTGTTCCGTACCCGGCTCACCCACAGCATCGAGGTCGCGCAAATCGGTCGCACCATCGCGCGCCTGCTGAGTCTGAACGAAGATCTGGTGGAAGCGGTGGCGCTGGCACATGACCTCGGGCACACGCCTTTCGGCCATGCCGGCCAGGATGCGCTGAATGCCTGCATGCGCGAGCACGACGGATTCGAGCATAACCTGCAGTCGCTGCGCGTGGTCGACCTGCTGGAGGAACGCTACGCGGAATTCGAGGGGTTGAACCTGACCTTTGAGTCGCGCGAGGGCATTCTCAAACATTGCTCGCTCGCCAATGCCGAGAAACTCGGTACGATCGGCGAGCGTTTTCTGAACAAGCAGCAGCCTTCGCTCGAGGCGCAGATCGCCAATCTGGCGGACGAGATCGCCTACAACAACCACGATGTCGACGACGGCCTGCGCTCTGGACTGATCACACTCGAGCAGTTAAGCGAGGTCCAGATTTTCGCCCGCCACCTCGCCGAAGTACGTGAGAAATATCCGGCCCTGCAGGGTCGGCGCGTGGTGACCGAAACCGTGCGCCGCATCATCAACACACTGGTTCTCGACCTGGTGAACACCACACGCATGAACATCGAGAACAGCGGCGTGCAGACCCTGGACGAAGTGCGCGCCGCGCCACCGCTGGCCGCATTCAGCCCCACGCTACTCGACGAGCACCGCGAACTCAAACGCTTTCTGCTACGACACCTGTATCGGCATTACAAGGTAGCGCGCATGAGCGCCAAGGCGGGACGCATCATCAGCGACCTCTATGTCGCGTTTACCGGTGATGCCCGCCTGCTGCCGCCCGAGCACCAGACGCGCGAGTCGCTCGAGGGTGCGCGTGCCGTGGCCGACTACATCGCGGGCATGACCGACCGCTATGCCATGCGCGAGCACCGGCGGATTTTTGCAGTGGAAGAAATCTACAGCTGATTGTTTTGTGCTCCGCTCAGTTCGAGGATGGAGCAAACGCGCTGTCTGCCTGGCCCTGTTCCGGCGCTTGAATTTCCCTGTCATTCGCCAGCACGTTGTAGACGATCCACCACGACAGACGCTGGGGCGACAAGCGGGTTCGTATTTCTTTGCGGGGTGCGATCACCCTTACGGACCGGCCCGGATTATTTGGCGTCCGGCCGCAGAGTTCGTGCCGCCACCCAGCAGGTCACCTCGCGTGCGCCCGCCCGCTTCAGTGTCGCGGCAAGTTCGTCAAGGCTGGTCCCGGTCGTCATCACGTCGTCGACCAGTGCGATGTGCTGCCCCTGCACATCGCCGGAACATGTAAATGCGCCGCGCAGGTTGCGGCGCCGCGCATCTTGCTTCAGACCTTTCTGCGGCGGGGTGTCGCGAATGCGCTGACAGCTGGTGAGATCGAGCGGGAGTCCCAGTCGGGTCGCCATGTCTCGGGCGATTTCAGTGGCGTGGTTGAAACCGCGTTCCCGGATGCGTTTTGCATGCAGGGGCATAGCAATCATGCGATCCGGTGTCGGAGCGGCTTCAATGGCCCGTGCGAGGCATTCGCCCAGCGCCGGCGCGATCGCGAGTTGTCCGTGGTATTTCAGGCGTGGAATCAGCCGGTCAAGCGGAAACGTGTAGCCCAGCGCCGCAAAGGTGCGGTCGAACGCGGGCGGGCGTTTGAGGCAGGCGCCGCAGGTCTGCCCCTGGGGCGTAGGCGTGGCGCACTGCGGACACTGTGGCTGCGTGTGCCAGGGCAGGTCGGCCAGACAGGCTGGGCATACATGCCCTGTACGCGCCACATCACCGCACAGCAGACAGCTTCGCGGGAAGATTTGATTAAAAATTGATCGAATGTTCAATTTGTTTGGCAATGATATTTGACAGGTGCGGGGCGCACCCTGAAAATTGCGGCCATGCTAGTCAAACGCGTCATTTCGGCTTCGTCTTCCCGCTTCTCTGCGCAGCTATTCAATCTCATCACGGTCATCGTGCTGCTGATTTCCATGACGACGCTTTTGCTGGGCAAGTTGTTCGTTAGCCAAAAAATCGGATTCCTGCCGCTCGTGCTGTCGATGCCGCCGATCATGATCTGGCTGGGCGGGTCGATTTTCGTCTATGCCAGTATCGCGAACCATCCGAATCCGCGCACGGCACATTACAACAAGTGGGCAGGTTACCGCTATTACGGCGTGATGGGCGGTCTGATGGTGCTTGGTCCGCCGCTCTACGACCTGGTAGAGGGCTGGCAGGGATTGATGCTGGTGCTGGGCTTGGCGGTGACGATTATCGTGCCGTGGGCGCTGTTTGATATTTACAAAGCTGCGCGCGAGCCGTGGCAGGATATGACCATCGAGGTAGCTATCAATGAATGACATGACTCAACCGCCTGGTCGCCGTTCCGTGAACGACACCGAGGCGCTGTTCGCCCTGCCGTTTGCCGACCTGATGTATCGGGCGCAGGCGGTGCATCGGGAGAATTTCGACCCTAACCGCGTGCAATTGTCGACGCTGCTGTCGATCAAGACCGGCGGTTGTTCCGAAGACTGCGGCTACTGCCCGCAGTCGGCACGCTACGACGCCGGTGTGGAAAACCAGGGCCTGCTGAATCTTGACGACGTGCTGACCGCGGCCAGGGCCGCCAAGACTGCCGGCGCCTCGCGCTTCTGCATGGGGGCAGCCTGGCGCGGCCCCAAGCAGCGCGACCTCGATCCGGTCCTCGACATGGTGCGTGAGGTGAAGGCACTGGGCCTGGAAACCTGCGCCACGCTGGGCATGCTGAAGGACGGCCAGGCCGAACAGCTGAAAGAAGCCGGCCTCGACTACTACAACCATAACCTTGATACGGCGCCGGAGTTTTACGGTGACATCGTCACCACCCGCCAGTACCAGGATCGACTCGACACGCTGGAACGCGTGCGCCAGGCCGACCTGCACGTATGCTGTGGCGGCATTGTTGGCCTGGGCGAATCGCGCATCCAGCGTGCCGGTCTGATCGCACAACTGGCCGCGCTTGACCCGCAGCCGGAGTCGGTCCCGATCAACCTGCTGGTGCAGGTCGAAGGCACGCCACTCGCCGGCACCGAAGCGCTCGATCCACTGGAATTCGTACGCACCATCGCGGTGGCGCGCATCTGCATGCCCAAGAGCTTCGTGCGCCTGTCGGCCGGGCGTCAGCAGATGAGCGACGCAGTGCAGGCATTGTGCTTTCTTGCCGGTGCCAATTCGATTTTCTACGGTGAAAAGCTGCTCACCACCGGTAATCCTGAGTGGGAGCGCGACCAACACCTGTTCGACAGCCTGGGCCTGACCGCGTTGTGAGTTTTGGCGCGCTGACCCGCTTGCAGTACGGGCTGGCGACGCTAAAGGCCGAACATCTCGAACGCCGGCGCGTGCTGCTTGACGGCGCACAGGGCGTTCACGTTACGCTCGACGGCCAGCGCGTCATTTCGTTCTGCAGCAATGACTATCTCGGACTTGCCGCCGATCCGGCACTGGTAGCCGCGGGACACGCGGCGCTCGACCAGTGCGGCGTCGGCGCGGGCTCCGCACACCTTATCGCGGGCCATCATCGCTTTCATCACGAATTCGAAGCCGCTTTCGCGCGCTTCGTCGGCAAGCCGGCGGCGCTACTGTTTTCCACTGGCTATCTCGCGAATCTCGCGGTGATCACGGCACTGATCGGACGCCATGGCGAGGTCTTTGGCGATCGGCTCAACCATGCCTCGCTGGTCGACGCGGCGCAGCTATCTGGCGCACGCTTCACCCGCTATCGTCACAACGATATTTCCCAGCTTGAATCACAACTGGAAAACAGCACGGCTCAGGACAAGATCATCGTCTCCGATCTGGTGTTCAGCATGGACGGCGACTCGGCACCGGTCGATGCGCTGCTTGATCTGGCCGAACGCTACGATGCGTGGTTGTACCTTGATGACGCGCATGGCTTCGGCGTGCTGAACGATGGTTGTGGCGGCATGACTGGACGTGCACGTGCGAGCGATCGCGTCATCTATCTGGCCACGCTGGGCAAGGCAGCCGGCGTATCGGGTGCCGCCGTGGCGGGGCATTCAGACGCGATTGACTGGCTGATCCAGAAGGCGCGCCCCTACATTTACACGACCGCTTCGCCGCCGCTTCTGGCAGCGTGCTTGCTGGAAAGTCTGCGCCAGATCGCGACAGGTACAGCGCGACGTGATCGGCTGGACGCGCATGTCGCGCAGCTGCGTCACGGTCTGGCCGGCTTGAAACGAAGTGTGATGATGCCTTCAAATACGCCGATCCAGCCACTAATAATTGGCGCAAATGCGGATGCGGTACAGCTCTCCAAGGATCTTTTGCAGCGCGGACTGATGGTACCTGCCATCCGTACACCGACGGTCCCCGCCAACACGGCGCGCCTGCGCATCACCCTGTCGGCTGCGCATAGCACCGACGATATCTCGCAACTGGTCGAGGCACTGCATGCGCTCGACTAAGCCTGTCCTGGTGCTGGTGCATGGCTGGGGCATGAACGCGCGCGTGTTCGACGTGCTGGCGCAATTGCTGGCTGACGATTTCGACGTGCAGGTACTCAATCTGCCGGGACATGGTGGCCGCAGTGCCCTGCCGGACAACTCGTTGCAGAGCTGGGCCGACGATCTGGCGAAACAGGTTCCAGATGGGCGCGCCGCGCTCGATCACCCGGGCAAGTTGAGACGCCTGATCCTGCTGGCCTCGACACCGCGATTCGTCGCGGATGAAGGTTGGGCACATGGTTTGGCAGCCGCCGAACTGCAGGAGTTTGGCGCTGCGTTGCTGGCCGATCCAGAGGCGACACTATTGCGTTTTCTCAGCTTGCAGACACGCGGCGTGCCCGAGCAAAAATCTTTGCTGCAGCAGCTACGCCAGCATTTTCTAGCCCTGCCGCAGGTGCACGACGAAGCCTTGTCGAGCGGGCTGGAAATTCTGCGTGAAACGGACTTGCGTCAGCAACTGCCGCACCTGACGCAACCGACCTTGGTGCTGCATGGCGCACTCGATACCCTGGCGCCAGTGATGGCAGGGCGCTGGCTGGCTGAAACCCTGCCTGAGGCACGGTACATCGAAATGCCCCGGGCGGCGCATGCGCCGCATCTGTCGCACAGCGCTGACGTGGCCGCCGCAATCAGACACTTTGCCCATGACTGAAGCGGAGCTCGATTTCGCCGAAGTGCGGCGCGCGTTCGATCATGCCGCTGCGAGCTACGACGCGCACGCGGTGTTGCAACGTGAAGTCTGCGATCGCCTGCTGGAACGTCTCGATTTCATGGCACTACAGCCCGATCGCGTGCTCGACGTCGGCACCGGTACCGGCTATGGGTTGACGCATCTACGTTCGCGCTAT
>CAJDVX010000017.1_pt1 | contig 10507 bp, 10 predicted proteins | sample 7391491 | NCBI WGS metagenome assembly CAJDVX01 (sample SAMEA7055717, study PRJEB34461) | soil metagenome | biome: terrestrial ecosystem; feature: Peninsula; material: soil | place: Antarctica | collected 2016 | reverse complement strand
CATTGCGTGCGCCAGTCGGCCCGATTCGGCAGCGCCGTAGTGGCGCTGGTAGAGCGGAATCAATGCAATGTTGTCGAGTGCCGACAGGTTGGCCCGCAGTGGCAGATCGAGTGCAACGCGCGCCACATCGTCCGAGAGGGCGGCGACCGCCGTCATCAGGCTGGTGCGGTCGTCGAACGGAGTCAGATGTACTTGAGCGCTAATGAGACCACCTCGATCGCCACGATGGCGAAGAACACTCGCATCATGCCGCGCAATACGGAGACCGGCACCATGAAAAGCTTTTTCGGCGTCTCCAGCCCGGCGGTGACCGGAATCAACGTGACCGCCAACCCGAACAACGCGCATTTGGCGATCAACCCCGCCACGATCGGGAAATTGAAGATTTTTGCGATGGTCGCCGTATACGGGTTGAAGCCAGCCACGTTCATGCCGTAGATCGCAAGGTAGCCCATCAGGAGGGCGAGCAGGCCGGCCAGGCCCGCCAGCGTGACGACCGACACGACCCCGCCGATCAGGCGCGGCAGGAACTCGAACTGCATCGGTGGAACCTTGCAATGCTCCAGCGCATCCAATTCGTTGTTGACCTGCATTAGCGCGACCTCGGTGTTGATGGCGCTACCTGAGCGCAGGGCGACGAACAGCGCCGTCAGGAAGGGCAGCAGTTCGAGCACCAGCACGCGAATGGTCATTTCGCTGGCGAATTCAGTGAGACCGAAGTCGCGTGCGGTGGACAGAATGATGGTGATGATGAGCCACGAGATCACCAGCACGTAGCCGAGGAATATATGCAGGATCTGCACCGCCGTGAAGTAGATCTGCTTTACCACGACGTCGAAAGTGGCGCGGTTCCAGGTGGAGGGCTCCAGCAGCAGCATCGTGGCCCTGGCCAGAAAGACGAACATGTCATACCCGACGGTGAACCAGCCGACGACCTTGGCGCCAAGTGATTCGATGGAGGCCGTGAGAAAATTCATCGCGGCATCTTAACGCCATTGCGGACGCTTGCACCATCGGGTGGCAGGCCCTACAGTTCCGCAGTCAGACGGAGAACACATACGATGAAGACATTATTGATTCCGGTGGGTGTCGCGCTGTGCGTGGTGGCCGCATCGGCACTCGCCGCGCCTGGCACGGTTCTGCGCAACGACAAGCTCTATAGCCAGCCGAGCGCGTCGTCCAAAGTGGCGGCAACTGTGTCCAAGGGCACCAGCGTCAACATCCTCGCCAAGCAGGGCGGCTGGCTGCGCGTGAGCTCGGGCAAGTCGACCGGCTGGATCCGGCTGCTGTCGGTGCGCGCCGGAGCCGGAGGCTTGGGCGGTGCCGGGCTGGGCGACGTGGTGGGTGCGGCCACCACCCGGTCCGACCCCAGCCGCGTGGTGGCTGTGGCCGGCCTGCGCGGCCTGAACGAAGAAGACTTGAAACAGGCGAAGTTCAATGGTGAAGAACTGGCGCGGATGAATGCGTGGCAGGCGACCCCTGCGCAGGCCCGCAGTTTCGCATCCCAGGCAGGACTGAGGACGACCAACGTAGCGGCGTTGCCGGTACCGCAGTCCGCGAAGACTTCATCGCCGTGGGAGGACAACTGATGAAATTCAAATTGATGGTTGTGGCCGTTACGCTGGTGTCGTTCAGCGGAGTGGCGTCGGGACTGGATTTTGGCAAACTGCTCAAAGAGCGTATCGACCAGGAGCTGAACAAGGGCGAGAAAACGCAACCGGCGCCGTCGTCGCCTGCACCCGATGCCTCGCAAAACGCCGTTGCGCCAGCGCCGCCGGCCAAGCAGAAAATCGATGCACGGCAACTGGGATTTGCGCTGTTCGGTGATTACTCGTCCGAAGAGGAGACGCGCATCGGCCGGCAGATCGCGGGCGACCTGTTGGGCGCCGTACCGCTGGTGCGCGACGACAAGCTCCAGCGCTACGTCAATCTGGTCGGCGACTGGGTGGCGCTGCAGAGCGGTCGCAAGGACGTCACCTGGCATTTCGGTGTGCTCGATACCGAGGACATCAACGCATTCGCCGCGCCTGGTGGCTACATCTTCGTCACCAAGGGCCTGTATAAGCGCCTGAACAACGAAGCCGAGCTGGCCGGCGTGCTGGCGCATGAAATTGCGCACGTCACCATGAAGCATCACCTCAAGGTGCTCAAGCAGTCGAGCCTGATCGGCGCACTGGGTCAGGCAGTCGGCAGCAAGGTGAAGGACAGCGACCAGGTGGTGCAGAACCTGATCGGCAACGGCGCAGAAATCATGGCGCGCGGACTCGACAAAAATGCTGAATTCGAGGCTGATCGCGTCGGCATCGTGTTTGCTGCGCGCGCCGGCTACGATCCCTGGGGCCTGCCCGAGGTCTTGCAGGACCTGGCCGGACTGCCCGCCAAAGATAACCGGACCAGCCTGCTGTACAAGACTCACCCGCATCCGGCCGATCGCCTGGCTGAACTGGGCGAGGCCGTCGATGGCCGCTTCGATGCCATACAGGGCAAGGACCTGCCCGGTCGCTTCTACCGTATTCGGTGATACGTATCCCGTCCCGGCTGGTGCAGGCGGGGCTGTCTGCGCTGTTCGTTCTGCTGATCGCGGCGCATGCTGCCGGGCTGGTCCCTATCCCACCCATGCAGCGTGCCGAGGCCTGGCTGTATGACGTCTGGCTGAAGCGCACCGCGCCGACTGGAATGGACGATCGCGTGGCCATCCTCGATATCGACGAAGCCAGCCTGAAGAGCGTGGGACGCTGGCCGTGGAGCCGCGACAAAATGACCGCGCTGGTCGAGCAACTGTTTGATCACTATGGCGTCGCGGCAGTCGGCTTTGACGTGGTGTTCGCCGAGCCGGATACGAGTTCGGGTCTTGACACCCTCAAGCAACTGGCGCAGCACGATCTCGCGGGCGACCGCGCGTTCCGATCCGTACTCAGAGACCTCGCTCCCGACCTCGACTACGACGCCCGTTTTGCCCAGGCACTCGCCGAACGCCCGGTTTCACTGGGGTATTACTTCATTCCCGCAGGCTACAGCGACGCCCGTACCGGCATGCTGCCGCCGCCTTCCCTGCCTGCTGCGGTATTTGATCCACTACATCCTGGTATCCCGTCGCCTACTGGTTATGGCGCGAATCTGGCTGCATTCCAGAATGCTGCACAGGGGGCGGGATTCTTCAACATGCTGGCCGACGCCGATGGTACGGCGCGCCAGATGAGTCTGGTGACGCCGTTCGGCGACGGCTATTACCTGGCGCTGTCGGCCGCCACGTTGCGGGTGGCGTTCGGCGGAGATCCCGTCGAGGCTGGCGTCGAGCAGAGCAACCTGCTTGGCAGGCAATACCGCACGCCGTGGATCGAGGTGGGCGGCATCCGCGTGCCGTTGAGTGCGGATGGCACGGTGTATGTGCCGTATCACGCCGGCTCGCCGTTTCCCTATATTTCGGCGGCGCAGGTGCTGGCAGGCAAGGTGGCGCCGGCTCAGCTGGAAAACCGCATCGTGCTGGTGGGCTCCACCGCGCCGGGGCTGACCGACCTGCGCGTGACACCGTTCTCCACTGCATTTCCCGGGGTCGAGATTCATGCCCACCTGATCGCCGGCATGCTCGACGGCACCACCCGCAGCATACCGCCGTGGACTGCTGACGCGCGCCTGCTCGCCGTCCTGCTGTTGGGTGCGTTGCTGACGGCAGTGTTACTGCGCTTCGGCCCAATCGTCGGCCTGCTCGCCAGCGTCGCGATGCTTGCGCTATTGCTGGCGGCCTATGCGGCAGCCTGGATGCGTTTCTGGGTGGTGCCGATGGCGGCGCCGATGCTGACAGTACTCGGGCTGTATGCGCTCAATACCGCCTACGGCTTTTTTGCCGCGACGCGCAGCAAACGCCAGATCACCAAGCTGTTCGGTCAGTATGTACCACCTGAGCTGGCCGACGAGATGAGTCGGAACCCCGCGCACTACACGATGGAAGGTCAATCGCGTGAGATGACGGTGCTGTTTTCCGACATCCGTGGCTTCACCAATTTCTCGGAAAAGCTGCCGCCAACCGAACTCGCCGACGTGCTCAATGCCTACCTGTCGACCATGACGCGCATCGTCCAGCAACATCGCGGCACCATCGACAAATACATTGGCGACGCCATCATGGCGTTCTGGAACGCGCCGGTGGACCTCACGGACCACGCCAGCCGCGCGGTACAGACCGCGCTCGACATGCAGGCCGCGCTGTCGCAACTGAATCGGGAATTCACAGCGCGCGGCTGGCCCGATGTGAAGATCGGTATCGGCGTTAACAGCGGACGCATGAGCGTCGGCAACATGGGTTCGGAATTCCGCATGTCCTATACCGTGATGGGCGACGCGGTGAACCTCGGCTCGCGACTCGAAGGCATCACCAAACAATATGGCGTCGGCATCCTGGCCACGCAGACGACGGTCGAGGCCGACCCGGATCACGTCTTCATGAAAGTCGACGATGTGCGCGTCAAGGGCAAGGAAACGCCGGTGGCGATCTACGAACCGCTGGGCGGCAAGCTCGGCCTCGACGAATCGGTACGCCAGGCGGCTGCCGATTTCGAACTTGCGTTCGCGCGCTACCAGGCCCAGGACTGGGAGGCGGCCGAATCGGCACTGCGCGCGCTCAATGACCACACGCCACGCCCGCTGTACGATATCTATCTCGAGCGCGTCGCGCATTTCCGTGAAACGCCGCCACCTGCCGACTGGGATGGCGTATTCGTCTACACGACAAAGTGACCATGAAACTTACCGTATTGGGCTGCAGCGGCGGCATCGGCAGCGGACGCCACACCACCTGCCTCAAGGTGGACGACGACGTATTGATCGATGCCGGCAGCGGCCTCACCACACTCGATTTCGAACAACTGCAGGCGATTGATCACGTGTTCATTACCCATGCGCATCTTGATCACGTGCTGGGATTGCCGCTGATGATCGACAGCGTCGGTGACCTGCGCAACAGCCCGGTGACGGTGCATGCATTGCCCGAGGTGCTCGACGTGTTGTCCGCCCACCTGTTCAACTGGAAATTGTGGCCGGATTTCCGTGCGATCCCCAGCGCGGAGGTGCCGTGGCTATGCTTTGAGCCGCTCGATTTCGGCGAGTCGTTCACGCTGAACGGACGCACGTTCCGCCCGTTGCCGGCCAATCACGTGGTGCCAGCGTGCGGCATGCACGTGGCCACGCACACCGGCAGCCTGGCATTCAGCGGCGACACCACCCACAGCGACGCCCTCGTCGCCGCGCTCAACGCCATTCCCGACCTGCGCCACCTCATCATTGAAACCTCGTTCGAGAACGCGCTGGTTGAGATCGCCAAAGTATCGAAACATCACTGGCCGGACTCGCTGGCGGCAGAACTGCAAATGCTCAGTGTGCGTCCCGAGGTCTGGATCACCCACCTGAAGCCGGGCAACGAGGCGGCGATCATGAACGAACTGCGCGCCGCTGCGCCCGGCTGGGGCGTCGAGGCGCTGCGGCAGCGGCAAGTGATCGAACTGTAGCGTGCGATGTATCCGGGGCTCAGGGTGCGAAGTTCGCCAGTTCCACTTCAAATTCAGCTGCACTTAACTCGTCAAACTCCTCCCGACTGAACAGGGTCACGGCGCCGGCCATTTCGCTCCAGCCGTAGCCGCGGCTTGACGCATTGATTCTGTTGCTGTCCTGTGGCAAACGCGCGACGAGGTGCAGGCAACCTGTGCTGTAGATCAGGTTGTAGGGGAGGTCGCGCTGGTGCAGGCGATCGATCTCCAACCATGCACTTTCCGCATCGTCGAAACGCCGGCAGGGCAATGGGTAGGATTCGGTGCCGCCATTGTGCGCAAAGCGCGCATCCTGTATCGGCAGTGGCGTTGCCTGCACGAAGCTCTGGAAATGCAGGTGATTGACCGAGGCGCCCGCGCCGGTGCTGTTGTAACCGAGACAAAAGCCGGGTATGCCGGATTCTGCGCAGACGTCCCAGACCCAGTCGTGCAGTTCCGGCGTAAGGTATTGCGGTGCCTGGCGCAGGGGCTCGGGTACCAGCAGGCCGTGTAAACGGGCGAAGGGAAATTTGTTGTAGAGCAGGCGCGTCGGTTTGCCATCAAGTTCGCCCTCCCAGAAAATTTCCTTCGTGAGAAACGGCTTGTTGAAATGGAAACCCGCGGGATCGAAGGGGCGCAGCAGGCTGTCGAATTTTATTCCGCTGACACGTGGCGGGCGCAAGGCGCGGATGGGGTTGAAAAACAGATGCCACGGCCCGGCGCAGCGGGTTTCCATCGTTTTCAGATGACCGAAGCCGATGGCGAGAAGCTTGAGAAAGACTTGCACGTCGTCGTCCGGTTCGGTGAGCACTTGGCCGTTCCGGAGCAGATCCGTGAGCGTGGCTGCAAGTTCTCTATGTCGGGCAGACAGGGCGGGCGAGAGCTGTGCCCACAGCTTCGGATCATAGGCGGCGTTGGCCAGCGCGAGGATGTAGACGCCTAACCCGGGGTGTTTGTGCAGGATCGCATCCAATCCGTCGGCGAAGCCGTGTTCCAACGAGGTTGCGGATGCGAATGGATGGGAAAGCATGGACATGAGGCGTCTGGATCCGGGAATCAAACACAAGGCTTGAGATTTTACGCACTGCCGTCCTGCAAACTGGCGCAATCTATTTGACTGCGATGTAAACGGCGATGGGTGCGCCGCCATGGCAGACTGAAAAAAGGGTCGCCGTCTTGCGGCGGCGACCCGGTCTCGCTGTCGGCGAGGCGAGCGGTCAGGTGAAGGAGTCGGCGACGATGCTCTTGTGCCAACCCTGCGCGTAGCCTGCTGCCTGGTTGCGCTGCTGGGCGTTCGCATCGACTGGGCTAAGGCCGCCTGCACCCTTGATCCCCTGAAGCCGGCCGTCTTCGCCCAGGCGATACACACCGGCGACGCTGATGCCGTAGTTAGGGGCGACCAGGCTATAGCAGGTGTTGACGTGCGAGGGCATCGGCGGCGCCACGCCGCGAAACTGCGAAACGATGGCGGCGGCGGTCATCTTGCCAATGTTGTTGGCGCTGTGCCCCGACTTGGGCAAGGCGCCGGCAATGGCCGAATCGCCGATGACATGGATGTTCGGCACCCGCGTTGATTCGAAGGTGGACTGATTGACCGGACACCATCCAGAATCGTCGGTAAGCCCCGTTGCAACCGCGATTTGCGGTGCACGCTGCGCAGGGATGATGTTGACCACGCTGCCCTTGTGGGCGTCGCCGTCTGCGGTGTGCACGGTCTGGGTCTTGGGATCGACGCGCACAACCTTGCCGCCGCTGATTGCAGGCACCCATTCGATCATGTCGGGGTAAAGCTCCTCCCAGGCCTGGGTGAACAGGACCTGCTTGGAGAAATTGTCCTTGGCGTCGAGGATCAGGATCTTCGATTTCGGTTTGTGGGTCTTCAGGTAGTGCGCGACCATGCTGGCGCGTTCGGGCGGTCCCGGCGGGCAGCGGAAGGGCATGGGCGGCGCAGCCATGATGAAGGTGCCGCCGTCGGGCATGGACTGCAACTGCTTGTGCAGTAGGCGGGTTTGCGGGCCGGCTTTCCAGGCGTGTGGCATGAGCAGGGTGGCAGCCTCGTCGTAGCCTTCGATATCACCCCAGCGGAAATCGATACCCGGTGCCATGACCAGGCGGTCGTAGGCGAGGGTCTTGCCGCTGGCGAGACTGACCAGACGTTTGCCGGCATCCACGCCGACGACGCGGTCGTGCACCACGTTTACGCCGTGTTTGTCGTGCAGGCCAGCGTAGCTCTGGGTCAGTTCCTCGATCGTGCGCATGCCACCCAGCACCCAGTTGCTGCCGGGGCAGGTAACGTAGCTGGCGTTCTGCTCGACCAGGGTGACGTTGAGCGTCGGCTCGTAGAGGCGCAGGTATTTGGCACAGGTGGCGCCACCGAAACCGCCGCCGACGACGATGACACGCGGCGCGGCCTTGGCAGGGGACTTGGCAAGGGAGGTTGCAACTTTGGGTGCCGATTCGCAGCCGGTGAGTCCGAGTGCCGACAGCGCGCCGCCGGCGCCCATCAGCCGGACAAAGTCTCTACGCGAAATTCTGGACATGTTCATTTCCCCTTCTTCTGCAGGCTGCCGAGAAAATTTGCGACCTCGACAATTTCTTCATCGGTGTAAGCGCTGATGTGACGGCCCATGATGGTTGAGTAGCGGGTGCCGGAGCGATAGGCCATCAGCGTCTCGATCATCCGTTCGGGTGGGATGTAGTCGATGCTGGGTATCGTGCTCGGGCTGACGCCGTGGGTGCCGTGGCAGGTATAGCAGGTGCTGGCGATGACTTCGCCGCGCGAGATGGTCTGCGCACTTGCCGGGATCGCGCTTAGCAGCACGAAGCTACCGATGCAGCACGCTACGATGCGGGATATGTCCATGGTTTTATCCTTTTCTGGGTGAGGTGCCGGGGCGCGACCGGCTCTATAAATCCACGCCGAACTGGGGTTCCGAGCCGAGTTTTCGCTTTTTTGAGCCAGCCTTGTAGGCGTCGAGCGATTCTCGCTGGGCGCGTTCCAAAGCCGCTTCCTGATTTCGTTTTTCCTTCAATTCGGCCTGACGCTTGCGTTCGTCTTCGGCAGCACGCGCGACGGCCACCTTGCGCACCTTGTCCTGTTCGGCAGCGAGCATCTCGCGCTGCCTGGCTTCCTTGGTCGCGGCGAGCGCGGTCTTGTCCTTCTCGGCCTGCTGCTGCGCACGTGTGGCTTCCTGCCTGCGCTCGGCCGCTTGCTTCGCCTCCAGAGCAGTGCGTTCGCTGCGCAAACGCTGCAGGCGGTCATGGATATTATTTTGCATTTGCTGGATGGTATGGCGCATGCGCTCGCCGGTCGCCTTCAGATCGTCGCCGGATAGGCCAGTGTCGGTTTCAGCGAGCGCGCCGTTACAGGTGCTCAGCAGTGCAACCAGGCAAGCCGCAGCGAAAGGGAAGGACTGAATGACACGCATGCTGAATCCGCCGGTAACTGGAACACGATGAAATTCAGGGGGTGCGACAAATTGTCGCATCACCCTGATCCTGCAATGGGTATTACGGCAATTTGTGGAGGGTTCTTTAATACGCTGCGGCCGGAGCGGATGCTCAGCCTGGGAACATGCCGCCCAAGTGGGGGCGGCGGCTCAAACCTGGTTCAGAGTTCGCCGTCGGCCCCGGCACGCATCACGCTATCCAGCTTTTCGCGGATAGCTATCGCACCCTGGCGTAATTCGGGCGTGATACCCGCGTGCTTGCCCGCTTGGTCGAGCCAGGTCACGTCCCAGTCCAGCGTCAGAACCCAGATGTTCTTGTCGCCATCTTCCATTACTGCGATGCGGCAGGGCAGAAAGACGACAATTTCCGGAATGATCTTGAGCAGATCTCGTCCCACGGCAATGTCACAAAAGCTGAATACTTCGACACGCGGAGCCTTGTCGTCGTTCAGCACCGCCCGGAATTCCTTCCAGAGCTGGTTCTTGCCGACGTACTTGAGATTCAGCTCGTTGGCACGCAGCATCATCGATTCGACCACCTGATCGAACGACACACCCGGCTTGGCCTTGTACTTGACGGCAAAGTGGTTCATCGCCTCATGCGCGTCCATCTGCATCAGATGCGCCATCATGGGCATCGCCATCTCGCGCCAGCGCGCCTTTTCCTCGGGTGTCAGGATGCGATTCATCTGATAATCGCGATAGGGCGGCGGTGCCGCCTGCTGCATCAGTATCGGCCCATAGGGTGTTGGCGTGACGTCGATCCAGCTTTGCTCGGGCGCAGGGGCAGGCGCTACGGGCTGGGCGGGGTCGGCAGCGATTACCGGCAGGCTGTAAAGCCAGGCGAGTATAAGAAGAAGCATGCGCATCATGACGTGTCTCCAGGACAGCTCGGTTTTTTTAATCCTACGCGCCGGAGGGCGCGCGTCAATGCACGGTGACCATATGGGTACGAAAGCGCGCATCCAGTGCTGTTAGCTCAGTCGCGGCGGTGGCAAAATCGCCCCTTTGTACGCAAGCTTCGATACGCGCGGCGCCCTCCTGTATGGCAACGGCCATCACGCTGGCGGCGGCACCCTTGAGGGCATGCGCTTCCTTGCGGCAGCGCTCGGTCTGACCTTGCTCGATCCCCTGCTTCAGCGCGGCCAGGCTGGCTTCAGTGGTGGAAACGAAAAGCGTTTCCAGATCGTGCACCAGTTGCGGATTGTCAGGGTAACGGGCATGCAGGGCGGGCAGGTCGAGTAGCGAAGCAGCGGCCACAACCGGTGCGGGTTTCGGCAACCATTGCATCAGCAGCGTGGACAGCGCGGCTTCGGTGTAGGGCTTGCTGAGGTAATCGTTCGCGCCGGCTGCGAGACAGGCCTCGCGGAAGCCGGCATTGGCATTGGCGGTCAATGCGATGATCGGGATGTGGCGTGCGTCGGTCTCCAGCCGGCGTATCCGCTGGGTCGCTTCCAGACCGTCCATCTCCGGCATTTGCCAGTCCATCAGCACCAGATCGAATACGTCGGACGACAGCAGATCCAGCGCCTGGGTGCC
>CAJDVX010000157.1_pt1 | contig 10567 bp, 11 predicted proteins | sample 7391491 | NCBI WGS metagenome assembly CAJDVX01 (sample SAMEA7055717, study PRJEB34461) | soil metagenome | biome: terrestrial ecosystem; feature: Peninsula; material: soil | place: Antarctica | collected 2016 | reverse complement strand
GGTCGCCAACGGGATGGCCGTAGGTGTCGTTGATCGACTTGAAATGATCCACATCGATCATCACGACATACAGCAGGGTGCGATTGCGTCGGGCTTCCTTTTGATACAGGGCAAAATCGTTTTCGATGCCATAGCGCAGTGGTAACCGGGTGAGGGGATCGATACGGTGTGCGGCCGAAAGGATCAACGTCTTGAAACGGGCAAGCAGGCCAATCAGTTCGGATTGCGACGCCTCAAAGACGTCAAGGTCGGCTTTGGCTACCTTGCGGCCGGCAAGAACGGTGCTGAAGATTGACCGGATGGCATCATGCATCGTTTGGTGAACCGTTCCCACACGCGCGGCGGATGGGGCGTCCATCAGTTCGAAAAGCTCCCGCTGCGTCCTGAACCAGCCGCCGAAATGGCACAGAGTATGCGCTTCGGGGTCGAGCACATCCTCGCCGGGTGACGATTGCAGAACAACGCAACGCAGGATTCTGCGTGTCCACTCCAGGTGCGCCTCGACGGCAGCGTCGAGTTCGGCAACGAAACTCCTGCTGTTGATAGTCAGGTCTGATTTGACCTGGTTTTCGACCTGTTGTGTCGTGGCCATGATGTGCGCACCTATCCTTCTAAATGTCGCGTACCACGCGAAATCCCAGGTTGACATCCAGCTCGTTTTCCAGCCTGCGACGGCGGGCGGCGGCCCGGCAGTCTTCGGGGCCGTCAAAAAAAGACCCCCCCTTGGTGACCACTGCCTGCGGCTTGCCCGGCAGGGGGCGCTCGGGCTGGCTGGCGTGGTCGCGAGTCCAGTGGCTGGCGGTGAATTCCCATACATTGCCCGACATGTCGTGCAGGCCCCAGCGGTTGGGGCGCCGCTTGCCGGCTTCCATTGCACCGCAGCCGACAAAGCAGCGCGACAACAGGCGCGGCCGCTTGGGTCGTGTGGCATCGTAAGCTTGGCTGGCGTTATAGAGCGCGTCCGCCGGCGTGATGCGGTCACCCAGCGGATAGGCAGTCGCCGCGCCGGCGCGGCACGCATATTCCCATTCCTGTTCGGTGGGCAGGCGGTAGTGCTGGCCGGTCTGCCGGCTCAACCAGACGCAGTAATCGCGCGCGTCGGTGTGCCGTATGTTGATGACCGGTTTGCGGCCGGACAGCCAGGCCAGTTCCACACGCCGCCGCCAGCCGGACGCCTGGCCGTAGACCTCGAATCCTTCCGTCGTGACAGGCAGCACACCGATGGCGAAGTTTCGCTCGATCAGGGCCACGCGGCGCGGGCGATCCTGCGCCGGTGCGGCTTCCTGTGGTGCGGCGCCGTATTCGAATATGCCTGCCGGAATGACAGCCAGCATGGGGCCTGCGGTGCCGTCGGCCAGGACATCCCGGAAATGGATGTCGGACAGGTCGAGCGCATGCGCGGCGTTGACTTGCAGTGCGATCAGTTCAGCCTCGTTCAACACAAACGTATCGGGCAGGGAAGCGGAAACAGGCTCGGGATTCATCGTGACCGAAAGATGGCGGAGGGAAGATGATTATGCCACTTCCATTTTGATCCGATGCCGGATGGGGCGGTGGGTCCCGGTGTCATTCGGAGATTGCGCCGCCAGACGGCGCGGACAAAGGAGGAAAAACCACCGAAAGCCTCTAAAATGACATTACTTCAGACAATAATGGACACACTGGGGTTACCCGAATAATTCCGGTCCCATCCAACATGCTTTACATCGACCTCTTCAAATCGCTCGAACGCGCCCGCTGGAATATGGAAACCGACATTCCGTGGAGCGACTTCGATGCCGACAAACTGACCGACGAGCAGGCGCTGACCATCAAGATGAATGCCATCACCGAGTGGGCAGCGCTGCCCGCCACGGAGATGTTCCTGCGCGACTTCGTGCACGACAGCGATTTTTCCGCCTTCATGTCGATCTGGTTCTACGAGGAACAGAAACACGCGCTGGTGCTGATGGAATACCTGCGCCGCTTCAAGCCCGAATTTGCGCCCACCGAGGACGAACTGCATGCCATCCGCTTTCCGTTCGATCCGGCGCCGCCGATGGAGACCCTAATGCTGCACTTCTGCGGCGAAGTGCGTCTCACGCAGTGGTACAAGCGGGCGTCCGAATGGCACACCGAGCCGGTCATCAAGCATATCTACGAAACCATCTCGCGCGATGAAGGCCGCCACGGTGGCGCTTACCTCCAATACATGAAGCGCGCGCTGAAAGAGGGTGGCCAGGACGTCGCCGCCGCTTTCGCCAAGATCGGCTTTTTGATGGCCTCCAGCAAGCGTTCCGACAAGGCGCTGCACCCGACCAACCTTCACGTCAATGAAACCCTGTTTCCGCTGGATACCATTCAGTCCCGCCTGCCCAATCCGGAATGGCTGGAGCACTGGCTCGACGAGCAGATTCGCTTTGACGATGCATGGGAGAGCAAGGTCGTCGGCGCCATTCTGCGGAATCTGTCGAGCCTGCTGGGCCAGACTTTCGAGAACGTGCGCGACCTGAACAAGTATCGGAAGCAGGCGCTGGCGGCCGCGTGAGCGCCAAGCGTTTCGCTCGCCCGGAGTGTGGGTCTGTCTACTTGCGCGGGCGAAAACCATTCATGTTTTGCCGCAATGGACGATGAAGATCCTGTCGAACATACGGCCTGGCATGGCCTGACAGCGCCAGCGCGATCCCGATTTCCCACTTGTGGGTAGGAAAATAGCCGGACCAGGTTGCGCTGAAAGCGAGTAGCAGCACGGCGCCGGCCAGACCGGCCATACCCGGGACGGAACGCCGCCCGCGCATGAGCTTGCAAGCGGCCAGGCTGACTGCGAGCCCGAGAAGCCATCCTGCCACCACTTCACTCGGGCTGTGTGCACCCAGCACCAGCCTTGAAACACCTACAGCGGCGCCGATCATCAGGCCCAGCAAAACACCGGGACGATGGAAGTGCTGTCCCGGTTTCGTAAGCAGTCGGCCCAGCCAGACGGGGAAAATGGACGTCGCCAGCATGGTGTGGCCGCTGATGCCGGTGAAGTCCAGCAAGGCGATTCCCCAGCCCCAGCCGATGAAGGCGAATTTGGTGGCAAATACGACTGCACTGCCTGCCGACATCACCAGAATCCAGACCAGCAGATCGGATTTCTGCCCGGCGAGCCACAACTCGGCCGCGATAAGCAGGAACATCGGCAGCATGACGCCAGCGGCGCCTAGATGCGTGACCGCGATCCAGATTTCTTCGGGGTGAGGGAACATCGTTTGAACGGCGCAAGGCATGACAGATCGAAACACAGCCTAGCATCAACCGAGGTATGCGCTCGTCAGTATTCCGTTTCGTCCAATGCGATATCTCCGGTCTGCGGTCAGGCTTGACCAACCGCGTACACGACCATATGAATAGTCGGTCTGGGTTTCTGCCGGCGGCGCAATCAGATTGTTCTTACAGCAGTTGAAGTCTGGCTCGGAGATGATGGCCAGCAGTATAGAAAAAATGTATCGTAGAGAAGACGAAACATCGAACGGATGTGCCATACAGAGGGTCGGTTGTTTTGAGAGGCGTCCGGTCGAGCACGAGCCACATATGATCGAGGTGAATGGATCATCAAAAAAGGTGCGGTGGTACCCGACAATCTGCCTACTGGAGTCCCTTCAGTCAAAGCTTCGGCCTTGCAGTGGATCGGTACGATTCTTGATCGCGAGGCGATCGCGTGGGTCGTGCTGGGACTTATTCTGCTTCTGACCCTTGGTTTATGGCGCTATTCCGCAACAGATTTTGTCCAACGCGCAAACTGCTTGACCGCATGCAGGATTACGAACAGGTTCTGCGTGGCGGCGCGGCGCTCATTTCCACCAACGGTTCTGTAAGCCGCGAGCAATGGCGCACGTATGTCGAGATGCTCCATCTCGATCGTTCGCTGCCCGGTATTCAGGGCACCGGCTTTGCACTGACACTCCCGAAGGACGCCAAGCACGCGCATGAGCGCGCCGTGCGCGCGGAAGGGTTTCCCAGCTACACAATTCACCCGGCGGGTGATCGTGCCCTCTACAGCAGCGTCATTTATCTTGAGCCATTCAGCGGGTCAAATTTACGCGCATTCGGCTACGACATGTATTCGGAGCCTGTTCGCCGCGAAGCCATGGAACGTGCGCGTGACAGCGGCAAACCCGAACTGTCGGGGAAAGTCACGCTCGTCCAGGAAATGGAGCCGCATGAGCAAACTGGTTTTCTGATCTATCTCCCGGTCTATCGTAACGACATGCCGCACGACACCGTGGCAACACGACGACGTGCGCTGCGCGGTTTCGTTTACAGCCCGTTTCGGGTGAACGACCTCATGAATAAGGTATTCAACGACTCTGGGCAGGAACTCGAAATCGAGCTGTTCGACGACCGGCCCACGCCCCAGAACCTGCTTTTTGCCTCAGCCGGCGCTGAGCGCGCCGCCCGTTATGTGACCGACCGCATAGTGCCGATCGGCGGCCACCGCTGGATTGCCCGTTTCAAAAGCAGTCCGGCGTTCGAATCAAGAATGGAAAGCGTCCAGCCACGCATGATTCTCTTCGGTGGTCTGGCGTTTGGCCTGCTGTTGTTTTCCGTCCTCTACTTGAATGCACGCCACCGGCGCGCGATGCGCGATGTAGCGGAAAAACTCGAAACCAGCGTCGAAAACTTCCGGGCCCTCGTCGAGAATGTTCCCGGGGCTGTGTTCAGGGCTGAAGTGGGGTCATCCTGGCCCGTGCAGCAACTCAGCCAGGGCATCCAGTCGCTCACGGGCGAACCGCCCGAACGCTTTGTTTCCGGAGCAATTTCCTATGTCGATCTGATCCATCCCGACGACCGGTCCATGGTAAGCCAGGCGATCTCCGAAGCGATCGCCAAACGGGAAATCTACAACATCGAATACCGCATCCGGACTGTCGATGGACTCCTCCACTGGGTCAGCGAGCGCGGGCGCGTCACCTCCGACCAGGCCGGTCGCGCGCGGTGGCTGGACGGCCTGATACTCGATATCAGCGAACGCAAAGCCGCCGAAATCATGATCCGTGACCTGGCCTACAACGATCCCTTGACCGGTCTGCCCAACCGCCGCCTGCTGCTCGACCGCCTTGAGCATGACCTCGCAGCCAGCAGCCGCACTGGCAGATACGGCGCGTTGCTGTTCATCGACATGGATAATTTCAAACTCATCAATGACACGCTCGGGCACGAAGCCGGCGACAAAGTGCTCAACGAAGTGGCGCGCCGTCTGAGCGCATGCGTCCGGGAAAGCGACACCGTGGCCCGCCTGGGTGGGGACGAGTTCATCGTCATCCTCGACAGTCTGGGCGATACCGCTGACGCCGCAGCTGCAGAGGCTGGCGAACTGGGCAACAAGATCCTGACAAGGCTCGCCCGGCCCTACCAGTTGGGCGAGCATCTCCGCACCAGCACACCGAGCATAGGTATCGCAATTTTCTGTGGCCATGCGGTGCGGGTCGACCAGTTGCTCAGGCGGGCCGACGAAGCCATGTACGAGGCCAAATCGGCCGGGCGCAACCGGCTGCATTTCTACATTGAACCATCCAACGCGGCGACCCGTTCCGGCTGACGTCGGGCAGTTTCTGCTTCCGGCCTGTCATATGAATGGCCTGTTTTTGGCGGCGACGTGATGAGAGGTTACATCCAGTGCGAGCCATAGAGCCGCAAGCTCGCCTTGAAGCCCTTTTCGTTCTCCAGCGGAATCGCCACATACGGCTGGCCCTCTTCATCCGTCTTGCTTTTCGCCGGGGTCATTTTCCCGCTTGACCATCCGCTGTCGGCGAGGACAAAGCCAACCTTCCAGGATGCCTCCGGGTCCGGCGGCGGAATGGCGCTGATCACGATAGTGTCGCGGAACAGGTATTCGCCGGGAACATAGTGATCGTCGCGCCCGACATCCTCGCCGGTATAGGTGATCATCGATACCGCAAGCTGGATCGTGAACATCATTTCCGGGCGGTCAGACGGCCGGTTCGACAAATCGAGGAAGGTGGAGAAAAGATGTGGATGGCGCGCATCCGCCTTTAGCGTGCCGTCGTCTGTGAAGAGTTCGGCGCGCGATCGCAACATGGCACTGTTGTTGGCCACGGTGCGCCGTGTGAGGTCGAAATCGATTGCGCCGCGGGTGGCAACCGCCACCTCGAAGTAGTAGCCAACTTTCTTCCCCAGTAGTTTCTGTACCCAGGTCGCCGGCGGAAGCGGCAGGCTCTCGATTTCCAGCACGCCGTTGACGGCAACGTCGCCGAAAAGGAAGCGGCTGAGGTTCTGGAAGCCTTCCTCCGAATTCACGATGCCATACGGTCCGCTGTGGCTGCGATGAACGTGGGCGCGTGGCGCACCGGTCACATAGGCGTTCTCGATGCGCACCAGCCCGTCGCTCAGTTCGCCGGCGAGCAGACGGTGCCGACAAGACAGAAGAACCGGCGCGGATCGAATTTCCCATCGAGCGAGTTGACCCCGGTATTCTTGTCCTTGATATCGAGATACTTGCGCATGGCGTTGCGGCTGAAGTTGTTCATGTCCCACAGACCGAAGAATTCTGAGACGTTCATTCCGGCCATTTCGATGCCGTTGTGCGGCGTGGCGAACGTGAACACCTTGTCGACCAGTTTGCGCGCCGCGTCGCTCCCGGCTGCACTGTTCTGGAGAAAGCAGCGACAGACCAGTCCACCCATCGAATGCGCCACCAGATAGACCCTGAAGTCCTCCGGTTTCATCTGGCCGTCAAGGCAGACCTGATCGCGCACGCGCAATATCAGGTCGCTCAAGCCCTTTGCTGCATCGATGACCGTGGGCACCGTGCCGGATCCGAAATCCGGGTCGGCCACGTCATAGTAGCGATGAATGATGATGCTCTGCAGCGGGACCGATCCGGATTCGACCTGCAGGCCGTCCTGGTAGATGTCGTTGTAACCGTCTTTCAGAAATCGCACGATGGGCGACTCGAAGAAAACCTTGCGCACCGCGCCATTCCAGGCCTGGCGCGCCTTGGTCGAACCGAGTTCGAGCCCCATGTAGGGGGTCGAGGTGGTTTCGGCGATTTCCGATTTCGTCATCGCGTAGCCGCGGACGTAGATAATGGGGTAACGCGGGGTATTGGCCATGCCGTCCACTCCTGATGCGATCGATGTCAACGATATCTTAGGCCGTCCTGGCGGTTCGTCGCCGATCCAGCCAGCGCCAGATCGTGCTGCCCGGCACGTTCTGGCCAGTCAATAGATAGCCCAGTAACCCGAAATTGTTCAGACATAGGCTCTGTAGATGGCGGGTCTGGCGTTCGCCGCAGAACAACACACGATCGCCCACCTGCAGCAGGCAATCCGGCGCAGGAATCAGGATCTCCGTCTCGCCGCGTTTCAGCAGCAGCGGAATGCAGGCCAGCGTCTCGTCCCGGGTGGCCGGATTGCGCATCAGCGTCTGCAGTGGAACGGGCGTGCCGTCCCGAATGGCTTCCCAGACCGCCTCGGTCTGGCTGGGCGAGACGTCCACATGCCACACATCCGGCACCGTGTGTTCCACCACGGCAGCGATGCGACTGATCAGTTCATCGACCCACGCATCGTCACGCGACCGGGCCAGGTTGAGGAAGCGCGAGAGCAGGGGCGTAATGAGCAGCGACAGAAACTCGTGGGCGACGATACTGAAGGGCTGCATCGTCACGTTGGCCTGGAAATGCCGGAATAGCGGTTCGTTGGCGTGGAGGTTCTGGCGCAGCACGGTGAACAACCCGGGATTGAGTTCGCGTGCCGTCATCACGGCGGACAGATTATTGATGTCGTCGTTGGTGCCGGCGACGATGCCCACGGCTTCTTCGATGCCGGCTTCCAGCAGGATATGCGCCTCGGTCCCGTCGCCGATGATACAGTCGTCGCAGCCCGTCGTGAGAGGAGTGGCCTCGATCACTACCATTTCAATGCCGACCCGTTTCAGGTGGTGGGTGATGGCTTTGCCAAAGCGGCCATAACCACAGATCACCCACTTGCCCCGCGGCGGTTCCAGCGGTTCGGTGAGGCTCTCGCCGGGCACGCCGGTGAGCCATTCGTACAGCAGATGCTGGCCCGGCGAATTGACCGCCATGGCCATGTGTTCCCCGAACGTCTCGAAGGCCAGGACCACTTCATCGGTTCCGAACGACGCCATGTTGGCCGCGGTTTCGAGTGAGTCGGTCCGGCACAGAACAGGCAACTGCGGGCGTAACAACTTGACCGTTACCGCCACGCTCAGATTGGCGCGGTCGTCGTTGGTGAGGGCGATCACGCCGGCGCACTGCGGATGATTGAGTCCTGCGGTAATCAGGTTTTCCGGCAGGCTGGCATCGGCGGTGAGGGCAGGGATGTTCAGATGATATTGCCCCAGTTCCAGAACACCGACCCGCTCCGGATCGATATCCAGCACCACGGCCTGCTGGTTGCGGCTGTCCAGCGCATGCATGAGTAGCGAGCCCGTCTCGCCGCAGCCGGCAATCAGGTAGAAAGGCTGGCGCAGACGCTTGATCTGGGCGGCGAACCGGTTGCGTTTGGCCGCACGCAGCAGCGTCGGGTCCCGCAAGAGTCGCAGGATGAAGCCAATGCTGTAGAGCCAGGCGATGACCGTCAGGTAAATGACAACGATCATCCAGGCCCGCTGGGCATCGCTGAACGCATCCGGCACTTCGCCAAAACCGATGGTGGTGGCGGTATAGCTGAGCACATAAAATGCATGGAAAAAATCCATCGGTGGCGCGGGCCGGCCTGCGGCGTCCACCCCGGGGACCAGGGTCAAACCCAGCAGTGAAATCGCGTAGCTGAGGATCAGGAAGATCAGCGGCGTGCGCAGGCGCCGCAGGACCAGGAACAGCGTGTCGTGCATCTCAGCGCCGGAACATCACGGTTTCTACCAGCAGCATGGTCACCGACAGGACATTGGCGGCCAGCGCGCCTGCGGACATCGACACCATGGCCGCCGTGGCTTCCGGCGTGAGCCCCGTACCGCTGAAATACACCGCCGATGCCCAAATCCAGGCAGCGGACAGCAAGCCCAGATCCGCCACCAGGCTGCTGGCGAGGTGGATCGCGCCGATTTGCGTACGCTCGCCAAATTTCAGAACCGTCGCGACGAGACTGACGATGATCGCGAAAAACAGTTCGTACACGTGGTGATGCGCCGGGTTGTCGATATCGCCCAATACGAAACCAAAGTTCAGCGTCATCGCCAGGATGATGAAAAAACCGAAAACGACCTTTTCAAGATTCATGATGTATCGGAAGAGTGGGGAAGAGCTCGATTATAGAGCGCCCCGTACTGGCGGCAGGCTGGAGCAGGTTGTGTATTTCCTGTCAGCAATGGGTTTCGTCCAAGTGGAACCCGAGGCAATTTCCCCAGCCCCGTACGGCTTCAGGAACGTAGCGTTAGGCCTCTCGGTGCTTCGCCACGGACTCAGGGAGGCCGAATACACGATCGAACGCCCATGTAAAGGCAATGGCGTAGACGAAGAAGAATGCCAGCAGACCAAGATTGGCCAGGAATGCGTCTAGTGCCGATATGTTCAACCAGAGCGACATCACGGGGACCAATATGACAACAAGGCCGCCTTCGAAGCCTATGCCATGCGCTAGACGCCTGGCGAATGATCGGCCTCTTACAGATTGACGCGACTCCCAGCGTTCAAAAAGGGTGTTGAAGACATAGTTCCATGCGAGCGCAATGCTGGATAAAACGAATGCAAGGGCCAGCGTCGAAGCAGGTGGCTTGTCAAAGGCGACGCTTAGCACCGGGCCAACGAAGGCAATGGCGAAGACCTCATACAGGACGGCCTGGAGTACACGTCGGGTTCTGGGGGTCATGAACAAGCTGCGTTGGCGATTTGGGTCTTGATGAGGCCGAACGCGTAAGTTTAGCGGCGTTTGTGGAGCAGATGCGTTCTACGGAACAAATGTTCGGCCCCAACGATTTGTTAGCCATTTTTTTGTGCTGAGCATGGGGTCTTGTTCAGCGAGTGGCGGCCGCTTCGCTGACGGCAGTCAGAACGGTTTCGATCGTCTCGATACTCGCGTCACTTCGGGTTCCTAAATCGTGCTGAATTGTCTGCTTGTCCTGCATCAACAATGTGCCCACCTTTGGGTTGCCAAAAATGATCAGCTCCGTAGGACGAAGTTCCATGCCGATCTTGATGGCGTTCGCGGCATGATCAATCCGCGCAAAGACCGTAAATCCATGGGATGCAACAATTGATTCCAGCCGATCAGCCGTCTCCCGAACAGACAATTCGCTTGCTATGGTAATGACGCCATCCTCGTTCATTTTGTTCTCCTTGCATCATGTGCTCGATCACCTCAAGGGACGAGTCCGTCTAATATTATCTGCGTTCACCGGATGGACGCGGTAGGCGACCCGTCCTGGCAACACGGTCTTGATTGATAGTTGAAGTGCATCTTGTGACGGCCAATCGGAGACAACTCCATTTCAGGGCGTGGAAGGCGGATACGTTCCGGGTACCAAGCGGAATGCAATGGCTAAGCGGTTCCAGGCGTTGATTGCCACGATCGGCAAAGTGAGGTCCACGAGTTCCTTTTCCGAGAAATGCTTGCGGGCAATTTCA
>CAJDVX010000016.1_pt1 | contig 10730 bp, 10 predicted proteins | sample 7391491 | NCBI WGS metagenome assembly CAJDVX01 (sample SAMEA7055717, study PRJEB34461) | soil metagenome | biome: terrestrial ecosystem; feature: Peninsula; material: soil | place: Antarctica | collected 2016 | reverse complement strand
TACTCCGGATTCGAAAGCTGACACTTTCTGCGGCGCCTGGTGAACGGCGTGGAAACGCGGGCCGATGTGCGTCAGGCAGCTCTCTCGTGATCCCGCTAGTTGGCGTCCCGATTATGTTCAACTCATTTAGTAACGTCGGTACGCCGGTGCGCGCGAGTTTATGCTGCCGAGCTGCGAGGGCATCGCCGGATCCGCTGGATCTTGATCTTTTGCTGCGCGTGCAGGTCCGCAGGTTTGCTGAGGCGTAAGGATTCGACAGCAGTGATTAGTTCTTGCGCTCGACCTGCGCGCCAAGATCAAACGAGCACCGTATCAGCGGGAGCGCAACGGAAAATCTGTTCCGTGGCGATATCGAGAATGAGGCTCGAATTGCCGCGAGATGTAGCGATCTCCTGCGAGCTTGTGAAATATTCGGGCTAAGGCGTGTAAAATGTTCCTCAGGTAGAATTAGCACAATAACTCGCACGGTAGCCGTATCATGTCGCTTGGACACCTGAAACCTGTTCACTGGATCGCCCTGGCTGCGCTTATCGCGCTGGTTTTCCTAGCCGTCTGGTGGCAGCGTAGCCCGGGGCTTGTGGAACCCACCCAGGAAATCCAGGCACCGGTGGCCGATGCGCAGGGTCGGGTCCAGCTCAGTACCGTCCAGCGCGATGCGCTCGGCATCGAACTCATCGACGCAGTAGCCGCAGAGGACGTGCCGATAACCGGCTTGCCCGCGGAAGTGATGGCGCCGCTCGCGGCGAGCACCCAGGTCAGCGTGCCCTACAGCGGCGTGGTGACGCGCGTGCTGGTGGATGAAGGCGAGCACGTGCAAGACGGGCAACCGATGCTGCGCCTGCAAAGCCGCGACTTGATCGCCGCCCACGGCGACCTCGTCCGTGCCCGTGCGGAGACCAGGGCGGCGGTCGACAAGGCAAATCGCGATACCACGCTCGTGCAGGAAGGGATCATCTCCGCCGCGCGCAAGAATGAGAGTGTGGCGCGCGCCGATGCGGCCAGGGCCAGCCTTGCCGAAGCGCAGGCGATGTTCTCGCAACTTCGCGCTGTGCCCGGTGGGTTGCCCGGCGAGTACGAGGTGCTCGCGCCGCAGTCCGGCGTTGTATTGCGTCGCAACGTCGGGCCCGGCGAGGCCCTACAGGCGATGGCACCTGCTTTCGTAATCTCCGAGACAGGCGAACTCGATATCGTGTTCAACGCTCCGGTTTCCTTGCGCGCCATGCTGCGTACCGGACTGTCGATCAGATTGCCGGATGGTTCGAGTGGCAGCGTGGTTGCCATTGGCGCGAGTACCGACAGCGCAACACAGACCTTGCGCGTGCGTGCCCGCGCCGACGCGTCAAACACACTCGTCGCAGGTCAACAGATCGAGGTCTCGCTGCTTTTGCCCGCGCCGCCCGATGCGGTCACCGTCCCGGTCAGCGCGCTGCTGTCGCATGCACAGCGCGAAGTCCTCTACGTCGAAGAAGACAACGCGTTTCACGGCATCATCGTGGAGCGGCTTGGCGGCGACATCGAGCATGCGGTCGTGCGCGGCGCGGGTCTCGTGTCCGGCATGCAGGTGGTACGCCGGGGCGGCAGCGTGCTGAAGACGCTGGCGCCGGTGCAGGATTAGGCCGCCATGCTTGCTCGCTTGATCGAGTTTTCGCTGCGCCAGCGCCTGCTGGTGTTGCTCGTCGCCCTGGCGATTTCCATTGCGGGTGGCGTGGCTTACATGCGCCTGCCCATCGATGCGTTCCCGGACATTTCACCGACCCAGGTGAAGATGATCCTGAAGGCGCCGGGCATGACCCCGGAGGAAGTCGAGGCGCGCGTGATCACGCCGCTGGAGATGGAGCTGCTCGGCGTGCCGAACGCCGCCATGCTGCGTTCGACCGCCAAATATGCCCTCGCCGACATCACCCTGGATTTCAACGAAGGCACTGATATCTACTGGGCCAGGCAGCAGGTGGCCGAGCGCTTCGCCAATGTCGTCTCCTCGCTACCCGATGATGTCAGTGGTGGTCTGGCGCCCATTACCACGCCGCTTTCTGATGTGTACATGTTTACCATCGAAGGCGTCGGCCTGAGCCTGCAGGAGCGCCGCAGTCTGCTTGACTGGACGCTGCGTCCGGCCTTGCGCACGATCCCGGGTGTTGCCGACGTCAACGTGCTCGGCGGCGAGGTCAGGAGCTTCGTCGTGTCCCCCGACCGCAACCGGCTAACCGCGAATGGCCTGCATCTGCGCGATCTGGTGGATGCATTGGAACGTAACAATCGCAACGATGGTGCAGGCCGGCTTGGCGCTGGCGAATCGGCACTGATCGTGCGCGCCGAGGGCGCCCTGCAGACAGCCACAGATATCGGCAATGTGGTGGTGAAATCCGGCATGCCGCCCTTGCGCATCCGCGACATCGCCGACATCCGTGTCGAAGCGTTGACTCGTTACGGCGCGGTCACGCGTGACGGCGAGGCAGAGGCGGTTCAAGGTATCGTCGTCGCGCTGCGCGGGGCGGATGCCTCGCAGCTGGTCCACAGCGTCGAGAAGCGCCTGGAAGAAATGCAGGCGACACTACCGGCGGGCGTGAAGATTCTGCCGTTCTACAATCGCAGCACGCTGATTGAGCGTGCAGTCGGCACGGTCAAGAATGCGCTGATCGAGGCGACCGTGCTGGTCGTCATCCTGCTCTTGCTGTTTCTTGGCAATCTGCGTGCGGCGGTCGTGGTCGCGCTTATTCTTCCGTTCGCCGCGCTGTCCACTTTTCTGCTGATGAAGTTGAGCGGGCAAAGCGCGAACCTGATGAGTCTGGGTGGCCTGGCCATCGCCATTGGTCTGATCGTCGACGCAGCGGTCGTGGTGGTCGAGAACACGGTCACCCGACTCGATCCGGAAGCGTCCGGCGCCCACCTGCCGCGCCTGCATCGCATCTATGCGGCAACCCGCGAGGTGGCCATGCCGGTGGCCGCTGGCATGCTCATCATCGCACTCACCTTTCTGCCACTGCTGACCTTGCAGGGTCTCGAAGGCAAGCTGTTTGCGCCGGTCGCGCTGACCATCGTGTTCGCGCTCAGCGCATCGCTGCTGGCGTCGCTCACCGTCGTTCCGATCGTCGCGTCGTATTTGATGAAGGAAAGCGCACACGGCGAACCGTGGCTGATGCGCAAGGTCAACGCTTTTTATCGGCCACTGCTCGAAAGAGTGTTGGGACGGCCGGTCTACGCTGTCGTCGCCGGTGTACTCGCGCTGGTGCTTGGGGTCGTCGGTTATATCGGCATCGGCAAGAGCTTCATGCCGACCATGGATGAGGGCGATGTGCTGATCCAGTTGATGAAGTCGCCGTCGATATCGCTCGAACGCTCTGTCGAACTGGACCTGGCAGTGGAGAAAGCGATCATGGCCAGCGTCCCGGAAGTCGAGCACATCATTTCCCGCGTTGGATCCGATGAATTAGGCCTCGATCCAATGGGTCTTAACGAGAGTGACATGTTCCTCGAACTCCGGCCGAAGCACACATGGCGAGTGCGCGACAAGGATTGGCTGGTTGGCGAGTTGCGCGACGTGCTCGAGCGTTTTCCCGGCCTCGAATACGGGTTCACCCAGCCGATCGAGATGCGCGTGTCGGAAATGCTGACGGGCAGTCGCGGCGATCTGGCGATCAAGATTTTCGGCACGGATCTCGACGCGTTGGGTGATCTGGCCCAGCGCATTGCAGCTGTACTGCGGGAAATCCATGGTGCGCAGGACGTGCTGACCCAGACCATCGAGGGAGTCGACTATCTGAAGGTCGAGATTGATGCAGTGGCCGCCGGCCGGCAGGGACTTGCCGTGGCCGACGTGCAGGATGAATTACGCGCACAGCTGGAAGGCATCACGGCCGGCCTGGTCATTGAGCCTGATCGGCGTACGCCGATCCTGGTGCGTGGTGGCGACGAGATCCGTCTGTCCGCCGCGCGCTTCTCAGGTTTGCGCATCAGCCTGCCCGATGGCGGCGAGGTACCGCTTTCAAGCATCGCCCGGATTGTGCCGGGCAGCGGGCCGGCGAATGTCGAGCGTGAACATGGCTCGCGCTATTCGCTCGTCCAGGCCAACGTGGATGGGCGCGACCTCGTCGGTTTCGTCGACGAAGCCAAAGCGACGGTGGCGCAGAAGGTACAACTTCCCACTGGCTATCGGCTGGACTGGGGTGGCCAGTTTGAAAACCAGCAGCGTGCCGCCGCACGGCTGGGCTTGGTCGTGCCGGGCGCGCTGGTACTGATCTTCATCGTATTGTTCATGACCTTCGGCTCGGTGCGCCAGGCCTTGCTGATCCTTCTGAATATCCCGTTCGCCCTGGTCGGCGGCATCGTCGCGTTGTGGTTGTCGGGGCAGTATCTCTCGGTGCCGGCCTCGGTCGGCTTCATCGCGTTGCTGGGCATTGCTGTGCTCAACGGACTCGTTCTCGTGACTGGCTTCAACCAGTTACACGAGCAAGGACTCGATATCACCGCGGTCGTGCGCGAAGGTGCGTGGCGGCGCGTGCGCCCGGTGCTGATGACCGCGAGCATCACCGCGATCGGCCTGGTGCCCCTGCTGCTTGCTACGGGCCCGGGCTCCGAGATCCAGCGTCCCTTGGCGATTGTGGTGATCGGTGGATTGCTCAGTGCAACCGCGCTGACCTTGCTGCTCCTGCCGCTGGCCTACCGTCGCTATGGATTGCCCGCCACAAGCGGCCGCAACGCGAGTGAATCGCCATGAGCACATGGATCCGCATGAACCTGGTTTTCCCGCCTCAGATGGAGACGCTGGTTACCGAAGCGCTCAGTGCCGATCCGCACATGCCCGGTTATACCCTTATCCGCGCGGAAGGCCACACCAGCAATTTCACTCGCGCGACCGACGCGGAGCTTGTGCGCGGACGTGTCGAGAAGCGCTTGTTGTGGCTGGTCATTCCGGCTGAGCAGAAAGAGTCGGTGCTGGAACTTCTACGCGGGAAAATGGGGCCCGGCGAGCTGCGCTGGTGGACCGAGGCCGTACTCGACAGGGGACACTTGTGATGATGCGGTTGGCCTGCATCGTCTTTCTGTTGGCTCTGCTGGTGCCTTGCGCTCAGGCACAGGACTGGCTACCGGAACCCACCCTTGCAGCGAGTGCCATCGATGTGCAGCCATCGGTTCAGGCGGCTATCGATCGGGTCGCATCGGCCAGCGCGCAGGCACGGGCGTTGGCGGTTGGTTCGCACGAGACCCAGGTCAGCGCCGTCGCCCAGGTGCGTCGTGCCGACGAGATTGGCGGCGACAGGAGCTACAACGAGTTCGAAGCACAGATCGGCCGCGCTTTCCGCTGGCCGGGCAAGGTGGAGCTGGACCGGGAAATTGGTGCGCACGGGATGACCGCTGCCGAACTGCGACTGGATGACGTCCGCCACCAAGTTGCGCGCAACCTGATGGAGCGCTGGATGGACTGGCTGCGCGACTATGAACTGGCCAAGGAGGCCGAAGCGCGTGCTACTTCGCTGATCGATGAAAGGACCGCGCTGGCCCGGCGACTGGAGCTGGGCGATGCCGCGCAGAAGGATCTCGACCTGCTCGAAGTTGAGTTGGCGCAAGCGCAGGCTGCGCGCGTCACCACGCAGGGTGATCTGGCAACTGCCCACGCCGCGCTGGCCAACGATTTTCCGACCCTTCCGCTGCCGCAACGGGCGCCCTCGGTCAAGGCACCGGTCGAATTGCCGCTAACCCCGGATGAGTGGATCTCGCGCATCGTGCTGCGCAGCCACGAAATCGAAGCGATCGAAGCCGATGCCGCCAAGGCCGACGCCCTGGCAGCCCGCGCCCGGGCCGATCGGCGCCCTGATCCGACGCTAGGTTTGCGCGTTTTGAACGAGCGTGGCGGTGCCGAGCACGCGCTGGGCCTGGTTTTCAGTATTCCAATCGGTGGACGCTATCGTTCCGCAATGGGCGACGTCGAGGCTGCCAATGCAAGTGCCCTGCATAGCGATTCCCTGGTCATGCGCCGCGACATCCAGCGGGAAGCCGAGGAAGCGGTTCGCCTGGCAACTCAGCGACGCGATGGATGGCTGGCGCAACAGCGTGCCCTGGCCGCCAGCAGCGAAGCCACGCGACGTATCCGTCGCGGCTGGGAGCTCGGTGAGCTGCCGCTGACCGACTGGCTGCTTGCCGAACGCACTCACTGGCAAATTGCCTTGGCAGAAGCATCGGCGCGGGTCGAGGCGGAACGTGCGCGCCTGCGCGTGCTCATCGATAGCCATGAACTCTGGCACGACGAGTAGCCCGGAACTCGCATCCGCCAGTTCGATCGCGGTATTGAAGTGCCGAGCACGATGCCTCCATGACGGGCTCACCTTTGGCTTTTCAAGTTCGATCACATGATCGTGTTCGCCGAGGTGGCGGCCGCGACGGAAATCGGTGCTTCGGCGACGCGCGCTCGTCCATCAAAGCCAACTCCGGCGGACAGACCATCGTCGATGGCGGTATCCGTTGTACTACTGGGCCGGTTATCACGCCAATGACGATGACCGCAACGACCGCGATGCCCCACAGCGAGCCACCGACGCTGAATTTTGTTATTCTGGAGACCTCTTCGAGCAACGCTACCCGCCGGGCACATGACTGTCATGCCTGTAGACATGCAACCGCAACAAAATCGCCTTCTGGCGGTCCTTTCGCCGGAAGTGCGGCAACGTCTGTTCCCACACCTGGAGTTGATTGATCTTCCGCTGGGCAAGGTGATCTACGAATCAGGCGATTCCCTGCGCCACGTGTACTTTCCAACGGATTCCATCGTCTCCCTGCTGTACGTGATGGAAAACGGCGCCTCAGCCGAGATTTCGGTGGTTGGCAACGAGGGACTGGTTGGCGTTGCGGTGTTCATGGGCGGCGAAAGCACGCCGAGCCGGGCGGTGGTGCAAAGCGCCGGCAGCGCGTTCCGTTTGTCCGGACAACGGCTACGCGACGAGTTCAATCGCCACGGCGAAATGCTGCTGCTGATGCTGCGCTACACGCAGGCATTGATCACGCAGATGGCGCAAACCGCGGTCTGCAATCGGCACCACTCGGTGGACCAACAGCTGTGCCGCTGGCTGCTGCTGTCGCTTGATCGTCTGCCCAGTAACAAACTCACGATGACCCAGGAGCTGATCGCCAACATGCTCGGTGTGCGCCGTGAAGGCGTTACCGAGGCGGCCGGCAAGCTGCAGAAGCTGGGGGTGATTGAGTACAGCCGCGGCCAGATCACGGTGCTGGATCGGGCGAGGCTGGAAGAACTGAGCTGCGAGTGTTACGCAGTGGTCAAGAGGGAAGCCGATCGCCTACTGCCGCGCGTTGACGTCGCAGCAGAAGCGTAGAATCGCGATTCGCGGCGCTGCTCGCGATCCTCGCGCGGCTTTTGCATCGTCGTAATGGCGTCACGTGGTTTCGGCGTTGATCGCATGCCCGATGTCTCGGTCATAGTCGTCGATCAGCGTTGCGTAGCACTCGCAGGACGCCGCCTCCAGCCCGGGGCGATCGAGCACCATCACTTCGCCGCGACGATAGCGGATCAGCCCGCGCGCCTGCAGGCTGCCCGCCGCAATGGTGATGCCGCTGCGGCGCACACCGAGAGCGTCGGCGAGTGATTCGTGGGTGAGATGCAGATAATCAGTTCGGACGCGGTCGTGGGTCATCAGCAGTCGCCGTGCCAAGCGCGGCTCGATTTCGTGAAAGCGGATGCACGCGAGCGAGTGCGACAGCTGCATGATCAGGACATACAGATATCGGCGCATGACACGCCGAAGTTCGGGACTGGCGTATAGCGCCTGCTGATACTGCGCGACGCTGACCCGCAGCGCACTGCCCGAGCCCTGCACAATGGCGCGCATCGGGACCCGCGTAACGCCCAGTGCTAACGTCGCCCCCAGCATGCCCTCGCAGCCGATCAGTCCCATCTCAAGCGGCGGATGCCCAGTGAGCGTGGTCGCCAGGGAAATGAAACCGGTAAGCGGGAAGTAGACGTGCGTGTAGTGCTGGTCTGATTCGCACAAGACCGTTCCCATCACCAGCTCGACCGGCTCACACAGCGCCTGCAGCCGGATGCATTCGGACTGCGGCAAGATAGTGCACAGTCCGTTGACCTCGAGCTCTGGAGTGGCTGTCGGCAACGGATTTCCTTGTGGTGCTGAGAGTGGCGTCTGGAGTGGTGCGGGAATGGTGCTGCGGCCGGTGCCTTGGCCGCAGCGTCATTTGGAGAACATGAGGAGCCGCGGCGGCTTCAGATCCGTCCCATCAATACCAGGACTAGCACCACCACCAGGATAAGTCCCAGTCCGCCACTAGGGCCATAGCCCCAGTTCTTGCTATGTCCCCAGCTTGGCAGTGCGCCTACCAGCATCAAAACAATCACGATCAATAAAATTGCACCGAGTGACATGTGTCTTCTCCTAGTTTCAGCTTACAAAGATGGGTTCCGTGAGAGCGCAGGCCCGACCCTGAAGAGCCAGACATGCGCAAGTCATCGGAACGCCGGTGAATGGGTCAGTTGAAGTGAACGCCGCTGGCGCCAAACAGGCCGACCAGGCCGATCACGATCAAATAGATGGCAACAATGAAGTTCAGGAGCTTTGGCATTATCAGGATGAGTATCCCGGCAATCAGAGAGAGAATCGGCGCAAGAGTAATCTGCAGGTTCATATCCAAATCCTTAGTGCGGGCCGCGGATGGACCGCGTCCTCCAGCACATTGTTACGCTATGGCGGTACCGTCCGTCTGTACGCTAGAGCACATAGCCGACGGCTGCGCCGCTGGCATCGCCAGCGCGGGTCGCTGATCCAACACCTCAGCGTCTCCGATGATCGCCGAGGCGTTGCATAGCCAAACACGATCCCCGCAAGCCAGAAGAAGTAGCGCAAGGGCAGCGGCTGCAGTTTGTGAAGTAGCCGACCATGGGTCCCATTGGCAGGAAGATTTCGATGGCGACGATCAGCACCATCATGCACCGCGTCGGCCAGGACGCGCGGCTCTGGATGAAGGCAACTTTCGGGGTGCAGATGACGCGCACGATCAGCGTTTGCGTCACCATGCCGACCACGAACCAACCCGGCTGGGACAGAGCCTAGTGGACCCTGTCGTTGGTCTTGAACACGTACCACATCGCAACGAACGCGATGATGTTTGGGCCGATAAACACCCGTGCCAGGAATTTTTTAGGGCTGCAGGCACACGCTGACAGGTGCCACGGGATCCGCCGTTGCACCGCGCCTTGGCTGGTGCGATTTGCTTCGTGCGTCTCCAAGTAGGAGACTGACATAGCGTTGCCCGCGGCACATCCGCCGCTACCGGCAACGGTGTGGCAGTACCCGGAGGCTGGTTATGCAAGCTTTGACCGAACAGGAAATTCGCGCCTTGCACGAGGCGCTCGAAGACGAGTACCGCTCGTGGACGACCTACGACCAAGTCATTCAGGACTTCGGTGAAGTGCGTCCGTTTATTAATATTCGTGAAGCCGAGGCGCGTCATATCGAAGCCTTGCGCACGCTGTATGTACGTTACGACCTGCCGGTGCCGGCGAATACCTGGACGGGGCGCGTCGACCGCTATCCGGACATCCAGGCGGCCTGCGAAGCGGGCGTCGAGGCAGAGAGAGATAATGGCGAGATGTACGAACGTCTGCTCACGGCCAGCAGGCGAGCAGACATCCTGACCGTGCTGCGCAATCTCCAGGCAGCATCGCAACAGCGCCATTTGCCGGCGTTTCAGCGCTGCATGCAGCGTGGTGGCGGGGGCCACGGGCATGGCCGGCGACATGGCCATGGCGATCAGGCCTGATCTGAATCTGGAATTGGAACAAGCTGGTAATAGCTTTTTGCGCGCAAGCTTCTGCCGTGCGGAAATCCACATCCCGTCAAGACGTGTTGGTTACCTGAAGCAGTAAAGCCGACTTAATAGACGCGGCCTATCGTTCGCATCGTATCGATCAACTAGACCGCGGTTCGGTTACCGCGTACGATGATCTTAGCTACAGACCTCCCTCCGTTTCCGTGGTGCAAGGCTGCAAGAGCTTATTTCCGGACTGATTCCGTGACCGCTTTCGGAAATCCTACGTGCTGAACGACTCAGCGCGGTTGAGTGCAGGCAATTCATCCTTGTACCGCAACAGCAGAAGGTTTCCCTTCACCTAGGCAATCAAGGAGATACACCATGTCCAGCGATTTGGAAACAAGCAACTTCGGTATGCCCCAGCTCAATGCACCGGCCCCGAACTTTGAAGCCAAGACCACCGACGGCATCAAAAAGTTGTCGGACTACAAGGGCAAGTGGCTGGTGCTGTTTTCCCACCCTGCTGATTTTACCCCGGTATGTACGACCGAGTTTATCGCCTTTGCGAAGGCCTATCCGGAATTCAAGAAACTCAATACCGAGCTGCTCGGATTGTCGATTGACAGTTACTACTCCCACGTTGCCTGGATACGCAACATCAAGGAGAAGTTCGGGGTCGATATTCCGTTCCCGATTATCGAAGACTTGAGCATGAAGGTCGCCAAGGCCTACGGCATGATCCATCCGGGTGCTGCCGATACTTCCGCTGTGCGCGCAACCTTCGTCATTGACGACAAGGGCATCCTGCGGGCTATGGTCTATTATCCGATGACCAACGGCCGCTCAATTCCGGAGTTCCTGCGTCTGGTCAACGCCATGCAGACTTCGGACAAGAACAAGGTGGCCACGCCCGAAGGGTGGCAGCCCGGCGACAAGGTGATCGTCCCGCCGCCCGCTACCGC
>CAJDVX010000075.1_pt1 | contig 10823 bp, 9 predicted proteins | sample 7391491 | NCBI WGS metagenome assembly CAJDVX01 (sample SAMEA7055717, study PRJEB34461) | soil metagenome | biome: terrestrial ecosystem; feature: Peninsula; material: soil | place: Antarctica | collected 2016 | reverse complement strand
TGGGGGAAACGGGTTTCGAATGCGCGACGGTTAGGTAGCCCCGTGAGCGGATCGGTCAGGCTCAGATGTTCCAGTCGTGCGCGCTGCTCCTGCAAATTCCGCGCAATCAGGTTGATATCGGTCGCCACCGGCTCGAATTCAACGTAGCGCGGCACGATCGGCGGCGCGGATTCATTGCGGGTGAGGCACGCGAGTGCATCGAGTGCGGCAGCGAAATCCTGCCTGACCGGGCCGCGCAGCCGCAACACCGCCACAATGAGCAGGGTCAGCACGCTTGCCAGGGTAAACAGTCCGGCCAGAATCTGCATCCAGCCACTGCGACTCAGCTGCGGGTCCGGTGCCTGCACTCTCAGCCGCCACCCAATGGCCGGCAGCGCAGCGCTGACCTCGTACACCCGTCCCTGCAAGGCGCCATTGCTGACCACGGGTTCGCCGGCTGCATCGAGAAGGGTGATGGCGTGGCCGGTTTGCGTGGAGTCCTCGATAACGCGTTGCAGCTGGCCCAGCTGCAGACTCACAAATACCTTGCCGAGCATCTGGCCACCTGGCTCGTGCACCGCGGCAACCAGATCGACGTGCTCCAATCCTGGCACGTCACGATGGATCAGAACCCGATCCAGCCTGTCCGTGTCCTGCTGACGCAGGTCGCGCTGGCAACTGGGCCCCACGTGCAACAAATTGCTATCGCCGAAGATCTCGCCTTGTGGACTCACTAGCGCCAGCCCCAGAACATTCGGCAACAACTGGCGGCGTGACATGGCCCAGTCCTGCATGTCTTCAACCGTGCCGACCTGCATCAGATCGAGCAGTTCCGGATCGCGCGCCAGACTATCGACCACTTCCCGGTAATAGTCCAATTGCCGCCGCACGTTGGCATGCGCCTGTGCCGCCTCAACATTCAGCAAGCGCTGTTCCGAAATCTTGTTTGAGTGGAGGCTGAACATGACGCTCAGGCTCATGCCCACGCCGAACAGCGCCACCACCCCGATCAGCAACCCCAAAAAACGCCGGCGCAGCGACACCGGTCTGTGGCGGGCGTCGCGGTGCGTGGACAACATGACTAAGCGCGCGACAGAGTTCGCAGCGCCTGCCGGATCGCCTCGCCCACCGGCAGGTCGGGCGGCAACTGGCGAAGTGCTTCGAGCGTCTCACGCTCGTTGTAGCCCAGCGCCAGCAAAGCCTGGCGCACGTCATCCGATACCCCGGCCGCTCCCGTGCTGGCGATCGCGCCGGCGAACACCGGCTTGCCCTTGAGTTCGAGCAGCAGGCGCTCGGCGGTCTTTTTGCCGATGCCTGGGACCTTCACGATGCGGCCGATTTCCTGCGCCGCGATTGCCGCCGACAAATCGTTGACCGACAGGCCCGACAGCACCGACAGCGCCGTCTTGGCACCGATTCCCGAGACCTTCAGCAGTTCGCGGAACGCCGCGCGCTCGATCTCGCTGCCAAAGCCATACAGCAGATGCGCGTCCTCTCGGATCGCCAGGTGGGTGAGCAGGCTGATTTTTTCGCCGATGGCCGGCAGGTTATAGAAGGTGCTCATCGGCACATCGATCTCGTAGCCGACGCCGTTCACGTCCACCAGCACCTGCGGCGGATGCTTGGCGGAAAGCGTACCTGTTATGCGCCCAATCATGGGACGCATCTTTTAAATATGGCGCGCCCAATCATGGCGCGCATCCATTACGTATAGCGCGTCCGATCATGGGACGCATCCATGCAAAACAGCTTTGCCTGTCATGTGGGTTCCTTGTTCATACCAGCCGCCCACCCTTGACCCGGTAGCCGGCGGTGGAATACGTACCCAGGCGGCTGCCATGTGCGTGGGTAATAGCGCAGGCGAGCGCGTCGGCCGCATCGGCCGTCGGCGCAACGGGCAGGCTCAGCAGGCGTTTGACCATTTCCTGTACCTGTTCCTTGGCGGCCTTGCCGTGGCCGACCACTGCCTGCTTGATCTGCAATGCGGTGTATTCGGCAACCATCAGTTCCCGCGACACAGCGGCACAGATCGCCGCACCACGTGCCTGGCCCAGCAACAGCGTCGATTGCGGGTTGACGTTGACGAAGACGATTTCGACTGCGCAAGTATCGGGCTGATAGGTGCCGATCACCTCGTTCAATCCTGCAAACAGAACGCCCAGCCGCTGCGGCAGACTGCCCTCGCCGCTCTTGACGACGCCGCTGGCAACGTAGGCCAGCTTCTGGCCGGTCTGTTCGATCACGCCGAAGCCGGTGAATCGCAGGCCGGGATCAATACCGAGGATGCGCAATGGGGGAATTACTCGGGTAACACGGCGTTGGTGTAGACCTCCTGCACGTCGTCGAGGCTTTCGAGCGCGTCCAGGATTTTTTGCATCTTCACCGCGTCGTCGTCCGCAAGTTCGATCTCGGCTTCCGGACGCATGGTGATCTCGGCCATCGCAGGTTTGAAGCCGGCCTTTTCCAGCGCCTCCTTCACCGCGTCGAAGAGATCGGGATCGGGCGAGGTCAGCACCTCGATCGAGCCGTCGTCGTTGGGGATGACGTCGTCGGCCCCGGCATCGAGCGCGGCTTCCATCACCGCCTCTTCGCTCGCGCCCGGCTCCAGGATGATCTGGCCGCAATGCTTGAACTGGAACGCCACGCAGCCGTCGGTGCCCATGTTGCCGCCGTGCTTGTTGAAGGCGTGGCGCACGTCGGCGACGGTACGCACCTTGTTGTCGGTCAGGCAATCGACCATCACCGCGACGCCGCCGAGGCCGTAGCCCTCGTAGCGCGCTTCCTCGTAGTTCACGCCTTCAAGCTGGCCGGTACCGCGCTTGATCGCATTTTCAATATTGTCTTTCGGCAGCGACTCGGCCTTGCCCTTTTCGATCGCCAGCCGCAGGCGCGGGTTCATCGCGGGATCGCCGCCGCCCATCTTGGCCGCGACGGTGATTTCCTTGATAAGCTTGGTGAAGATCTTGCCGCGCTTGGCATCCTGGCGACCCTTGCGGTGCTGGATGTTGGCCCATTTCGAATGTCCTGCCATGTCGATTCCAACACAAATTTAATGCACGATTCTAGCATTTTGGCCGCTTCGCTCCGCCTCGGTATCGACCTCGGCGGCACCAAGATCGAGCTTATCGCGCTTAACGCCGAGGGCCAGGAAATCCTGCGTCGTCGCGTACCGACCCCGCAAAACGATTATCTTGCTACCGTGGCGACCGTGGCGGCACTCGTCCACCAGGCCGAAATCGAACTCGGACAACCCGGCAGCATCGGCATCGGCACACCGGGCGCGCGCTCACCCGTAAGCGGCCTGATGAAAAACTGCAACTCGACCTGCCTCAACGGAAAACCCTTACAAACGGACCTCGAACGCGCACTGAATCGGGAAATACGACTCGCCAACGATGCCAACTGCTTCGCACTGTCGGAAGCCGTCGATGGCGCCGCGGCGGGAGCCGACAGCGTGTTCGGCGTGATTATCGGGACCGGAGTTGGTGGCGGCGTGGTGGTGCGCGGCCAGGTGCTCGATGGGGCGAACGCGATCGCGGGCGAATGGGGGCACAGTCCCCTTCCATACTTCCAGTTTGCCCACACCCAGGCGGATCGCAACTCGACCGGCGAGCATCCAGCCACCGGCGAAGCCATCCTGCACCCGTGGCCGAGCCCACGCGAGCTCGACACCGCACCGGCCTGCTACTGCGGCAAGAAAGGCTGCGTCGAAACCTGGCTCTCGGGTCCCGCGCTCGCCGCCGACCATGTGCGCTACGGCGGTGAGGATTTGCCCGCACACGAGATCGTGCAACTGGCCAACGCAGGCTACGGCCCCTGCAGCGCCACGCTGGCGCGCTACGAGGAGCGGCTGGCGCGCGCACTGGCCGGTGTCATCAACCTCATCGACCCCGATGTGATCGTATTGGGCGGCGGACTCTCCAACGCCACCCGCCTGTACGACACGGTGCCGCGACTGTGGCCGCGCTATGTGTTTTCCGACCATATCGATACCCGGCTGGTGCCGCCGAAGCACGGCGACTCCAGCGGGGTACGCGGCGCGGCCTGGTTGTGGAGCGTGGTTGCTGCCGATTAAACGGCTTTAGCGCGTGGTTGGTGATGCTTTCGGTAAACGCTGAAAAAGTTGATTCACTGTGTGGTTCGAAGGACTTGTTCAAGGCGTCTTTAGCGACATTACGTCACGGCCTACCCATTGCGGGTTGAATAACTAGTGCAGCTTGATCTGGTGCATCTTGTGCCACGATGACGATTTCATGCGCCTGCTGATCCATTGCCGCCCTTTTCCCCCTGTTTTCATCACACCGGGATGATCTCCGTCGCATTAGCATCTGCTTCTATTCTTTGCCCGATACGCGTTGCCGCCGAACTCGATAGAATCCGCATATCGACACCCCAGGATGCACCATGACCGAACCACTGCTCGTCGCCCGCAACGCCACCACCGATCTCGTCTTGTTGCCGCAGATGGCCAATCGACACGGCCTCATTACCGGCGCGACCGGCACCGGCAAGACCGTCACCTTGCAGACGCTGGCCGAACATTTCTCCCGCATAGGCGTTCCATGTTTCATGTCCGACGTAAAGGGCGACCTGTCGGGGGTGTCGCAGCCCGGTGGTAGCAATGCCAAGGTAACCGAGCGGGTCGAATCACTCCAACTTGAAGACTTTGCCTATCAAGGCTATCCGGTCACCTTGTGGGATCCGTTCGGTACGGGTGGGCATCCGGTGCGCACCACCATCTCCGATATGGGGCCGCTGCTGCTGGGCCGCATGCTCAATCTCAACGACACGCAGAGCGGCGTGCTCAACCTCGTGTTCAAGGTAGCCGACGACAACGGCCTCCTGCTGCTCGACCTGAAGGACCTGCGCTCTATGCTCGCCTACGTCGGCGAGAACGCGAGGCAGTTCACCACCGATTACGGCAACGTCTCCTCTGCCTCGATCGGCGCCATCCAGCGCGGTCTGCTAACACTGGAATCGCAGGGTGGCGAGCAGATTTTTGGTGAGCCGATGCTCAATATCGACGACCTGATCCAGACCGACAAGGGACGTGGCGTCATCAATATTTTGTCGGCTGACAAGCTGATGCAATCGCCCAAAATGTACGCCACGCTGCTGTTGTGGCTGCTGTCCGAACTGTTCGAGCACCTGCCCGAGGCCGGCGACCTCGACAAGCCCAAGCTCGTGTTCTTCTTCGACGAAGCCCATCTGTTGTTCAACGACGCACCCGCCGCGCTGGTGGAAAAAATCGAGCAGGTAGTGCGGCTGATCCGCTCCAAGGGAGTCGGCGTGTTTTTTGTGACCCAGAACCCGGCCGACGTACCCGACAAGGTCTTGTCGCAGCTCGGCAACCGCGTGCAGCACGCGTTGCGCGCCTTCTCGCCGCGCGATCAGAAGGCGGTCAAGGCAGCGGCCGAGACCATGCGTGACAACCCGGCGCTCGACGAAGTCTCCGCCATCACCGAACTGGGCGTGGGTGAGGCGCTGGTGTCCCTACTCGATGCCAAAGGCCGTCCCGGCGTGGTCGAGCGCGCCTTCATCGTGCCGCCGCAGGGGCAGATCGGACCGATCACCGATGCCCAACGCCTGCAGCTGATGCAGACCTCGCTGGTCGCCGGCGTCTACGACAAGACCGTCGACCGCGAGTCCGCCTACGAAATGCTCAAGGCCCGCGCCGACCAGGCAAGCCAGGAGGCCGCCGCACAGGCGGTGGCCAAACAGCAGGCAAAGGCGCCCACAGCAACGCCCGCAAGCAACGGCGGGCTCGGTGGCGTCCTGGGCGATATTCTGGGGGGAAGCGGCCGCCGTGAAGGCGCAGTCGAGGCGATGACAAAATCCGCCGCCCGCTCCATCGGCAGCCAGATCGGTCGCAGCCTTAGCCGCGGCCTGCTTGGCAGCCTCTTCGGAGGCAAGCGCTGACGCGCGCTGCGCGAGGTTCAAGATTCAAGTTACAAGATTCAAGGAAACCCTTGCCTCTTGCCTCTTGTCTCTTGTCTCTCAAGGAAACCCTTGCCTCTTGCCTCTTGCCTCTTGCCTCTTGAATCTTGAATCTTGAATCTTGAATCTCGTCAGACAAAAAGCCGGGCAAGTTCGGCGCCCGGATCGGCGGCACGCATGAAGGCCTCGCCGACCAGAAAAGCATCGACCCGATGGCTACGCATCCGTGCGACGTCGGCCGGCGCAACAATGCCGGATTCGGTGATGACGATACGTTCCTTGCTAATGCTAGGCAGCAGCGCCAGTGTGGTATCGAGACTGACCTCGAAGCTGCGCAGATTGCGGTTGTTGATGCCCTGCAAAGGCGTTTTGAGTTGCAACGCGGCGTCGAGTTCTTCGGCGTTGTGCGACTCCACCAGCACCGCCATTCCCAGCTCAACCGCCAGCGCTTCCAGCGCCTGCATCGCCGGCAGTTCGAGTGCGGCGACGATCAATAGAATGCAGTCCGCTCCCATCGCCCGCGCTTCGTAGACCTGGTACGGATCAATGATGAAGTCCTTGCGCAGCACCGGTAGCACACACGCGGCCCGGGCCGCCTGCAGATACTCGGCGCTGCCCTGAAAGTAGTCGCGATCGGTCAGTACCGACAGGCACGCGGCGCCACCTTTCTCGTAACTCGCCGCAATCTCGGCAGGATGGAAGTCGGGTCGGATCACGCCCTTCGACGGGCTGGCTTTCTTGATTTCCGCGATCACCGCAGGCTGTCCGGCAGCGAGCTTCGCGCGCAGCGCGCCGACGAAATCGCGTGGCGGCGTGGCGGCTTCGGCACGTGCACGCATCTCGGCGAGCGGCACACTGGCAAGTCCGGTGGCGATTTCGCGACGCTTGGTGGCAAGAATCTTTTCGAGGATGTCGGACATCGCGCTAGGCTCCCGCGACCCGATTGGAAAACGCCACCAGCTGCCGTAATTTTTCACGTGCCGCACCGCTGCGGATGGCCTCGCGCGCCAGTTCGATGCCCTCGCCCAGGGTGGCGGCACGATCGGCCACATAGATGGTGGCACCGGCGTTAAACAGCACGATGTCGCATGCTGGCCCCGGCAGCCCGTCGAGCACGGCGAGCAGCATATCCCGGGCCTGTGTCGCGTCCCATACCTTCAGCACTTCGCTGCCACAGGTTTCCAGCCCGAACTCGCCCGGACGGATCGTGTATTCCCTGACCTCGCCATCCTTCAGCTCACCGATCAGGGTGTCGCCACTCAAGGTGATCTCGTCCATGCCGTCGGAGCCGTGCACCACCATGACATGGCGGCTACCGAGGCGCTGCAGCACGCGCACCAGGATGCCGACTAGATCAGGGTGAAATACACCCAGCAACTGGTGCGGTGCACCAGCCGGGTTGGTGAGCGGGCCGAGGATGTTGAACAGCGTACGCACGCCCAGTTCACGCCGAACCGGCGCGGCGTGCTTCATGGCGCCGTGGAAGTTGGGCGCAAACATGAAGCCGATGCCAATGGCGTCGATGCTCCCGGCTACCTGTTCGGGCGCGAGCGTGAGGTTCACGCCCAGCGCTTCGAGCACGTCGGCGCTGCCGCTGGTGGAGGAGACCGAGCGCCCGCCGTGCTTGGCAACCCGCGCCCCGGCTGCGGCCGCGACGAAGGCGGCAGCGGTAGAAATATTGAAGGTGTTCGCGGCGTCACCGCCGGTGCCGCAGTGGAAAATTTCGCGCTGTTCGACCAGCCGGGTAATCGCCTGTTGCGGCGTGATCATCGCGTACCTTTCAGGAAATTCGCGAGCATGGCATGGCCGTGTTCGGTGAGGATGGATTCGGGATGAAACTGCACGCCCTCGATCGCCAGCGTCTTGTGACGTACCCCCATGATCTCGCCGTCGTCGGTCCAGGCGGTAATCTCCAGGCAGTCCGGCAGCGTCTCGCGCTCGATCACCAACGAATGGTAGCGGGTGGCACGGAAGGGATTGGGCAGTCCCTTGAACACGCCCACATCCAGATGATGAATCATCGAGGTCTTGCCATGCATCAGTTCCTTTGCACGCACGATACGGCCGCCGAAGGCCTGGCCGATGCTCTGGTGCCCGAGGCAGACGCCGAGGATCGGTAGTTTGCCGGCGAATTCCTTGATCAGCGGCACCGACACGCCGGCTTCGTTGGGCGTACAGGGTCCAGGCGAAACGACGACGCGATCGGGTTGCAGCGCTGCGATGCCGGCGAGGTCGATTTCGTCGTTGCGGATCACCTTGACGTCCTCGCCCAGTTCGCCGAAATACTGCACGAGGTTGTAGGTAAAACTGTCGTAGTTATCGATCATCAAAAGCATGGGGGTGTCCTTCGGCATCACGGCGCCGTGGCGAGGCGGGCCTTCGCCACGAGCCGCAAATTATAGCCGGCACCCTGTCCCGCATACATAAAAAAAGCGCCCGCAGGCGCTTGATGGGAGGATTGCGGGGCAGGCTTATTTGAGCTTCTTGATCCCCATCAGGCCCAGCACGTACTTTTCGTACAAAGGTTCGGTCGAGCCCTTTTTCATTTTGCGCATGAAGTATTTCTCGAACGCGACCTTGGCTAGGTGCACCCACTTGCCTTCCTTGAACCAGTTGACGTTGCGCGGCGGGATCTGCGGCAGCGCGACGAAGGCCGCGCCGGTGTCGCCGAAATCGGCCAGGCAGATGGCATTCCAGGTGGCCTTCTCGGTGGGTTCGCGGCCGTCGATCACTGCACGAATATTGTGCGCCGTGGCGGTGACCATCGACTCGATCATGTAGCCGGTCTTGGGCGTGCCGGTCGGCACCGGCGTCGCCTCGACCGGCGGGATGGCAACGCACACTCCGACCGAGTAAACGTTCGAATATTTGGAATTGCGCTGAAAAGGATCGATGGTGATGAAACCGCGCGGATTGGTGAGGCCCTCGATGCCGAACACGGCGTCGATGCCCTTGAACGCAGGCAGCATCATGGAATAGGCGAACGGCAGTTCATGTTCCTTGATGACCTCGCCTTTCTCATTGTGCTCGGAGACGAACATCTTGCCCGCCTCGACCTTGGTGACCTTGGCGTTGCAGATCCACTTGATGTGGCGGTCGCGCATGACCGACTCCATCATGCCCTTGGAATCGCCAACGCCGCCCAGGCCCAGATGGCCGATGTAGGGCTCAGGGGTGACGTAGGTCATGGGCACGCGGTCGCGAATCTTGCGACGACGCAGATCCGTATCCATGATCATGGCGAACTCATACGCGGGGCCGAAGCACGACGCGCCCTGCACCGCCCCCACTACGACGGGCCCTGGCGCCTGGACGAACGTTTCCCACGTGCGGCCTGCTGCGACGGCGTGATCGACCTGGCAGATCGACTGGGTATGGCCGTCCGGCCCCAGTCCCGGAATCTCGTCGAAAGCCAGTTTGGGGCCGGTTGCGATGACGAGGAAATCGTAGTCCACGATCTGACCGTCGGTAAGTTCCAGCTGATTTTTCTCGGGGTGCACGCGTGCCGCGCCAACCGCGATGAAATCGATGTTCTTCTTGTTCAGGTACGGGGCAGCGGGAATCGTGACGTCATCGCGCTTGCGCCAGTTCACCGCCACCCAGGGATTGGACGGCGTGAACTGGAAATACGGCAGATTCGAAATCACCGTGATTTTGTCTTCCGCCCGCGCCGATTCGCGCATTTCATAGGCCATGGTCATGCCACCCACGCCCGCACCCAGAATAACGATATGTGCCATGGTTCGTCTCGTTGGTTGATGGTTAGCTCTCTAACGCAATAGGCATGCCACCTGGAAGAACGAGCCCGAATGCGGGTTCCCGATGAGCCGGGCAGATTTGACATGACCGTTTCGTCATGCCATCTTCCCTGTTCGTCATGAACGATATGTCAGATTATGTCAGATATGGATATTGAACTTCAAAGCCTGATCGATACGCACGAGCAGCCATTCGTGGTAATCGACCGCAGCTACCGTATCGTTGCCGCCAACCAGCGCTACTGTGACGCTTACGGGACGACGCCTGAGGCCATCGTCGGCCAGAACTGCTACACGATATCCCATCACGCACAGCGCCCCTGCCACGAGAACGGCGAACTATGCCCACATCACGCGCTGTTCGTTCGGGGCGAGGCGGTCGAGGTGCTGCACACCCACTACCATGCCGACAACCAACCCGAGCGCACCCGCATCCGCGGACACCTCTTGCGCGGCACGAATGGCGAGATCTATCTGGGTGAGCAACTGTTCCCGCTGGAAGCCGAAGCGGGAAGCGAATGCGATGCCATGCAGATGATCGGGCAATCGCCCGCCTTTCTCGCCTGCGTCGACAATCTGGCTCGCGTCGCCGAAAGCGAGGCGGCGATCCTGCTGTACGGCGAGAGCGGCGTCGGCAAGGAACTCGCGGCACGCTTCATTCATGCCCGTTCGAGCCGCGCAGGTTTGGCATTCATCGTCATCAATTGCGCCGCCGTGCCGGAAAGCCTGTTCGAGAGCGAGCTTTTCGGCCATGAGCGCGGTGCGTTTTCCGGCAGCAGTGGCCTGAAGAAAGGTCTGTTCGAACTCGCTGACAACGGCACCCTGTTCCTCGATGAAGTGGGCGAAATCCCGCTGGCGATGCAGGCCAAGCTGCTGCGTGTGCTGGAAACCGGCGAATTCCGCCGCGTCGGCGGCACGCGGACGCTGACCGCCGACGTGCGCGTGGTATCGGCCACCAACCGCATGCTGCTCGACGAAGTCGATGCCAAGCGCTACCGGCTCGACCTGTATTACCGGCTGGCCGGTATCGACGTCACCCTGCCACCGCTGCGCGAGCGCACCGCCGACCTGCCCGAGTTGGCTAACTTTCTGCTGAAACGGCTGACCGGTGGACAAAGCGCCTGCCGGCTCGCGCCTGATGCCATCTCG
>CAJDVX010000078.1_pt1 | contig 10939 bp, 11 predicted proteins | sample 7391491 | NCBI WGS metagenome assembly CAJDVX01 (sample SAMEA7055717, study PRJEB34461) | soil metagenome | biome: terrestrial ecosystem; feature: Peninsula; material: soil | place: Antarctica | collected 2016 | reverse complement strand
CGGCCAACTCCGGACATTCGTTCGCCCCATTTGGAGTCGCCGCAAAGCGGACGGTGGCGATCAACAACAACAGCTCGACAGGTGCTCCACAGTCTTGTAGTCAGCCATTAGCGACGGTGGTCAACTGTATTGGCAATGCGGGCCAATTCGTTGGCATTGCGCTGGTTGAGCCTTCAGGAGCGTACCGCGAACCTTACCGCTTGACCTGGTGGGCGTGCCTGATTCTTGGTGAGCGATTTCGGGTGTAGGCCGAAAGACGGGGTGTCTTCTTGCACTTTGCTTGGAAGCCGTGCGGCGGCATGCTCGCTATGCACGAATACCGTGCGATATCGCCGCGGCGTCATCCCTCATGAAAGCTCTCATTATCGCCATGCTTGCGCTGTTCAGTGCCATGTCGGTCGCCGCGTTCGCCGCTGCGCCGACACCCGCAACGTCCTTCGCCGCCGGCACGCCTGCTGAAGGGACGGCCTTTCAGCGCCGTCAGGTTTCTGACGGCCATGGCGGGGTGATCCGTTTCTACCTATCACCGGGCGTGGAGGGCCCGCGCCCCCTGTTGCTCCTGATTCAGGGCTCCGGCTGCGAGGCTCTATTCGCCCGCGGCAAGAGCGGCCTCCAAGCCACAGCCGGGCAGGACATAGTCCAGCAGATCGCCGCCGGTCGATACGTCGTCGCGGTCGTTGAAAAACCCAACGTGACAGCCGAGGGCCCAGCCCGCGCCGATGGCACGACCGACGCTTGCTCAGCCGCCTTTAACCGCGACCACGCGCTTGACCCTTGGACGGCGACGCTGTCACGGGCGGTGGACGCAGCCTTGACGGACCCTTCCGTCGACCGCCACGCCGATGTTCGGCTGATGGGGCTGTCCGAAGGCGCTGTCGTGGCCGCACACTTGGCAGCCGCGCGCTCCGACGTGAGTCACGCAGTCTTCATTTCGGCCTTTGGCTGTGACCAGTGGCGTGATGTACTGGTGGTCGCCCGCAAGAGCGCGGCGGACGCCAAGGCCGCCGAAGTGGCGGTCGCCGAAGCACAAAAGGGATTAGCGGAAGTAGCGGCCGATCCGACCGCGACTAACAAGCAGTTCGACGGCCAGACCCACCTCTATTGGTCGACCTTCGGCCGTGCGTGCCCAGCCGCCGACTTCGTGAGGAGCCATGCGAAAGTGTATCTCGCCTTCGGCACCGCCGACCAAGAGATCGACGCCAATGGAATTGAGGCGATTCCGGCCGCCCTTATCGCGGCGGGCCGGCCGATCAGGATCCACCGAGTCTATGGAGGCTCCCATGTGCTGGATACGCCCGAATCCGGTGACTTCTCGAACCTCGTCAATGTCTTCGGTGAGGCGCTCGACTGGATGAAACCCTGACCGCAGCAATCGCCTTAACAATACCTGCGCCGAGTACAGGCGGTGAGTCATACACAATTCCTACCGTATATGAAGCCGGACATTTTTATGCTGTCCCTAAAACGGTCAGCCGACGAACAGGGGCGACGCCGCCTGAAAGTAGGTGCGGCCCACCCATTCGTTTAAGTGGACGCACAAAAATGCCCGCGGGTCACTCTGAACTCCAGCGTTAACGACAGCCGTCCCGAAAGCCGCCGTTAGCCACCAGCGGCAACGGGCCGACAACCGCCATCCAGAGATCGGCCGTTCACGGCCAGGAGCGGACGCTCGAGGCTCGAGATGAGTGACGTGACTCGGCTTGCCGCGACACGTGCTTTCGATTGAACGGTTAGAGAGCATCCTCAGCATGCCAAGACTTTGACTCTGGGCGAGCGATCCTAAAATGCTCTGAACGTAAACCGCCCGGGAAACACGCATCGGATTCCAACGGATCACCATTTCAAACAGATCGGCCACGCCGTGACACGCGGCAAATTTGATCTTCTCTGATGCGGTGAGCGTGATACCTACGCACGTGGCAATCTCGGGCCATGAAGCGATGCCTTCTGCCAGCGACTGGAAAGGTTCTACCTGCGTGCCGGCGTACGGCTTGAGCCAATGTGGACGGAGGCTTGGTTTGACGACCTTCCAGTTGAACTCTGACTCCACCAGGGCGAGCTGACTTTTCAAAATCCGCTCGAAGTCTTTAGAAAGGTCCGTTGCGTCGTAGAAGAGAAGATGCACGTCTTCTGGTCTAGTTTCTATTTCGAAGCCGTGCAGATGATCCCATACAAAATTGCGCATGGCGCCCGCGCGATGCACCACGAGCTCAATCCAAGGCTTCTAGCGGCGACCAGCGCCAGCGTCGTGGATCTCGACGCCAGTGCTAGGGAAATCACATTGCTTTCGAGAGATGCTTCGTTTGCGATGCCCATGCGCTCTAACGGTAAGGTTTAGCGGCGGCGTAGCCGTCCGCATCGCACAAACTGTTAGATCACCGCCGCCGCATATGGCGTGCTGTCATTGTATTGCAACAGGTCCCACCGGTTGCCATATAGATCCTCGAACACTGCCACGGTGCCGTAGGGTTCCTCACTTGGAGGCCGCACGAACGTGACACCTGCCGAAACCATCCGGTCGTAGTCGCGCCAGAAATCGTCGGTTTGCAGAAAGAGGAATACGCGGCCACCAGACTGATTGCCAATAAACGCCTCCTGATCCGGTGCGGATGCTCGAGCCAGAAGCAATGACGCGCCAGATGAACCCGGCGGTGAGACAACCACCCAGCGCTTGTTCTGCGCCGGTTGATACGTGTCTTCGATGACGCGAAAGCCAAGCTTGCCAACGTAGAAATCGAGCGCCTCGTCGTAGTCACGGACCACGAGCGCGATGTGGGCAATTGATTGTTGCATGCGGTCGGAACTTCCTTGTGATCTAACGATGGAGGTGAGCGGCGCACGCCTTTCTCGCGCATCCGCTTGGACGATGTCACGGCGACGGGAGCGCAAGCACGAAGATGTTATTACTTACTTCTCCCTAAGGGAAACACTTAAGCTCGCCGCCAAACGTCGACTCATAGATAGGAAGCCGAGGCTCACTGCCGCGATGAACATCCGTAAGACGGGCGTCGAGATGTTTAACTCGCCGCCACTTCTTGGTCCAGACGTTGGATACCCGCTTTCGCGTGGATGACGGCAGTAAGTAAGTGGCATTCCTATGGCAGGGTCATTACTGATGGCAGATCTCAATGTTGGCGGCAAGCCGTAGCATGTTCCCTTCTATTTCCAAAAGGCTGGTCAATATTATGAAAGACCAAGCAACACGACGCTGGATTCTGATGATCGGTGGCCTGGCGTTGTCGCTGGGGGTCCCATTCCTGCCGCTGGGAACGTGGGGCAGAGCTTATAGTGGGCTCGGGAAGCTCTGGGGCGCGGAGGTGTTTTGGTGGGTGGCAGTTCTTGTGATTCTCGCCTACGTGCTGTTTGCCGAGCGGCGCCCGCTCTCTTCCATCGGCTTTCGTCGCCCACGAGGATGGGATATCGGCTGGGGGGTGATCTTCGCTGTCGTCATGATCGTAGGCTCAGGCGTGATTTTTGCGGTGATTTTGCCCGCGCTTCACCTACAGCCGAACCAGGCTGTCGTAGCTTCCATTGTCTCCACCCCGGTCTGGCTTCGAGTGGCAATGGTTACTCGGGCAGCAGTTTGCGAAGAAATCCTCTTCCGCGGTTATCCGTTACAACGCTTGACGGAGTGGACTGGCAGCGTCTGGCCGGCCGGCCTGATCACCTGGGCGCTGTTCACCTATGCGCATCTGGCTGGCTGGGGGGCCGCGCACCTCATCATGGCGGGATTTGCTGGTGCGATGCTGACGGCCTTGTATATGTGGAGGCGCAATATTTGGATAAACATTTTGGCGCATTGGCTGGTTGATGCCGTTTCATTTCTTGTGATACCGCTACTGGCGGTGCCTCGCTGAGTTGCCATCTCGCGACTTCGCCTGGACGCTCGACAGTGAGTCATGCCGGCTTCTGTTTCGCCGGGAAAATTACACAGCAAATCGGGTTGCTTGATTCTGACTGAGCGTTCAAACCAACCGTCGCTATCGCTGGCACGGTCAACGTTTCTCTTTCAGCCTTGGTCTCTTCTTGGAAGGGTTGGCCGGAACGTTCGCGCGCTGCCGGTCTTCCCGAAGGCGGACGGTGACGATCCGCAGAAAAGTGGCTAACTGCGGCCGTTGTTCAACGGCTACTGATTGGCCGAACAGCCGAACCCTTAGGCGTTCGAGCAAGCGACGCTCGCTCGTGGGATCAACTCCAATGCCTACGTGCTCGGGCCCGTCCCGCAAGGCTCGCCACATCTCAACAAGTAGAACTAATTAACTAGTTGACAGCACGCCACGGCAGCAGTACCTTTTACGTTCGCAACTAATTAATTAGTCGACAATCCATGGCCAGACCCTCATCCCCTATCCCTACGGAAGCGGAACGCGCGATCCTCGAAGTGCTTTGGGCGCAGAAGCAAGCCTCGGCCCGCGAGGTCACGGACGTGCTCTCAGAGACCAGGTCCGTGGCATACACCACCGTTCAGACGATCCTCCAGATTCTCCATCGCAAGGGCTTCGTCACTCATCAAACTGAAGGCAGGACTTTCATCTATCGCGCAGCCGTCACTCGTGCTCAAGCGCGAAGCAGCGCACTTCGGCAACTCGTTGGCCAATTCTTCGGTGGCTCGCCAAAAGCCTTGGCACAGCATCTGCTCAGCGAACACGAGATTGATCTCGCTGACCTCGAAGTATTGCAAGCGAAAATTGATGCTGCACAAGCCAAGGAATGCAAAAAGTGAACGGCGACGAGATGCACTTGCTCGCCATGCTGGCTTTGCAACACTTGTGGCAGGGCGCCATGCTGTTGGCGATGGTCTGGCTGGTGGTCACTCTGCAACCACGGCTCAGCGCACAGGTGCGATCTCGGGTCTGGTTGTGCGCATTGGTACTGGCCACCTTCTTGCCACTGGCGGTGCTGTTACCGGGTAACGCCAACACGTTGTCCACCGATACGCTTTCTGTAGCCACTCAACACCATGTTGCGCAGGCGGTATCCGGAGAATGGACGGCGTCCGACATCACCACGACGCACGGGTCGTCATTCGGCAACATGTGGCAAGCGGATATTCGCACGCTTCTGATCGGCATATGGTTGCTCGGCTTGAGCTGGGGCTTATGGCGTCTGTTGACGCGATGGAACGGCGCGCGTCGACTGCACCGGGAAAGCTCACTACCGCACAACATCGATTGCAGGGTGTCTCGCGCGCTTCCGCATGGCGTAAGTGTGCGAGTGTCCGACGATATCACCAGCCCGATGGTCATCGGCTTGATTCGACCGTGTGTGCTCCTGCCGCGAGATCTATTCAACGACGCATCTCCGGACACTCTGGCGCACGTGCTCAATCATGAGCTGGCGCACGTGCAACGAGGTGACCTATGGGTGGCGTGGATGCAGGCTCTGAGCTCGGCCGTCTATTGGTGGAGCCCACTGCTACGACTGATCAGCACAAGGCTGGACATAAATCGAGAAATGGCTTGCGACGAGCGGGCAAGCATCCAGTCAGGCAGCGCCATCGGCTACGCCAACGCATTACTTGCGAGCACACGAAGCGCACTTTCGCATTCACATTCGCAGTCTCGCCGTACTTTCGCGATCGGAATCTTCGAATCCCGTGCCGCACTCACTCATCGTATGGACGCACTCCTGAACATGAATATTGGCAAATCCATTCATGGCAAAAAGGCCATGATCATTGCGACTTCGAGCATGATCTTCCTGAGCATGTCGTTCACGTTGCTGGCGACACCACGCCTCGGTCCAGCGCCGTCGCGCACGCTGGTCGGCGGTGGTGTGGACGTCAATGCACGAATGGCCGGTGAGGGCACCGCGCTCATCGTCGCGGCGAAACAAGGCAACGTCGACATCGTTCGTGAATTGATCAAGCTCGGCGCCAATGTCAACAAGCCGTCGGCCGGCGATGGTAATCCACTCATCGCGGCTGCAGCATACGATCACCTGGAAGTAGCCAAACTCCTGGTCGCTGCCGGCGCCAACGTCAACGCCGTCGTGGTCGGTGATGAAACACCGCTCATCAACGCAGCGCGCTCCGGCAAACTAGCGATGGTCCGATATCTTGTCGAACATGGTGCAGACGTGAATCTTGGCATGGTTGCCGATCGCGGCGAATGGCGATCACCACTCAGCCAGGCCGCCAATATGGACATCAAAAGCTACTTGCAGAGCAAGGGCGCAACGCCCCGCCAACGGTAAGGAGCAGCGCGAACCTCGGTCAGAAGATCGCGGTCGCGGCTCCAACGTACTTCCACTTATGCTCGTCTTAGAGGAGAGCGGTATGCTTATTGCCCATACAAAAGTATCGGTGGTCTCTGGAATTTTGTCGTTGATCGTGGGGGTGGCATTTGCATCCTCAGGTCACGCGCAAGCTGCATCGGCGCAACAGGTCTTTTCGCCTCAAGAGCTGCGGCAGGATCTGGCATTCATGGAAACATCCATCCGGTCCACGCATCCGGATCTTGGTCACTCTGCGAACGTGGACCAATTGGATCGACAGTTTCGCCGAATTGACCTGGAGCTCGATCACCCGTTGACATTGGCTGAGGCATGGATGGCGTTCGGCACGCTCAATCCGATTCTGGCAGACGGTCATCTAGGCGTTTCGTTTCCGAACTGGAGCTCGTTGACCGAGAAGCACCTCGGCGCCGGCGGCGTATTGTTCCCGTTTGAAGTGATCGTCAGTCCCTCAGGCCAGATTCGCATCCAGTCCAACCTGGGTGGATCGCCGAGCGCATTGGCGGGCCAACGTATTGTTGCGATCAATGGTCATCCCACAGAAACCATCAGCAAGAACCTGCTCGCGCGGATGTATGGAGATACACCTGTTTCCCGCGCTGGGCTGTTGTCCAATCGCTGGTGGTTTTTCTTCTGGCAGACCCATGGCGCACCGAAGTCATTCGACTTGACGATTTCGGGGCCGACACCCCAACACATCCAGGTGGCCGGTAGTCATGTTCAACCCCGTTACCTCGCCTACCACTCAAGTTTTGACCAAGCGTTCGAGTTTCGTCGCTTAGGGAAGGATGCGGCACTGCTGACCATCAACACGTTCTACTGGCCTGACAAAGCACGATTCTTCGACTTTACCCAGAAGGCGTTCGGTACGATCGCCAAGTCCGATATCAAAACCCTCGTTATCGACATTCGCCAGAATGGTGGCGGCGACGATGACATGTGGATGAAAGGAATCCTTCCTTACATCGCCACAAAGCCCTACCGGTGGGCTTCAACATACGCGAAGAAGGTCATCCTCCATCATCAGGATCCTGGGCAGAAGATCGGAGAGGTCGTACACGGGACGGTCGACCATTGGGTTCAACCTGATACCCACAACCCGCTTCACTTCGCGGGGCGCCTATATGTCCTAGTAGGAAGCCAGACGTATTCATCCGCAGTACTTTTCGCCAATGTCGTTCAAGACTTCGGGTTCGGCCGAATCGCCGGTCAAGGTGGGGTTGTCAGAGCAGCTCAAAGTGGAGGCGTGCAGTCATTCGCCTTGCCTAACACCGGGCTCGACGCGTTCTCGCCGCGCTTCATTCTGACCCGACCGTCGGGAGCTACCAAGCCGGAGTTTGTGCAACCCGACGTTCCCCTACGAGCCCATTCGCTGCAGCCGGACAAAACTGTCGTGGAACTTCTGGAAAAAATATCAGCGGAGACCAAGAGCACCCCGTAGCAGCCCGATTGTGAATCTCCGTGTCGGGTCGGGAAGCGACCACCATCGCGCAACGGTCGCTGACCGGACACGACACGGAGATCCGCAACGCAATCGCGGACACGCTCGGATGGTGCATTGAGCGTCCCGTACAAACCATCCGCTTGAGCGCTCCAGAGGGGCAAGGTCAGTCCGCCTTGAACGAGATATTTGATATATGACAGCCCGCTATATAAATGGAACAATTTTGGCGACCCAAGATGGCTTTGAGTGAACGGATGACCACACTGCGTTGGCTCCAAGCAGAGTAATTAGTAAGCCTGCACTTATGCGTATTTCTAGGTCAACAACGCCGAACAGAAGAACGCAGAAACCGAGACCTATCAAGAACAGACCGAATGAACCCCAGACCGTTCGGTACACGCGACCGGCATAGTACGGAGTAGCACTCTGAAGTTCTGTCATGACTGTGCCTAATCGGGATAGGGCGAGGCCTCACGGCCCCGCTCCTCCCACACCACCGGGCATACGGGTCACGTACCACGGCGGTTCCAAAAGTTGATTCATCCCATCACCGTGCCACCAGTTCCGGCAGCTTCAGGTCCCGAAAGTACTGCGTCGGCAAGGCAAACGCCAGCGCGGGGCTTTGGCTCAGGCGCCACGGGCCGTGAGCCGATTTGGCGGTGTTCCAGGCCAATGGCCGGGGCACTCCCCGCTTCCTCAACTGACGATAGCCCGAGCGGCCCCATTGCTTCCAGAGGTAACTTCGCAATCGCCGCCGGATCCACTTGTCCACGTCTCGCAGCGGACTCAGCACCTCGGCTACGCCGAAGTACGCTTTCCAACCAAGCAGGGTTTCTCTCAAGTCTGCGATGACGTGAATAATGCAGTGGCCGCGTGTACGGCGGGTTTGTCGGCGGACGTGGTGCTTGAGCTTGTCGATAGCCTTGTCGGCCACTTTCAGGCGCACCCCGCGCCGGCTGATGGTGAAGCTGAGGAAGCTGCGCTTCCACGGCCGGTCCACGGCGCTCTTTCGTGTATTCACTGTGAGCCGCAGTGAGTCTTCGATGAAGCGCGTCAGACTCGCCATCACGCGCTCGCCCGCCCGTCGACTGCCTACAAATATCTGGCAGTCGTCGGCATAGCGGGCAAAGCGAAGGCCGCGCCGGTCCAGTTCCCAATCCAGCTCATCCAGCACCACGTTGGCCAGTACTGGCGACAGCGGCCCGCCTTGAGGCACACCGGCTCGACTGGCGGTCGTGGTGTCTCCGATGCGCACCCCGGCTTTCAGGTAGCGATTGATCAGCCGCAGGCACGGTTTGTCCGTGACGTGGTGCTGCAACCGCTGCATCAACCGGTCGTGGTTGACACCATCGAAGAATGCTTTCAGGTCCATGTCCACCACCCAGCCTTTGCCCGCGCGGATGATCCGCTGGGTATGGCGCAGCGCTTGATGGGCGTTGCGCCCGGGACGAAACCCGTAGCTGTGGGGATGAAAGTGACCTTCCCAGTGGCATTGCACCACTTGGGCCATGGCCTGCTGGATGAATCGGTCAAGCACGGTCGGAATGCCCAGTGGGCGAGTCCCACCTTGCGGCTTGGGGATCACTACCCGCCGAACCGGTTGCGGACGGTAAGTACCGTCTACCAATCGTTGGCGGATAGCCGGCCAATGCTTGCGCAGGTAGTCCGGGAGTGCATCGACACGCATGCCGTCGATGCCCGGTGCGCCCTTGTTGCGACGTACCTGTTGCAGAGCACGCATGAGGTTATCCCGACTCAATACGCGTTCCAGCAACGGTGAGGGTTGAACGGATTCACAGGCGCACCGGTTTCTGCCAGATGCAATCCCGATACTCTGCACGGCGCCTGCGTTTCCTCTCTTGGTTCAGGCCTTCAGCGCCACACACAGCGCCTACTATGCCCTCTGCTGAATTCTGCCAGTCGATCAACACCGGTTGCCCGGCATTCAGTCCGTTCCGTTGGACGGCTGGCAGACCTCCCGGGGTAAGACACAGAACTTTCACCGCGTGAACGCCCGATTTATAAAGCACACCCCAAAACGTAGATGGAGGGCTTCGCGGTCACGTGCCCGCTCGCCCCAGATGTGCCACACCTCATATCGAGTTCTTGTTCATCGCCCCGCGGTTTCGGATTGGGCTTCCTTCAGACCCCACCTCGCGATGACGCCCTTGCCTTTCTCCTTGCCTTCGGCTCTACGAATACCTGGCAGGAGGACTTGCACCTCCCGAGTTCTGTGCCATGCCCGGCAGGAGGACTTGCACCTCCCGAGTTCTGTGCCATGCCCGGCACACACGCTTGAGTTGAGCGGCGGCGAAGCCGTCCGCCTCGAACGAACTGTTAGATTTAATCTGACGAATCGTTAAAAGGATGCTTTTCAAGGATATGCTCTTGCTCTTGTCGTTTGCGAGAAGCCCAGCTCTCACTCACAATTGCGAACAGCTCCAGCTCCTTGGCGAATAATAATCGCCGGCAGTCAACTCCCGACTGACGATGACGAAGTTCCCAGCCGGACGCCATTGTCCAAACGCTGTTTGCAGTGAACCAGTACAGCAGTTCATCCTCGCTGGTTGCGACTTTGCGAAAAAATTCTGAACCGCGCTCCGATTGGACATAATGGTACTTGCCATCGACTATCTCGGCGTGCGGTGAACCGTCTCCAGTAGGGTAGCTTGGCATGATAAAGCACCCATTGGGCCGCGGCGATCCGGCTATGCGTTTCCCGATTGATAGCAGTTCACCATGAAGTTCTGCGATGTTCTTCATTTAAATCTAACGCCTGAATTTAGCGGCGCGCGTAGCGCGTCCGCTGGAATGAATTGTTAGGCCCCGCGCGGGAATCACGCGTAACCGGAACCATGGTTGACTCTATAGTCCCCGAGAAGTAGCCGCCGCCCTTGAGGATCACGCAGGGCAGTGGGTACTTGGCGTAAATGTGAGCGGGCACTCGCGCAGTGATCTCCACAGTCTCGCTTGGTATTTGAGCGTTGTATCCAGGGATGCGCCCACCCTCAATTGGTGGGTCTGCGGGGAAACCATCGAGTGCGCCATCGCAATTGACGATGGTAAGCCCGACATAAAGCTCTCGATGCTCGATGATCTTTGCGTCGGCAGAGCGGATCACTACTTTTACCACCACGTCTTCTTTCTCGTTGTATGCGAAGGCGGACAATGGCTGCGGGCGGAATTGGCAGCCACTAAGAACAAGCAAGCAAGCGCCTAAGAGGAATGCCGATATGCTCTTCTGATACCACTTGCGACGGG
>CAJDVX010000050.1_pt1 | contig 10959 bp, 11 predicted proteins | sample 7391491 | NCBI WGS metagenome assembly CAJDVX01 (sample SAMEA7055717, study PRJEB34461) | soil metagenome | biome: terrestrial ecosystem; feature: Peninsula; material: soil | place: Antarctica | collected 2016 | reverse complement strand
TCATCAAAAACCGTTAAATATCAACTGTTAAATATCTTCTGAAGCTTATCTTAAACGGGCAACGTTTAGCAGGGTAATTTCGGACGTCTCCTGTTGCATTTCAGCACTGCTACGGCATCGTGCCGGAGCGCGCGGAATTTCCCGTCTAAGCTCCGATGCGGATCACGCGGTCGCCATTCGGCTGAGGCGGACCAATCAGACTCAAAAGACCACCCAGTTCCGCCCGGCTTTCCGGTGTGGCACTGGCAATACCATTAAAAACCACACCGCGACGGCGATCCCAATTGCCCAATCCCTGCAGGGACAATGGTCCCGCTTCGGTTGACAATTTGAACTTCAGTCCGTTTTCCGTGCCTTCGATATCCGCGCGATAACTGCCGAGCATTGGCCGCACCCGACCCGAAACGGCATCCAGCCATCGCAGCGTGGCCTTGCCTTGAAATGCGCCTGCCTGGCTGAAGGCGAAATGGTCGGTTGTCAAAACAAGGTGGCCACCCGGCTGCCACAAACCGAGTTCGGGTGACAGTTGTTGCAGCCATTTCGCTGGCAATTCGAGCTGGGCTTCGAGCAATTCCCCGCTTTTTGAGCCTGCACGGACCCTGCCTTGTGCATGGATATCCGCACCGCCTAGTTGTAACCGGTAGCCAAGTCGACCGACCAACAGCTCGAGTGGATTCAGCTGCCAGTCGATGCGGCCCAACTGCAAATCGGGTGACGCCGCAATCTTCAGCCGAACCCCCGCGGCGTGGCCGCGCCACACGCTTCCCTCGACCTGCTCGAGCGACACCGCCTGCTGGGTAAAATGTGGCAGCGCCCACGCCAGCAAGCTGGCGGGTGCCCATGCCAACAACAGCGCCAGGTACACGCCCACAGCCAGCAGATAGTGCGGCCAGCGCAAACGAAAAGGCGGGCGGTCTGCCATCATCCGCGCACCAGCACCGCATCGATGCTGACTAACCCGGACTCCCCGGTTGCATCGATACGCGCCGAATCCACCCGCACCCCATGGCTTGCCTGTAGTTCGCCAAGCAAGCTGATCCATGCATCAAACGCCACCTGCGGCAGCACCACGCGAACGTGGCTGGCATCCTGCGGCGTGATCGATTCGATGCGCTCGCGCAGGCCCATGGCCAGCGCGCGCTGTTCGACAGTGAGTACGAGGCTGCCCGCCTCCCGTGTCACCGCCGGCTGCGTCTTGAGACGGGCGACTTCCTGTGCGTCCTGCTGCAGTTGTTGGGTCTGAGCACGCAGTTGCGGCAGCGCCTGCCGTAACTGCGTGACTTCACGTTGCATCGGCAGCCACCCGTAGGCGAACCCCAGCGCCAGCACGAGTAGCGCCGAACCCGCGGCAAGGACGAAACGTTCGCGTGGGACACGTGAACGCCAAAATTGAATCAGTGAGTCTTTCATGACTGGCTCCCCGTCACCGCGATTCGTGCCAGTGGTGGCGTGCGCTGGTCATCCACCGCGACGTCGAGACTGAGCTGACTGGCTTCATAGCGGATCGCGCGCAGGCTGTCACGGCTATCGGCGTCGAGCGCAGCGGCTGTCCGCGACAGCAGTGGCAGGAAATCAGACGGCAACATCTGGCCCGTCGGGCCGCGCAGTTCGGCCAGCTTGCGCTGCATCTGCAACGGTGCGTTAACGACCACGCGCGCATCGGGAAACGTCTCGCGGAAGCGCTTTTCCATCGTCGATTGCAACTGGTGTTTTTCGCGGTTCAACTGCCACCACTCAGCCGTCGTCGCCCCGATTTGCAGCAAGACAATCAGCCCGGCCAGAATCAACGGCAACCGCAAACTGGGCCACCAGTCCCGCGCCGCTCCCGCTGGTGCGAAGGCTCCCTGCAACAGATCGATGCCGCCACGGATGACATCCGGATGCGTCAAGGGCGTCCACCCTACCCCTACCTCGACCGCCACACCCAGCACGTGGCTCCAGGCTTCGACGTCGGGCGGAGGTGTATCGCCGCGCAGCCGCAGCAACAGATGATGCGGCAGCATTTCCGCCGTGCGCGCTTCTGCGACGCTCAGCACGAGTGCGGCGGGGGGCTGTGTCGACGAACCACCGTCGAGGGTCATGCCCGCATGCTCACCGCTACGCAGGAAGCCACTCCGACCATCCCACACCATCACCCACCCATCAGCCGGCAATGTGGGCAGCAGGGTTTCCGGCCACGCGCTACGCGGCCGCAGGCCGGCCTCGTTGAGGCGCGCCAGCATTCGTGTCAGCCAGGCCTTGTCGACTACCGCCAGCGTGGTCTGGCCATCAGCCAGCATAGGACCAGCAGCCACATGTACCGCATCGGGTTCAGCCATCAGCTGGTCCTCGATCGCATAAGCCAGCAACTGCCGCATTTTCTGCTTGCTGCCGCGCGGTAGCGTGGCTCGGGTAAGCAGCACGGTTTCTGCGGGGAGCACCAGTTCGCATGCCTCAGTGCGCGGCAGATTGGCAAGTGTGGCGTAGCCGGAAGCAAGCGGCTCTCCGCGTGCGCCAAGACTGCACCAAGGGAGTGCGGCGTCCGGTTCGACGTCGGGCCAGGAAGAGGGAAGATGGATACGTAGCAGACTCATAATCAGGGTTCGATTGGATCAGATATTTTTTTGCCACAGCAGTTTCGGCCAGGCGGTCGTTTCACGTTCGAGCAGGGCCTCGTAACCCACTTTCGCGCGACCGAAACGCGCGTGGCCGGTCACCAGAAAATAGCGGCTGCCGACACTCAGCAGCGTTTCATTCACCTGCGTCACCGTCTTCGGCAAACGTGCACGGAAGTCAGCGATGTCCTGGAAATGCCGCGCCTTGCGTGCCGCCACCAGAGCCTGTGCCTGATCGAGCGGCAGGTTGGTAATCACCGCTGCCAGCACTTCTGCCGGCGCGGTGTTGACATTGACTGGCGTCGCTTGCGGCAGTGCCGTCACAAAGGGACGCAGGCGTGCCACCGTATCCACATCGAAACCCTTGATGCGATACAGGCTGTCCACCGTCGTCAACATCCGGTTACCGGCGCGGTAAGGTGGATCAAGCGCCAGATAATCCGTGTCCTCGGCGCCACCCGGATACGTTACCTCGGTATCTGGGTCGATCCAGTCCGCCACTGCGTTGGCGAGATTGGGTGACAGTTGCAGCTGCTCCAGCAGCGTGCGGAGCACCGCCAGATCGGCCGCGCTGGTCTTGCCCCCACGCACCAGGTTGTTGAGGTTGAACAGTCCCTGCTGGTCGCTCAGCCCACCAGTCAGTTCGCCCCCTTCGACCGGTAGCGGCGCCAATGCCTGCGCCCAGCCCTCGCCCAGATGGTCCACCTTATTGTTGCGCGCATCCTGCGCCAGCGCCGCGCGCGCCCACTGCAGTGCCGCCAGCGCCACCACCCGACTCTGCGCCTGCGCATTGAGATTTTCTACCTGACGCACCCACAATTGCTGCTGCCACGCCATGAACGAGGCGGTGCTCGCCACCAGCGCGACGACCAGGATGGCGGTGATGACGGCCATGCCGCGCTGCGTTTTCATGGCAGAGCAAATACCCGCGTCACGGTCGTGCCATTGTCCAGTTCGAGCACCACTTCCAGCGCCGCCGGCAGCGCTGACCGTCCCGGTAGCGGCCAGCGCGGCTGCCAGTTTCCGCTGCCATCGAGGTAGCGCAACTCAAAGCGGTCCACCCGTTCCAGCAACGAGTGAACCACGGGCTCGCTGCGCGGCGCCCGATCCAGCACCGGCCATACCAGTTGTTCGAGCGTGCCGTTGTTGAGCCGATAGCCGTGGCGCTGCACGTCGGCCAGCACGCCGGTCTGCCACGCCATCCCCATTCGGCTGAAACTGAGTTGTGCTTCGTCCGCGCCCGAGATCTGCGGGTTGCCAATCAGTGACGGCAACGGCAGGTCGCCGTTGCCGCGCACCGGGCGATCCACCGCGAGATCCATATCCTGTTCCAGCTGCGCGAGCGTCAGCGCAATATCGCGCCAGCGCCGGTTGTCCTCGGTCAGATGCTCCCGTGTCTGCATCACTGCGTTCAGCCCGCGGTAGGCCAGTACCGACATCAGCGCGAAAATCGTCAGTGCCACCAGCATTTCCACCAGAGTGAAGCCACGCTGTTTCATTTGTCTTCGGCACGCACCAGGTAGCCGGTCAGGCTTGCCAGTGCGTGGTCGACGCGCCCGGCCGCGCCGACCCTGATTTCGATACGGCGAAACGCCCGGTTCGGCGTGGTGCTGACGGTCTCGCGCCAGATCATCTTCACCCCCGCCTGCTCCACCTCGCCTTCGTGGGTGCCGGCGTCGAGCCAGGCGCGCCGGGCCTGCAACTCGGCCAGACGGTTCTGTGCCACCCAACTGGCCAGCAGGCGCTCGCGCAGGACAGTCGAGCTGTCTGCCATCATTGCCGATGCACGGCTGGCGGCGGCCAGCGCAACGGCCAGGATTACCAGCGCCACCAGCACCTCGATCAGCGTGAATCCGCGCGACTGCCGCCTGTTCATTTCGCTACATCCTGCCGACCCTCGACCCGCACCCGACCAAGGCTGTCACCGCGAATGCGCGCGTGTGCCGTATTGAGCACCAGGTCGGCGATGAATGGCGCGTTGCTGCCAGTCGGCAAAAACAGCAGGCGCTCGCCTGCCGCCAGGCTGACCTGATTCACCTGGAGCGCCGCCAGCTGCACGCCACTCGCCAGCGGACGATCCTGCAGCACTTCATCGCCGAGGCGCGGCACCCACTCGTTTTCGGCGTCAAGCATCCAAAAACGGTAATGATGCTGTTCCACCGAAAATGCAATCGGCTCACCCGACGCTACCGCCTGATCACGCGTCTGCTCGAGCAGCAGCGCCAGCCGCTGTGCCTCGTTGCGTACAACGCGGTCATCATCCGGCATCAAACGTACCCCCATCAAACCCACCATGATGCCGATGATTACCATCACCACGAGGATCTCAACCAGGGTGAAGCCGCGCTGGCGTTTTACAGCTCCCACGAACCGATGTCCGAGTTGTTGCCTTCACCGCCCGGTGCACTATCTGCACCGAGGCTGAAAATGTCGATTTCGCCGTGTAATCCGGGATTGAGATATTGGTACGGTGCCCCCCAGGGATCATTGGGCACGCGGTCCAGATAGCCGCCCGGCTTCCAGTTACCGGGAATCGGTGCCGTGGACGGCCGTTCCACCAGTGCCTGCAGGCCCTGTTCGGTGGTCGGGTAACGCGTGTTGTCGAGGCGATACAGGTGCAACGCCTGCTTGATCGCAGCAATATCCTGCCTGGCGGCGACGATGCGCGCCTCATCCGGGCGGCCCATGATCTTCGGCACCACCAGCGCGGCGAGAATACCGAGAATCGCGACCACCACCATGATCTCGATCAGGGTAAAACCGCGCGCGGCGCGGTGCAGCCTAGCAAATCTGAATTTCATGCAATGTCCTCATGTACCTGCTGACTGGCGCATCAGCGCACCAGCTCATTCATCTCGAAAATCGGCAGCAGAATCGCCAGCACGATCACCAGCACCACCACCCCCATCACCACGATCAGCAAGGGCTCCAACAGACTGGTCAACCCCATCACGCGGGTTTCCATTTCGCGACTCTGCTGCGAGGCTGCACGCTCCAGCATGTATGCGAGGCGACCGCTCACCTCGCCGCTGGCGATCATGTGCACCAGCATCGGCGGAAACAGTTTCGCAGCGGCGAGTGAGCGGCTCAGGCTGCCGCCCTCGCGTACCTTGCGCGCCGCGTCCTCCACCGCTTGCCGCATCGGCAGATTGTTCACCACCCCGGCGCCAGCCTGTAGCGCCGCCAATAACGGTACGCCGCTGCTGACCAGGATGCCGAGCGTGCTTGCCAGCTGCGCGCTGTTGACGCCACGCACCAGTGACCCTACCAGCGGCAGCCGCAGCAGCCAGCGATGAAAGCGCAGACGCGATTGTGGCGAGCGCAGTGCACGCCGCGCTGCCCACACCGCTGCGACAATCGCGGCCAGCCACAGCCACCAGCTCGCGCGCAGAAAATCGCTCATCCCGATCAGCGCAAGGGTGAGCCATGGCAATGTCTGGTTGGTGTTCTGAAACACGTTTACTACCTGCGGCACCACATAGGTCAAGAGACCGAGCACAACGATGACCGCCACCAGTGTGACGATCGCCGGATAGATAAAAGCCAACCCGATCTTCTGCCGCAGTGCCTGATGTGATTCGGTGTAATCGGCCAGCCGTTCCATCACATCGCCGAGGCGGCCGGACTGCTCGCCCGCCGCGACCAGGGTGACGTACAGCTCGGGAAATACACGGGGATATTTCTGCAGTGCGCGCGCCAGTGAATGTCCGGCCAGCACCTCGCCACGCACCCCGGCCAGCACCTCGCGCTGATAATCGGTATCGGCCTGCTCGATCAGCGTGTTGAGCGTCTGCTCCACCGGCAGGCCGGCTGTCAGCAACGTGGCGAACTGACGCGTCACCAGGCTCAGCTGCGCGCCGGACAGGCGCCGACGCCAGTATCGGCGGCTGCCGCCGCGCCCCATCGCCTCGTCGGATACTGTCGCGACTTCGGCTGCGAGCAAGCCCTGCTCGCGCAACCGGGCGCGCAACTGGCGCATGGTGTCGGCTTCCAGTACACCCTTGTGCAGTCGGCCGGCGGCATCGTAGGCCTCGTAGCGGAATGCAGCCATCTATCCCGGCGCTCAGCTCTCGCGCGTCACGCGCAGCACTTCTTCCAGCGCGGTGTCGCCGCTGCGTACCCAGCGCATGCCGTCGGCACGCATGCTGGTCATGTCCTGCGCCATGGCATAGGTACGCAGTTCCTGTTCAGCGACGCCGTCGTGAATCATGCGGCGCAAGGTTTCATCGACGGCGAGCAATTCGTAGATGCCGGTACGGCCTCGATAACCAGTGAGCTTGCAGTTCGGGCAACCGATTGCGCTGAACAGCGAGCCGTCCAGCGCGGGCTCGCCGACCGCCGCACGTTCCTTCTCGCTCGGCTCGTGTGGCTGACGACACAGCGGGCATAGCTTGCGCACCAGACGCTGCCCGAGCACACCCAACAGGCTCGATGCCAGCAGAAAAGGTTCGATCCCCATATCGATCAGGCGCGTCACGGAGCTGGCAGCATCGTTGGTGTGCAGCGTCGCCAGCACCAGGTGGCCGGTGAGCGAAGCCTGTACCGCGATCTGTGCGGTTTCGAGGTCGCGAATCTCGCCGATCATGATGACGTCCGGATCCTGTCGCAGGATGGCGCGTAGTGCGCGCGCAAAGCTGAGATCGATACGCGCATTGGCCTGGGTCTGACCGATGCCGTCGAGGTCGTACTCGATCGGGTCCTCAACGGTCATGATGTTGAGCGTCTTCGCATCCAGCCGCGACAGCGCCGCATACAGCGTGGTGGTCTTGCCAGAGCCGGTCGGCCCGGTCACAAGGACGATGCCGTGTGGGCGGTGGATTAGTTCGTCGAGCCGGGTCAGCGTCGTGCTGTCCATGCCGAGGCGCCCCAGTTCCAGCCGGCCCGCCTGTTTGTCGAGCAGCCGCAGTACCACGCGCTCGCCGTGGCCGGTAGGCAGCGTCGACACCCGCACGTCGACCGGTCGCCCGGCCAGGCGCAGCGTGATACGGCCGTCTTGCGGCAGGCGCTTTTCGGCAATATCGAGCTGCGCCATGACTTTGATGCGCGACACGATCGCTGCATGGAGCGCGCGTTTCGGCTCGATCACGTCGTGCAGTGCACCGTCCATGCGGAAGCGCACTACCGAGCGCGTCTCGAATGGTTCGATGTGAATATCGGATGCGTTCTCTCGCAGTGCCTGCGTCAGCAGCGCATTGATCAGACGAATGATCGGCGCGTCGTCTTCGCTTTCCAGCAGGTCGGCCACTTCGGGGATATCCTGCGCCAGCTGCCGCAGATCCATCCCCTGTTCCATGTCGTCGACCAGATTGGCTGCCTGGTTTTCGCCACGCGCATAGGCCTGGGCCAGGGCATGCTCGAATTGCTTCGGCGTCAGCAGTTGGGTCTGCAACGGGCACTTCAGGATACGCCGCACCTCGGCGAGCGTTGTCGCCTCGGCCCCCTCGCGCAGCCATACCTCCATTTCATCACCGACGCGCCGCCCTACCACCACCCCACGCGTTCGGGCAAAGCCGTAGGGCAGCAGCGAGGCAAGCTGCGGATCCGGAACGTGGGGCGTGGACGTCTCCAGGGTATTCATTTTTGTGCGGGCGGTTGCGGCTCGCTACCGAACGCAGGTAAAGGCAGATTGGTCAATGCGGGCAGCGGGTTCATCTGCATGTCGGGCAGGGCGAAATGCGGCTGCATGTGGAACTCGGCCTGTCGCTGGCGGATGAAGTCATAACGTTCACCGGTCATCGCATCGGAACTGTCCGCGTCACGCAGCACATGTGGACGCAGAAACACCATCAGGTTGGTTTTCATGCGCTTGCGCTTTTCAGACTTGAACAGATGGCCAAGCAACGGGATATCGCCCAGAACCGGCACCTTGTCGACGCTGTCCTGCACGCTGTCCTGGATCAGGCCGCCGAGGACGATGATGCGGCCATCGTCTACCAGCACGGTCGAGTCGATCGAACGAATATCGGTTTCCTGGTAGATCTGCATCTTGACCGAACCGCCTTCCGATACCTGTGGGCGGACCCTGAGCGTCAGCCCGACATCGCGGCGCTCGATAGTCTGGAACGGCGTGGCCGTAGTGGCGGAGCCGGTCTGCGCGTACTGGCCGGTGATGAACGGCACATTCTGCCCGACGACGATCTTGGCCTCCTCGTTATCCAGGGTCAGCAAATTGGGTGTCGACAGAATGTTGGCGTTGGCGTCAGATTCGAGTGCACGCGCCAGCGCACCGAGATTGAGTATCTCGCCGACACCGGGAATATTGATCGTGCCACTGACGATACCGATGTTCAGACCCGGGCCCAGGGTCGTGAGATTGGCTGCCGCATCAATGATGCTGCTACCGGTACCGCGGCCGAAATTGGTACCGCCGATGAAGTTGGTTCCGCCTTTCTCGATGCCGCGCAGATCCTGCCACTGGATCCCGAATTCGGCGGCCTTCTCAGCGGTAATCTCGACCACCAGCGCCTCGACAAAAACCTGCGCACGGCGTGCGTCGAGCTTGTCGATCACCTGTCGCAAGGTGTTGTAAGTTACGTCCGGCGCACGGATGACAAGCGAATTCGTAGCCGCGTCGGCGAGAATCATGCTGTCGCCCCCGGTTCCAGAAATCGGCGAGATGGCAGAAGCCGGACTGGTGGTCGATCCGGTAGCCGCCGTGGCGACACGTTCCAGCGCGCCCGGTGCTTCGCCTGACAGAATCCCGCGCAGGGTTTCTGCCAGTTTCAGCGCTTCCGCGTTGCGCAGGTACACCACGTGAATGTTGCCACCCGCCATCCCCGCCACATCGAGTCCGGCAACCAGGCCGCGTACCATCTGGATCTGTGCCGGGTTGTCGCTGCGCACCAGCAGCGAGTTCGAGCGCACGTCCGGCACGATCTGCAGCCGTGCGACACCTGGCTGCGCGGCCTGGTCGCCAGCGGCAGCCCCGCCGCTCATCAGCCGACTGAGCGACTGCGCCACATCCACCGCCGATACGTGTTCGAGCCTGATCAGCGCAGTGTCGTTCGGCGCCGGCCGGTCGGCCGCGCGAATGATCGCCGAAAGCCGCCGCACGTTGTCGGCGTAGTCGGTTATCACCAGGGTGTTGCTGCCGGGCAGCACCCCAATCGCGTTATTCGGACCGATCAGCGGTCGCAGCGCCGGCATCATCTGCGCTGCCGATTCATACTGCAGCGGATAGACCTGGGTGATGATGCGGTCGCCGCGTTCGCTCACCTCCTTGCCACGAGTCACGCTGAAATTCTGCTTGGCTTCGGCCTCCGGGACGATCTTCACCACCCCCCCCGGCCCCTCGATCGCGGCAAAGCCCTGCATCCGCAACGCCGAGAGCAGGATCGGGTAGACCTGGTCGCGCGGCACCGGCTTGGCCGACGCGATGATCACCGTGCCCTTGACGCGTGGGTCGATGATGAAGTTTTTCCCAGTCAGTTCGCCCACCGCCTTGATCACCGAGGGGATGTCGGCATTGACGAAATTGAGCACCACCAGATCACGCGGGGACTGTGCCCGTGCGTACATGGCGGGCCAGGCAAGCATGACCAGCAGCACACCCAGCATCAGACGGCGATAAAAACCCGATCGTGTTTTTTCCATGTTGTTCATCGTTATCACTGCAGCGTGTATGAAAGAATTAGCGGCTTGCCCTGACGCTCGCCCACCACCGTGAGCCGCTGTGACCCGGTGCTACTGGACAGCTGCCGGGCGAAATCCTGTGCGTCGGCAACCGGCATGCCATTGATCATGCGCAGCGTGTCACCACTCTGCAAGCCCAGACGCGCCGCCAGGCCGTCGTTGCTCACCGAGGTCAGCTCCAGGCCGGATTGCGGACCGCTGCCGGCGCGCACCTGTACCCCGAGGAGTTGCGGATTGGTCAACGCCTGGTTGAACTCCTGGCGCGAGATTGGAATATTGCCAGCAGCCGCCGCCAGCGGCCGCCCCAGCGCATCGAGATCGAGGCGTTCGCGCACCCCGTGGTTGAGAAGAATCAGGTGGTCAGCCGTGATCGAGTCCAGTACCACGCCCGGCACGACCTCCTGACCGAGTGAAACAGCCTGGTCCTCCCCATCCATCGCTATAATCGCCATCGCCGGTCGACCACCCAGCGCAGCGAACACGCCGCGCAGCTTCAGGTTAAGCGAGCTTGGCTTTACCGCCGTCGAACTCGCCTTCCCCTGCGTCGTGCCAAACAAGTGCGCCGCATGCAGCGACGTCAACTCCGTGTCCAGCTCGATGCCCGCGCCCACACCGCTTGCAGGCAGCGAAGACATCGGCGCGGAAAACCGCCAGGTCCAGTGCGCCAGCAAGGCGACCAGCCCAAGCAGAAGCAACAGATTCAACGGCGCGCCCAGCCAGGGCACGCGGCGCA
>CAJDVX010000038.1_pt1 | contig 11176 bp, 15 predicted proteins | sample 7391491 | NCBI WGS metagenome assembly CAJDVX01 (sample SAMEA7055717, study PRJEB34461) | soil metagenome | biome: terrestrial ecosystem; feature: Peninsula; material: soil | place: Antarctica | collected 2016 | reverse complement strand
GTCTTTTGATAAACGACCTTGTACTCTTTTACCAACCGCTTCAGTGTGCCGGTATCAGTATACATCCCGAGAAAAGTCGGGTTGAACGCAGGCACAAACTGCCTCAGGATATCCGGGGTATCGCGCTGCGGGTCCACCGTCACAAAAATGACCTGCACGTGCGCGGCCTGCTCGCCCAGTAGTTTGAGTGCGCCGGCAAAGTCCGACAGCGTCGTGGGGCACACGTCCGGACAATGGGTATAGCCAAAAAAGACGGCCACGACCTTGCCCTTGAAATCGGCCAGTGTGCGCACACTGCCATTGTGATCGGTCAGGCGAAAATCTCGCGCGAAGCCTGCGCCCGTTATATCGGTCGCCTGGAACGAGGAAGGCTGCGGGGCCGGCTGGCACCCCGAAAGCGCAAACAGCGCCATCGCCCACGCCATGACGAACCAGCGTGTCATGCCTTGACCTGATCGAACATCATTCCCGGAATGTCCGCCAGCCGGTATTTACCGGATTTCACCGCTTTCGCCAGCTTATCCAGCGTGGTGTCCTCCAGCAGATCGATGATTTCCTTCTTCACGGGTTTCCAGCGGAAATGCAACGGACAGGCCGTTTCATCGCTGCATTTTTTCAGTCCCAGCAGACAATCCTGGGTAAATGCAGGCCCTTCGGTCAACAGCAGGATTTGCATCAAGCTGATTTTCTCGCCTTCCTCTCGCAAGCAAAAGCCACCCAGGCGGCCGCGAAACGAAAACAACAAATTGCCTTTAGCCAGACTCTGCAGGATTTTAGCCAGATACGGTGCGGGTACACCCAGCTTGGCGGCGATATCCTTGTTCAGCACCGGTGTGGCATCAGGCTGGGTAGCCATGTAGATCAGCGCCTGGACGGCATACTGACTGGTGCGTGAAAGGATCATCCTGTCGCCCAATGAAATAAACTGAGGACAATATAAAACAATCCTGTCTGAATATCTAGATAGAGACGCAAATCCCCATATAAATCATATGGGTAAAGGGACGTAATGATCGACCAACATGATTGCGAACAACAGGCTCAAATACCAGATGGAATAGCGGAAGGTTTGCCTGGCCAGCGCGTCGCTGTACTCGCGGTACAAGCGCCAACCGTAGTGAATAAAACGGCCGCCCAGCAAGATGGCGCCGATCAGATAGATCCAGCCGCCCATGCCCGTGCCGACCGGCAACATGGTCACGGCAAACAACAGCAGGGTGTAAAGCAGTACATGCAGACGGGTGTAGGCTTCGCCATGTGTCACCGGTAGCATCGGCAAGCCGGCCTTGGCATATTCCTTGCGCCGATACAGTGCCAGTGCCCAGAAATGCGGCGGCGTCCAGGCGAAGATGATGAGGAACAGCAGCAGCGCATCGTGATGAATTTCGCCAGTCGCCGCCGCCCACCCGAGTATCGGTGGCATCGCGCCCGATGCTCCGCCAATGACAATGTTCTGCGGCGTGGCCGGCTTCAGCACAGCCGTATAGATCACCGCATAGCCGACGAATGTGGCCAACGTGAGCCACATCGTGAGCGGGTTGACGAACACATTCAGCAAATACAGGCCGGCCCCGCCCACCACGCCCGAAAATACCAGTGTCTGGGTATTTGTCAGCTCGCCGCGTGGCAGCGGACGCGCACGCGTACGCGCCATCACCGCATCGATTTTCTGCTCGATCAGACAATTGAACGCCGCCGCCGCACTGGCCACCAGAGCAATGCCGAGCGTGCCTGCCCATAGCGCATTCCAGTTAGGCCAGCCCGGCACGGCGAGGAACATGCCGATGACAGCCGTAAACACAATCAAGCTGACGACGCGCAACTTGCACAAGGCCAGATATTGCTGGCAGCGGCAAGCCGCGCTCTGAATCATCAACGATTCCATGTTCATCTCCTGCGCACTCTATAATTCAGGACAATCAGGCTGGACAGCAACAGGGCTGCGCCGGCATTGTGTGCAACCGCCACGGCCAACGGCAGACTGAACAGGACATTGCTGATGCCCAGCGAGACCTGCAACACCAACAGCCCACCTATGGCCAGTCCGATGCCGGCATAGCCGGGACTGCGCATCAGACGCAGAACCAGCCAGCTCAAATACAGCGTCACCACCAAGGCCACGACCCGGTGCGTCCAGTGGATGGCCGTCAATGCCGATAACGACAACAACTCGCCCGTGGCGGTCTCGCCCAGATTGCGGTGCAACGTGAACCCGTGCTCGAAATCCATCGGTGGCAGCCAGGCGCCGTGACACATCGGAAAATCGGGGCAGGCCAGCGCCGCATAGTTGGTGCTCACCCAGCCGCCCAGCGCGATTTGGATCGCTACCAGTACCAGCCCCAGCAAGGCTCCGCTACGTAGATGATCGCTGTTCGCATAATAGATGTGGCCCGATTCGCCACGTCCTCGCAACCAAAGCCATAACAACAGCGCAAGCGTCGCCATGCCACCCAGCAGATGCGAACTGACGATCAGCGGTTTAAGCAACTGGGTGACCGTCCACATCCCCAATAGGGCCTGGAAAATGATCAAGCCGAGTAGCAGCAGGGGAAGCCCAATGCTTCTCTGTGTCTCACGCCGGTTGCGCCATGCCAACACGGCAATGGCCAGCACCAGCAACCCGAGCGTGCCGGCAAAATAACGATGCACCATCTCCTTCCAGGCTTTTGCATGGGACACCGGTCCATCGGGACGCACGGCGAGTTCCGCGTTGATGGCTGCAACCGCATTGTGTGGCGTCAGCTTGCCATAGCACCCGGGCCAGTCGGGGCATCCGAGGCCGGCATCGGACAGACGAACGTATGCCCCCAGAGCCACCACGCCGAACGCGAGGAGCAGGGCAGCCAGAATGAGTTTTCGGCATGTCGTCATGGTCGATGGATCAACCTATCTGCGACGCCTTGAGCAGCAGCTTGAGATCTTTCATCATGCGTTTGAAATCGACTTGGGCCGGGAAGCGCAGCATCAGATTACCCAGTGGATCGACCAGGTAAATGTGGTCGGCCCGATTCTGCAACGCGGGAAACTGTGCCACGAAATTCGCGTCCGTCGGCCGCCATACATGCAAACCGGGATGTTCATGTAACAGATTCGCATCCGGCGTACCGCTGTCGGTCATCACCCACAGCCGTTCGATGCGATCCTGCTCCTTGCCCTGCGCGATCCGTGTCTGGCGTATCACGTAGAGCTGCCATACGCACGCCGCATCACATTGCGCCGGCCCCACATGCACCATCACCCATTTGCCGCGCAATGCTTCCAGGTTGAACGGACGCCCATCGTACGTACTTCCCTCCGTTTGCTGCAAGGGCGTGACCTTGAGCAGATCACCGTAATTGGTATGGCTCGAGGGCCGCCAACCCGCGTAGGCCAGATAAGCGGCTACCACAGGCACCAGGAATACGCCGATCAGAGCCAGAAGCTTACTGCGTGCACTCAATTGCATACTTGAAAAAATTCCAGACGTTGGGGTAGGTCAGTCATCTTCATTTCGATGGCGTTTTACGTTCAGGACCAGCCATAACACCGCCAGAGTCGTCGCCAGACTGTACCACTGGATTGCATAGCTGACATGCATGCTGACGCCGGTATCGGGACGTGGCCAGTCACGCTGCAAACCATCGGCCAGCGGATTGGTCTGCAATAGTAAAACCGGTTGCAGCGCGAGCCGGGTGGTCGCGACATAGCGCGCGAAATCCAGGTTCTGCCACACCCGTCCCTGCGGCGTCACATGCACCAACTCAAGATATCGGCTGTGCGGATCGACCGCCATGCCTTCGAGTCGCACCTGGCCACTTGGCGTCGGCGGCGAAGGAATCTGTTCGCGAGAGGGGCCTACCGCTACCCAGCCGCGATTGACCAGGATGGCGAGCGATCCACCTTCGATGATGAGCGGCGTCAGTACGTGATATCCCGCCACACCTTTATATACGCGGTTGTCGAGAAAGATGGTGTGCGCAGCGTCAAACACACCTCGCACTTCCAGCTTCCGATATAGCACGCTGTCGTGATCCAGCAGCGTGCTACCGACATGGATCGGCGCTTCTCGCATGGCCACATCGTAACGGGTCTGCAAGGCGCGCTTCGTTTCAGCACGCCCGCTTTGCCAGTTGCCGAGCCACAGGGTCAGCACGAAGAAGAACAAGGCGGCCAGAGTCGGCCACAAGCCCGGCGCAAACTGCCACGCTCCGACCCGCAATTTCAACAAGTGCATAGGTCAGCCAATCCGGTTAGACTGGTATTTTCATGAGCATCTGGTTCCATGCGCATCGCTGCCCTGCTCTTCATCGTGTTCATTCTGGCCAGCCTCGCCAGCGCACTCTACTATCTCATCAAGGACAAAGGGCAATCGGATCGCGTAGTCAAGATGCTCACCGTGCGCGTTGCGCTCTCCCTTATTCTTTTTCTCCTGCTGATGGGCAGCTACTATTTCGGCATCATCCCGCAAACCGGGCTGCGCTGATTCATTCCTTGTCCTCGCAACAAAAACCACGCTGGACTTTTGTTGCGCCCACACGCACCGCCAAGTGCGGGCCGTTACGCAAAGGCCCAGTCTAGAGCAACCAGTAAACCAGAACGAACAGCAACACCCACACCACATCGACGAAGTGCCAGTACCACGATACGGCCTCGAATGCGAAGTGATGATCAGCTGTGAAATGTCCCGCTATTGAACGCAGCAGCATGACGATCAGCATCGTCGTCCCCACCAGCACGTGAAAGCCGTGAAAGCCGGTCAACATGAAGAACGTCGCACCGTACACGCCTGCGCCCAGCGTCAGGCCCATTTCGGTATAAGCGTGATGGTATTCGTAGGCTTGCAGAACAAGAAAGGTGATGGCCAGCGCCACGGTCATCGCCAACCCAAGAATTAACTGTGTGCGGTTGTTCTTTTTCAGCCCCCAATGCGCCCAGGTTACGGTCACGCCCGAGCTCAGTAGCAGCAGCGTGTTGATGGCCGGGATGCCCCACGCTTCCATCGGCGTGAATTTCAGGCCGTCGGCCGTCAGGCCGGGGCCCGCGGTTGGCCACGCCGCCTTGAATGTGGGCCAGAGCTGCTGCATCGTATCGGACTCGCCCAGCCACGGTACCGACAGCACCCGGGTATAAAACAGCGCGCCGAAGAAGGCGCCAAAGAACATCACTTCGGAAAAGATGAACCAGGTCATGGACCAGCGATACGAGGAATCCACCTGCTTGTTGTAGCGTCCGGCCTCGCTATCGCGGATCACTTCGCCAAACCATCCGAACATCATGAAGAACAGCACGGCCACCCCGGCCGCCAGCACCCATAAGCCATGATCCATGTCATGTATGGCCATGACACCCCCTATGGCCATCGTCATCAGCGCAACCGATCCGGTGATCGGCCAGAGCGAAGGTTGCGGCAGGAAATATTTATCGGTTTGCGCCATGCTCATGTCTTCCCCCTCTTACTCATCTATTGATCGTTTACTTCACGAACTGCAGCATCAGATACACCGCCAGCAATAACGTCAGGACAAACACCACGCCGCCGATCAATCCGGCGACGATGATCTGTGTCTGCGTCAGACTTTGTGCGTCGCCGTCGTAATCGCGCCGTTTGCGCACCCCGAAAAACCCCCATAACACGGCAAGCACTGCCCGGAGGCTCCCCTTCTCAGACATGCGGCAATGTCGCGGTCTGCGCCTCGGGGTCCGTGTTGAAGAAGGTGTAGGACAAGGTTACGGTATGCAAATCCTTGTCTATCGATGGATCCAGCACGAACAACACCGGCATCTGGCGTCGCTCGCCTGCCGCCAGCGTCTGTGGTGTGAAGCAGAAGCACTCAATTTTTTTGAAGAATGCGCCTGCGCGAGCAGGCCCGTAACTCGGCACGGCCTGTCCCACAATTGCATGGTCGCTGTTATTCGCCACCTCGTATTCCACCTGTACCAGCTGCCCCGGATGCACCTTGATGCTGCGCTGCGTGGTTTTGAACTGCCACGGCAAGCCCTCGTTGGTATTGGCATCGAATTCGATGGTTACCCAACGACTGGTGTCGACTTGGCTGTTTTTTACCAGGCTCTGCTCGTCGCCGGAGTTGATCCCTGTCACTTGGCAAATCTTGTAGTAGAACGGGACCAGCGCAAATCCGAATCCGAACATGCCGAGCACCACAACGATCAGCTTGGTCAGCGTGTTGGACTTGCCGGTGGCCATGACTTACCTCAATCCGTTGTATAGCGTGACCACAAACAAGCAAATCGCAATAACAGCCAGAATGCCGGCCGTCAGGTACTTGCTGTTTCGCTTGTCAGCCATGGCCGTTGGACGGTCGCTCATTTCACCACCGGCGCGGTTTCAAAGGTATGGTAGGGCGCGGGTGACGGCACCGTCCACTCCAGACCTTGCGCGCCTTCCCATACCTGATCTGTCGCCTTGGCACCGCCCTTGATCGTTTTCAGCACCAGCACCAGGAAGATCAACTGGCTGAAGCCGAAGATGAAGGCTCCCACGGTCGCGACCTGGTTGAATCCGGTGAACTGCAGCGCATAGTCCGGAATGCGTCGCGGCATGCCTGCCAGACCAAGGAAATGCATTGGGAAGAACACGATGTTCATGCCGATGACCGACATCCAGAAGTGCGTTTTCCCGAGCGTTTCGTTGTACATATGACCCGTCCATTTCGGCAGCCAGTAATAGATCCCGGCAAAAATGGAGAACAAGGCACCGGAGACCAGCACGTAGTGGAAATGCGCCACCACGTAATAGGTGTCCTGCAACTGGATATCGACCGGCGCCATCGCAAGCACCAGTCCCGAGAAGCCACCTATCGAGAACAGGCAGACGAACGCGATCGAGAACAGCATCGGCGTTTCGAAGGTCAGCGAGCCCTTCCACATCGTCGCTACCCAGTTGAAGATCTTCACTCCGGTGGGGACCGCGATCAGCATCGTGGAGAACATGAAGAACAGTTGCGCGGCCACCGGCATGCCCACGGCAAACATGTGGTGCGCCCACACGGTGAAGGACAGGATCGCGATCGCCGCAGTGGCGTACACCATCGACGCATAGCCGAACAAGGGCTTGCGGGAGAAGGTCGGAATCGTCTGCGAGACGATCCCGAAAGCCGGCAGAATCAGGATGTACACCTCGGGGTGCCCGAAGAACCAGAAGATATGCTGATACATCACCGGGTCGCCGCCGCCCGCCGCGTTGAAGAAGTGGGTGCCAAAATTACGGTCGGTGAGCAGCATGGTGATTGCGCCCGCCAGGACCGGCATGGTCGCGATTAGCAGATAGGCGGTAATCAACCAGGTCCACACGAACATCGGCATCTTCATCAGCGCAAGCCCCGGCGCGCGCATGTTGAGGATGGTGGTGATGATATTGATCGAGCCCATGATCGACGACAGGCCCATGATATGTATGGACAGAATCGTCAGGTCGTAGGACACGCCGCCCTGAATGAAAAGCGGCGGGTACATCGTCCAGCCGCCGGCCACAGCACCGCCCGGCAACCAGAACGAGCCCAGCAGCATGATGGCGGCTACGGGCAAAAGCCAGAAGCTCCAGTTGTTCATGCGCGGGAATGCCATGTCGGGCGCACCGATCATCAGCGGCACCTGCCAGTTCGCAAATCCTGTGAAGGCCGGCATGATGACGCCGAAAATCATGATCAGACCGTGCAACGTAGTGAGCTGATTGAAGAAATCCGGACGCATCAGTTGCATGCCTGGCTGAACCGATGTCCTTGTGGTTGGTCGTAGTCAGCCAGCGCATGATTCCGGTGGGATGTGCGTGGTGTCCGTGGTCGTCGTGGGCGTGTGCTGCGTCAGACATGACTGTGCTCTCCTCTCGGTTGTTCACTGCGCGGCGGTGGCGGCGGCTACGATGACAGCTCCCCCACGGGCGGCCGCGATGTCCGCGGGCTGCGCCGCGTCACCCATCTTGTTGTCCCAGGCATTGCGCTGATACGTCACTACCGCGGCGATTTCCGCGTCGGACAGTTGGTCGGCAAACCCGACCATGGCGGTGCCTGGGCGGCCACCGTGCAGCACGATATTGATATGCGCGGCAATCGGCCCGGTGGCGACCTTGGAACCGTTCAGCGCCGGGAACGCGCCCGGCAGCCCCATGCCGTTGGCCTGATGACAGGCCACGCAATTGGCTTGGTAGACTTTCTCTCCCCGCTCCACCAGTTCCGTGACGTCAAAGGTTTTGCTGTTGTCGGCTGCCGCTGACTGGGCCGTGCCTTTCGCCTGGTCTACCCAGGCCTTGTAATCCTCGTCGGAGACCACCTTGACCACAATCGGCATGAAGCCATGGTCTTTGCCGCACAGTTCGGCACATTGACCACGATAAGTCCCGATTTTGTCGGCCGTGAACCAGCTGTCGCGAATAAAGCCCGGGATCGCGTCCTGCTTGACGCCGAATGCGGGCATCCACCAAGAGTGGATCACATCGTTGCCAGTAATCAGCAACCGCACCCGCTTGCCGACCGGGACCACCATCGGATTGTCCACCTCTAGCAGATAGTTCTCGTCCTTGGGTGCAGTATTGTTGATCTGTTCGCGTGGTGTGGCGAGCGTGCTGTAGAAGTGGACGTCGTCGTTGAGGTAGTCATAGCCCCACTTCCATTGGTATCCCGTGATCTTGACGGTCATGTCGGGATTGGAGGTGTCTTTCATCTCGATCACGACCTTGGCAGCCGGATAGGCCATTCCCACGAGGATAATGAACGGGATGATGGTCCAGATGATTTCGACCGTGGTGTTTTCGTGGAAATTCGCAGCCTTGTGACCGACCGATTTGCGGTGCATGACCAACGAGTAGAACATCACGCCGAATACGACGACGAAAATCCCCACGCACGCCAGCATGATGAGATTGTGTAGATGGAATATCTCTCGCGCTATCTGACTCACCGGTTCCTGCAGGCTGTACGCATAGTCTGCCAGTGCTGACTGGCTGACTGTCCACACCGCCCCCATCACCCCTGCCCTTTGCCACATGCTCTTCATCGCGTCCCCCGTTCTCTGACTTGTTATGGGTAGTCGTTGCGGCGCGTATTAACTCAGGCCTGCAACTTTCTGCGTAACACCGCAGCCAGTTGCAGCCGCGCCTCGTCACTCAAGTACTGTCCGACTTTTGTTTCGCGGCCATGAGAACTCAGGCTGAGACGGCAGTTTCTGCCTGGCGCCCCGCAGTCGCAAATCACGCGCGCCCATTGGCGATTCATTTCACGGCGCCCACCACTCGTGCCGGCTTGCCACTCCAGCACGACCACGTCTCCTTCAATCGTAAGTGTTTCGTAATCCCCTTCCCGGCTGCGCAGATGCTCCCATGCCCAGGCCAGCAGTCCAATCTCCAGTCCGGCGAATGGCAGGACCAGCCAGTACCCCAGCAGCGCAACACCGCTAGCCAATACAAAACATATTGTCGCCAGACTCCAGAACACCAATTGCTGCTGCTGGTGAGTCAATGAATGATTCGGGCGGGACTCAAATACAAACACGCCTGCCGACTCACTCTTACCGTCTTCCGCATTCGCCTGTCCCATATCCACCTGCCCCATACCCATATGGGAAACTCGGGAAACCACGTGCGACATCATGTCGCAGACATTACCACGACGCCACTTATCAGAACAAGCGTTGTAATCAAATTAACGCATTGATTTTATTAGGGAATATTTCTATATTAAGACACGAATATATATATTTTATATATCTTCTGGCAGAGTCAGCCAGTGCGGAATGTTTTGCAATGAGTCGTTGCCATCAAAGAATTCCTGAACACCCAGGCACGGATCGGGTAGAAGCCTGCGTAAGGCCGCAACATTTTGAACCGCCAACTGCATCGTCGATTCGACATGATTGCCTACCCAGCCCGCCCACTGCAGGCGTCGATGAATAATCGATTCAGCCGTCAGCGAAGCATGATTCAGGCACCCGAGTCTGAGCCCCACCACTAGAACAACAGGCAGTCCCAGACACTGGGCAAGGTCCGCCATATCCTCGAGTTCGTTGAGCGGCACCCGCCAGCCACCTGCCCCCTCGACCACCACCACATCGGCCTGGGCGGCAAGCCGCGCATACGCCGCCACGATGACGGCCAGTTCGATCCGCACGCCGGCCAGCTCAGCAGCAATATGCGGCGCGACCGGTTCGGCAAACGCATAGGGATTCACATCGCTCACTTCGGCATCAACGTTGGCTGCCTGTAACAGCGCCACGACGTCCTCGTTCAATTCACCTGGCACACAGCCAGCCGACACTGGCTTCATCGCCGCCACGCGCAGACCGCGCGCCCGTAGCGCATGAATCAACGCCACCGCCACACGCGTCTTGCCAACGCCAGTATCAGTCCCGGTGACGAACAGCCCGCGTGCACTCATGTCAGACCCAGCGTACGGCGGCGCTCGCCGATGTTGAACTCGATCACTTGCCGCCCGTCTTCGCGCCGTGTCTTGTCTCCCGCCCAGGCATGACCATAGATCACCTCAAAGGTGGCGGGCAGGCGACCGTCCAAGCGTTGCAATTCGTACGCCTGTTCGAGGCGCGACCACGCGGTCTTACCGAGCAGACCACGGCGTCGGGTCGAGGCTGCATTGTGTGCACCGATTCCCTTGAGATCGCGCATCAATGTCTTGAGATCGGGGTAGGTCAGCGTCAGCATTTCCATTTCCATTACCGGGCTCGAGAAGCCAGCGTAGATGAGCATATCGCCGATATCGTGCAGATCGATGAAACGATTGACGTGCGGCGCATCGTCGATGGCGGTGAATGCTTCGCGCAATTCCTTCAGCGTGTCGGGACCAAATGTGGCGAAGATCAACAGGCCACCCGGCGCCAGCACCTGGTGAAATCCTCTGAGCGTGGCTTCAAGGTCGTGTGCCCACTGCATGGCCAGACTGGACCAGACGAGATTCATACTGCTGGGCAGGAACGGCAGCCGCTCCATATCGGCGCACACCAGATGGGCCGCCTCCGCCGCGGAAGGCGCCAGACGATGCAGCACGCGTCGTGCCCACGTCGGTTGCGGCAGACTCTCACGTGCCACCGCCAGCATGGCCGGCGCGACGTCGAGCGCGCAGAATTCGGATGCCGCATAGCGCGAACGTAGATGCGTCAACCCATAGCCGGTACCGGTGCCGACGTCGAGCACGCGATCGGGCTGTAGTGCCATGAAATCGAGACGTTCCAGCAG
>CAJDVX010000032.1_pt1 | contig 11218 bp, 13 predicted proteins | sample 7391491 | NCBI WGS metagenome assembly CAJDVX01 (sample SAMEA7055717, study PRJEB34461) | soil metagenome | biome: terrestrial ecosystem; feature: Peninsula; material: soil | place: Antarctica | collected 2016 | reverse complement strand
GTGGTGTCGAAAATAAACAAACGGTCGTTCATGGCAGGCTCCATGGAGGGTCGGCGTCAAGCCGACGCATTATATCGGGTTGCCGCGAGAAGCAGGCGGCGCGGGGTACTACGGGGGAGGGGTTTCAGTATGTGCGCGCGACGCGCAGCAGCAGGCTGCCGAACAGGACGTTCGACAGGCAGAGGCGATAGGACGGGTGCGACTGATTGGACATGGCCCAAATTTTATCTATTTTTCCCCACCTTGCAAGGGGGCAGCTTTTCTGGCCGCCTTTTTGTGGCGAATCCGCTGCAACAGGGCGTCGGCGTACCCCGACAGTCCATATAGCAGAAAGACGACGAACAGCACTTCGGGCGGGCTGGTAGACACCAGGATGAAGGCCAGCACGATCAGCAGGATGACGAAGAACGGCACGCTGCGCCTGAGGTTGATTTCCTTGCCGCTGTAATAGCGGAAGTTGCTAACCATCGTGAGCCCACCGAACAGCGCGATCACGGAAGCCAGCCAGCGTACATCGTGTCCGGCTATCTTGTGTTCGACCATCACCCAGACGAAACCTGCCACCAATGCCGCGGCGGACGGGCTGGGCAATCCCTGGAAAAAGCGTTTGTCGGTAACCGTGTCGACCTGCGTATTGAAACGCGCCAGCCGCAACGCCGCGCCCGCGCAATAGACGAAGGCAGCGATCCAGCCGAACTTGCCCATACCCTGCAGAGCGAATTCGTAGATCACCAGCGCCGGCGCCACACCAAATGACACCATGTCGGACAGGCTGTCGTATTCGGCGCCGAAAGCGCTTTGCGTATGTGTCATGCGCGCCACGCGCCCGTCGAGACCGTCGAGCACCATGGCGATGAAGATGGCTACGGCCGCGTGCTCGAAGCGCCCGTTCATGGCCTGCACTACGGAGTAGAAGCCGGCGAACAGCGCACCGGTGGTGAACAGGTTGGGTAGCAGGTAGATACCGCGATCGCGCATCCGTGGGCGTTTCGATCCGGTTTTTGGGTGATGGAATTCGAGCATATTCAGCCGCGTTTACCAACGTGCCAGTATGGTACGCCCGCCTGTGACTTTTTGTCCGATCGAGACGACGGCGCGCGCTGTCGTCGGCAGATAGACATCGACCCGCGAACCGAAGCGAATGAAACCGTAACGCTGGCCACGCGCCAGTGTGTCGCCAGTGCGTACGTAGCACAGGATGCGGCGCGCGATCAGGCCGGCGATCTGCACCGAGGTGACATCCCCGCGCGCGGTCTGGATCCAGATCGCGTTACGCTCGTTTTCGGTGGAGGCCTTGTCGAGATCGGCGTTGACGAAGCTGCCGGGTATGTACCAAAGCCCCTTGATTTCGCCGTCGACCGGGCTCTTGTTGGCGTGCACGTTGAACACGTTCATGAACACGCTGATCTTCAGCGCCTCGCGTTCCAGGTAGGGGTCGTGCACCTTTTCCACCGAGACGATGCGGCCATCCGCCGGCGAGATCACCGCGTCGGCGTCAGCCGGCGGCACCCGTACCGGATCGCGGAAGAACTGCAGCGCGAAAACGGCCCACACCCAAAAAGGTACGGACCACCAACCGATGAGCCAGGTCGCGATCAATGCGGCAGCAAATGCAGCCAGCAAAACCAGCCAGCCTTCACGGGCGATGAGGGGATGTTTGTTCATAGCGGTCGGGATTCAGAGGTCAGGATTCAGGATAAACGCGAAGCACAAAGCCGCTGATTCCTGAATTCTGATCCCTGACCCCTTTAGTTCTTCGATTGATCGACCAGCTTGTTCTTGCTGATCCACGGCATCATTGCGCGCAGCTTGGCGCCGACGACCTCGATCGGATGCTCGGCGTTGAGGCGGCGACGGGCGGTCATCTCGGGGTAGTTGGTGCGGCCTTCGAGGATGAACTGCTTGGCGTAATTGCCGTTCTGGATGTTGTCGAGGCATTCCTTCATCGCAGCTTTGGACTGGGCGTTGATGATCTTGGGGCCAGTCACGTATTCGCCGTATTCCGCGTTGTTGGAGATCGAGTAGTTCATGTTGGCGATGCCGCCTTCGTACATGAGGTCGACGATCAGCTTCAACTCGTGCAGGCACTCGAAGTAGGCCATCTCCGGCGCGTAGCCCGCTTCGGTCAGGGTCTCGAAGCCGGCTTTCACCAGGTCGACGCAGCCGCCGCACAGCACGGCCTGTTCGCCGAACAGGTCGGTCTCGGTTTCTTCGCGGAAGGTGGTCTCGATCACGCCGCCCTTGGTGCCGCCGTTGGCGCAGGAATACGACAGGGCGAGGTCACGTGCCTTGCCGGACTTGTCCTGGTAGACGGCGATCAGCGAGGGTACGCCGCCGCCCTGGGTATAGGTGGAGCGCACCAGATGGCCGGGGCCCTTGGGCGCGATCATGACGACGTCGAGGTCGGCGCGCGGGGTGATCTGGTTGTAGTGGATGTTGAAGCCATGGGCGAAGGCCAGGGTTGCGCCCTTTTTCAGATTGGGTTCGATCTCTTCGTGGTACACAGCAGCCATCAGTTCGTCCGGCACCAGGATCATCACGAAATCGGCGGCTTTCACGGCCTCGCCGATTTCCTTCACGTCCAGCTTGGCCTTCTTGGCCTTGTCCCACGATGCGCCCCCCTTGCGCAGGCCGACCACGACCTTGACGCCGGAGTCCTTCAGGTTATTGGCGTGGGCGTGACCCTGCGAGCCGTAACCGATGATGGCGACCTTGCGCTTCTTGATGAGGGAAAGATCGGCGTCCTTGTCGTAAAAAACTTTCATGATGAATTCCTGAAGAAATGAAAAATCAGATTTTGAGGCTGCGCTCGCCGCGTCCGATGCCAGACGCGCCGGTACGCACGGTTTCGATGATGAAGGCGGAGTCGATCGCCTCAAGGAAAGCGTCGAGCTTGGAGCCGGCGCCGGTCAGTTCGATGGTGTAGGTCGACTCGGTAACGTCGATGATGTTGCCGCGGAAGATATCGGCGGTGCGCTTGATCTCTTCACGGTCCGCCCCCGCCGCCCGGACCTTGACCAGCATCAGCTCGCGCTCGATATGGCTGCCTTCGGTCAGGTCCATCACCTTGATGACGTCGATCAACTTGTTCAGCTGCTTGGTAATCTGCTCGACGATATCCTCGGAACCCACGGTGACGATCGTCATGCGCGACATCGTGGCATCCTCGGTGGGGGCCACCGTGAGCGATTCGATATTGTAGGCCCGTGCGGAAAACAGTCCGGCAACGCGCGACAGTGCACCCGCCTCATTTTCCATCAGCAGCGAAATGATATGGCGGCGGCTCATTACAGGTCCTCCGCCAGGATCATTTCAGACAGACCCTTGCCGCCCGCCACCATGGGGAAGACGTTCTCGGCCTGGTCGGTCTGAAAGTCCATGAACACCATTCTTTCCTTCAGCGCGGGCGAGAACGCCTCCTTCAGCGCGGCCTCGACATCCTCGGGCTTGTCGATGCGCATGCCGACGTGGCCGTAGGACTCGGCCAGCTTGACGAAATCGGGCAGGGACTCCATATAAGACTCGGCGTAGCGACTGCCGTAGAAGAACTCCTGCCACTGTCGCACCATGCCCATGTAGCCGTTGTTGAGCGTGACGACCTTGACCGGAATGCGGTACTGCTTGCAGGTGGAAAGCTCCTGGATGTTCATCTGGATGCTCGACTCGCCGGTGATGCAGGCGACTTGCGCGTCGGGGAACGCGAGCTGTACACCCATTGCATACGGCAAGCCGACGCCCATGGTGCCGAGGCCACCGGAATTGATCCAGCGGCGCGGCTTGTCGAACTTGTAGTACTGCGCCGCCCACATCTGGTGCTGGCCGACGTCGGAGGTGACATAGGCGTCGCCCTTGGTCACTTCCCACAGCTTCTCGACCACGTACTGCGGCTTGATGATTGGACCGCTGTGGTTGTACTTGAGGCAGTTCTTCGAGCGCCACAATTCGATCTGCGTCCACCAGACATTCAGTGCGTGTGCATCGGGTTTTTCCTTCGCCTGCTTCAGCAGCGTCAGCATGTCGGTCAGTACACTTTTGACGTCGCCGACGATGGGCACATCGACCTTGACACGCTTGGATATCGAGGAGGGATCGACGTCGATATGGATGATGCGGCGCTGCTCGCGCGCAAAATGCGCAGGGTTGCCGATCACGCGGTCGTCGAAGCGCGCACCGACAGCCAGCAGTACGTCGCAGTGCTGCATCGCCATGTTGGCTTCGTAGGTGCCGTGCATCCCGAGCATGCCGAGGTTCTGTCGGTCGCTGGCGGGATAGCCACCCAGCCCCATCAGCGTGTTGGTGATGGGAAAGCCCAGCAGGCGCGTGAACTCGGCCAGCTGCTCGGCGGCATCGCCCAGCACCACGCCACCGCCCGCGTAGATCATCGGCCGCTTGGCTTCCAGCAGCATCTGCACGGCGCGTTTCATCTGGCCGCTATGCCCCTTGACCACCGGATTGTACGAACGCATCTCGAGGGTGGCCGGGTAGACAAAATCCGTGATGTGGGAGGTCACATCCTTGGGCACGTCGACCACGACCGGGCCGGGACGACCAGTTGCGGCAATGATGAAGGCCTTCTTCATCGTCACCGCCAGATCCTTGACGTCCTTGACCAGGAAGTTGTGCTTGACGCAGGGGCGTGTGATGCCGACGGTATCGACTTCCTGGAAGGCATCGAGGCCGATCGCCGCGGTTGGCACCTGGCCGGTGACGACGACGATGGGAATGGAGTCCATGTAGGCGGTGGCAATGCCAGTCACCGCATTGGTCACGCCCGGGCCCGACGTTACCAAGGCCACGCCGACGCGTCCGGTAGCCCGCGCGTAGGCGTCGGCGGCATGCACAGCTGCCTGCTCGTGACGCACCAGCACATGCTTGAACTTGTTCTGCTTGAAGATTTCGTCGTAGATGTTGAGCACAGCCCCGCCGGGATAGCCGAACACAAACTCGACCCCCTCTTCGGCCAGACAACGTACGACGATCTCGGCACCCGTGGCTTCCATAAACTGGCAATAAATCAATTCGTTGGTGAACCTGTGAGAGTAATCGGTTTGCCCTGTAACGGTCAAGAAATCATGCCATGGCGGGGGTTCGGCAGACTGTCGCGCCCTTTCCGCGCGTAATCGGCAGGTATTCCTGTCTCAACGAAAAACCCCTCCATCTGGAGGGGTCGGAACAACGAACTGCTCGATACAAACATTGCAGGTGTGTCCGTCTGCAGATATCACTCACGCGCGGCTTCGCGGAGCGCTTGCATGATCTCATTCAGCGCCCCATCCGCATTCTCGAACAGACAAACCATGTTGCCGACGCTGCATACCGTCGTTGTGACCCCTTGAACAATCCAGCCCTGCGATGGGGACCAGCCCCGCATTTGCGAGAACAGGGACAACACATCGGTACTGCCCGAGACCATGCGGCGATACCAGTGGGCGAATTTCGCCAGATGCTCCATCATTTTGGACGACAGCATGCCTTCGGCTTCCATGATCATGCCGTCGTCACGAAAGCGGCAAACGGCCGTCACGCCGTCGAGTACCAGGATTTTTCTCAGCGACATAGGGGCTCCTCAAACCTACAGGGCATTGAACGTGGCTTCGTAGTCGGCGTCGCGGTTCCGGACGACCACACCGCTGTTGCCGTTCACCACAACCGACCATTCCAGTCCCACCACCGAGAAACCCTTGATCGGCTGGAATCCGCCCTGGCCGGTGATTGCTTCCCAGCCACGCGCTTCCATCCCCGCAATCGCCAGATTGGCCACGCACGAACGCGCCAGCAAATCCAGCACCTGCGGCGTCAGCTCGGTGCCTTCGCGCAGCACATGTGATAACAGATCACCTTTGTCGGTGAAGGTAAACGCCGCGAGTGCACCCGGCAATTCCATCATCTTCTGTAGATCCATCTCGTCTCCCCCTTACGTATTGATGTCAGGCTTCAGTACAGTGCTTCTTTGGTATCGCCTCCCAATCTGGCATACAGATTGACCAGCAGATCATCCTCCACGTCGCCGACTTTGGCACGCATGATGGTCATCACGTCGTTCAGCAATTCGTCCCGATTTTCGATGAAGGAAAAATAGCTACCGACCGCGCATACCGTCACCTGCGCGCCGCGCACGATCCAGCCTTGCACCGGACGGCATCCGCATCCTTCGGTAAAGGAATCGAGAATTTCGGCCTGCATGTTGACCGTCAGCGTATTGGTACGGCACAGAATCGACGCCATGCGCGCAAATTCTTCGGTGAGGGCGCCCTGGTAGGAGAACCGATCGCCACGATAGGCATATTCGCCGGCGGCGATTACGCCAGGGATTGCCATGAGTTGCTTTACGATATGCATCGAGCCCCCTCCTTGGTTTTGATTTGCATGCGGCGCGCTGTGGCAAAGTGTCGCACCCAAGTCGCAATATAGAGCCTCCATGCAAGACAACGCAATATTTCCCGTTTCTGCCACTTTTCTGGCGCGCGCCGCTGCGATGGTCTACGAGCTGTTGCTGGTGACCGCAGTCTTGTTTATCGCTTCGCTTCCTTTCCTCTACCTGGTTGGCGATGCCGAGACCGGCTGGCGGCATTATGCCTTCCAGCTATATCTGGTTGGCGTGCTGTTTGCCTACTTCAGCGCGTTCTGGCGGCGCAGCGGGCAAACGCTGGCCATGAAAACCTGGCGTATCCGGCTGGTCGACCTGAACGGCGGCCGCGTCAGCCTCAAGCAATCCGCGTTGCGCTTCGTCCTCGCCCTTCTCGGTCTCGCACTGGCGGGCGTCGGTTTCTGGTGGGCCTTGTTCGACCGCGACCGCCAGTTTCTGCATGACCGGCTTGCGGGCACCCGCCTGGTTCGCGTACCACGCAAGGCCTGAGACGTGAACTGGCGCGACCATCTGCAGACCCGCCTGCTGGCCATCAAGCCAGACAGCCTATGCGCACTCGATGTCGCGGCCCTGCAACTGGCACGCGACGTACTGCCCGAGACCCCGCTACACGCGCACGACAATAACCAATCCGCCCAACCGTGCGCGCTGGCGCTGGGGATCGATGCGCTGAACGGACTGGATCTGCAACAGGCCCAGCACCTGATCAGCCGGGTACGCCTCTATGTCGCTCCGCGTCTCCTGCTCGTTGCATCCCCCGACTGCGCACTGGACGACGCGGCCTTTCGCGCCCTCGGATTTACGCTATCGACGACATATCCAGCAGAAGATCCGCGCATTTACTATTACGATATCGATACTTACAAGACGGTGCCGGACTGGCTCAATTCCCGCTTCTGGGCTCATCCCGAACGCTGGGATCCCTGAGCGTCGCCTTCCGCGCGCAAGTATTCCGCATACGTTACACTGGCCTTTACACCGCCTCACCTATCGCTTCGCCATGCTGTCCGACCCTGTACTCGCTGCTTTCCGTTCCGCCCTTGGGGCCGATCGCGTCTTTGACGACGCCGCCACTTGCGCGCTCTATGCCTGCGACGAAACACCGCGTCGGGTCGAGCCCGACGCGGTGCTGTTTCCCTCCTCGCACGACGAGGTACTTGCACTCGCGCGTGCCGCCTTCGAAAATCGGATTGCACTGACTCCGCGTGGCGCCGGCTCCGGCAACGTCGGCGGCGCGTTGCCCGCGCCCGGCAGCGTGGTCGTCAGTTTCGAATGCATGCGTCGTGTACTCGAATTCGACCCCGCCAACCGACTCATCGTCGTCGAGTCGGGTGTGGTCACCGAGGATATTGATCGCACCGCACGCGACGCCGGCCTGTTCTACCCGCCCGACCCCGGTAGCGGCGCCTATTGCCGCATCGGCGGCAACCTCGCGATGAACGCCGCCGGCCCGCGCGCCGTCAAGTACGGCGTCACCCGCGACTACGTGCTGGGGCTGCGCGCCGTCACCGGAGACGGCCAGGAAATCCGTACCGGCTGCCGCACCACCAAGGGCGTCACCGGCTACGACCTCACCCGCCTGCTGATCGGCTCCGGCGGCACCCTCGCCCTCATCACGGTCGGCCGCGTCATGCGCCAGGCCGTCGTGCCCAGTGCGCTCGAATTCATGGACCGGCACGCCATTGACGCCATCCGCTCGAGCGGCGCGGCGGACGATCTGCCGTCCGGTACGCAGGCCCTGCTGATGGTCGAGGCCGACGGCGCCGCACAGGACCTGCCGCGCCAGATCGCCGCCCTGGAACAGGCGCTCGATGGCGAAGGCTTGCTCGAAATACGCAGCGGTTTCGAACGCAAAGACATCACCCGGCTGTGGACCGCACGCAAATCGCTGTCACACGCGGTCAAGCGGATCGCGCCGCTCAAAATCAACGAAGACGTCGTGGTGCCGGTGTCCCGGCTGGCCGATCTCGTCGATTTTGTCGATCAAACTGCGCAGGCACAACAACTACCGATCGTCTCCTTCGGCCATGCCGGCAACGGCAACCTGCATGTCAACCTGATGGTGCACCCTGACGACGACGGCGAAATGGCACGGGCGCGCCTGGCGCTCGATGCGATCATGCAGCGCGTCCTGGCGCTCGGAGGCACGCTCTCGGGCGAGCACGGCATCGGCACCGAAAAACGCCGCTTCGTACCGCTGGAAATCGATCCCCCCACGCTTGAGCTGATGCGCGCGATCAAACGGCAATTCGACCCGCACGGCCTGCTCAATCCCGGCAAACTTTTTCCTGACTGAGATCGTCGCGAAGGCTTTACAAGCGTGAAATGCATCTATAGAATGCGCGGCTTCGTTGGGGGTATAGCTCAGCTGGGAGAGCGCTTGCATGGCATGCAAGAGGTCAGCGGTTCGATCCCGCTTACCTCCACCAACTGACAGGATGTACGATGCATAAGCTAGGCGTCATCACCACGCTACTGGGGTTGATCCTGAGCATTGTCGGAATGGTTGTCGGGTTTTGGGAAATGCTGCATGGCAACGACAACGCGCAATACTGGCTCTCGCTGGTACCATTGGGCTTCGTCGGATTGTTTGTCGGTGTCACCTTGACCCAGTTGTACAACAAGCAGGAAGGGCGCAAGCCTGAGCAGTAAAAGTTGACGGTTCACGCCGTCGTCCGGGTCCCCATCGTCTAGAGGCCTAGGACATCGCCCTTTCACGGCGGTAACCGGGGTTCGAATCCCCGTGGGGACGCCACCTTATTCCCGATAAGGTGACCAAGATCCGACCCGTCCCGGGTTGTGACCTGCACAAATTAAACTTGAACAGCCAAGCGTATGGCGGCTTTAGCCTGCCTGCGCACATCGCATACGGGATAAATACTGAATGGCGCCCCGAAGACGAATCGAACGTCCGACCGCCGCTCTACCCTGCTTCTTTAAGTTGAATTTTATTGATGAAATATTTTTCGAACTCTCCCTTGGCGATGTGAACCCATCGCCCCTGCTTTAGCCAATTAATGTCACGAAGCGGTACCTGGGGTTCCGAAAGATAAGCGGCGCCATTGTCACCCATGTCGGATAACCAATGCGCCCGTTGCGGTATGTTGCTGGTAAGTGGCTTACCTTGCATTTGAGCGAGCATATTTGCGACGACCGTCTTGACTTCATTCTGGATTGAATACACGGAGCTCGGTGCACCTACCGCCAGTGGCGTTTTGTCCACCATCCCACGTGCAATACAAACACCTGCAGCAAAAATATTTGGATACGATGGACTTCTGAGAAATTCATCCACTTCAATCAGGCCTCGCTCGTTGACCAGGGTTGATGCCGTGCGAACTGCCGCTATGCCTTGGAAAGCAGGCCAATAAACCGAGAAGGAAAACGGTATCGTTTGCGACGGTTTCTCATGGCCAGCGCTGTCGACTTCTGCAATCTTGATTGCATTCGCTTCCACATTCAGGGTTCGTGCGTTGCATATGACATTAATATTGCTGCTGAAGGCAAATTCATAAACCGGACCGAGGATGCTTGAGCCTTGCATCGCCCCTACAACGAGGGGGCCCGGATTCTTGACGAATTCCTTATAGGCGGCATGTGTGTCCTCGGCCTGATCAATGTCAAGCACCGAATGCGTATGGCCAGTTAGTCCAGGCACCTCATCGAAATTACCTTCGATCCCGGTCGCGATCAGCAAATAGTCATACGACAGGGTTTCCCCATTGTTAAGTAATACCTTGTTATTTTCCGGTTGCAGAGCCTTCACTCCACTGCCGATAAAGTGAATACCTCGCGCATCAAGATGCGGCGCTACAGGAATGGATATATCCGGTCGGTTTCGCCAACCCATCGCAATCCACGGGGTCGATGGCACGAAGTCGAAATGGTCCTTGTCGGAAACAACCGTAATTTCGTCCTTTGGACCCAATTGGGATTTCAGAGCATATGCAGCAGGCATGCCGGCAATTCCGGCACCCAAAACGAGAATATGAGCCAATTCAATCTCCTCTGCTTAGGACCATTTCAAAAAAAGCACTAGATCGCTTGATGCCATTGGCACCGCAAAGTGCGATGCAGTGAAAGCTGTTCCATCCCCACGCCAAGTACATGAATATAACTGGCGCGCAGGACAGGTCCTGAAATTGTTTGGGTTCGGTAATGCGGCAATGCTCCAAGCGACCCCATCAACCGCCAGGACATGACAATATCAACCAGCTTCCACTATAAAGCGAGATTTGAATGATTGCAGTAACGACTTGTCATGTTTTGAACCATCGAGGATAACCGCTGCATTGATAATGCTCCTTTATGAGATCGTGAACCGCGATTAGGGGCAGTTTCAAAGTCGGAGTTCAACAAGTTGACGATGCTTAAATAAGTCGAACGACTCTGGCAGCCATAAGACATTCGTCGGCTGATGAAGCTATTTGTTTTTGTGACGGGTTTAGACTGGAACAGTGGCAATTTTGAATCAGATCGGCTGGTCGCTCACTTCGGCGGTGAAGCACATCCCGCTGACCGACCGCTTGCAGTTGCAGCTTGCCAACCCGCGCCGACGCTCGCTTCCATGGGGATCAGCTTATCGCATATAGAGCAGTCAGTTCCATGTTTACGCTGCCGGATTCCCAATAGGACGACCCAGATCCAACCCGTTCCGGGTTGTGTCCTGCGCAGATCAAATTTAACTTGAACAGCCAGGCGGATGGCGGCCTCAGACTGCCAACGTGCATCGCATATGGGGTGAATACTGAGTGGCGCCCCGAAGACGAATCGAACGTCCGACCTACCCCTTAGGAGGGGGTTGCTCTATCCACTGAGCTACCGGGGCGTGGCGCGCATTCTACCGAATAC
>CAJDVX010000117.1_pt1 | contig 11386 bp, 4 predicted proteins | sample 7391491 | NCBI WGS metagenome assembly CAJDVX01 (sample SAMEA7055717, study PRJEB34461) | soil metagenome | biome: terrestrial ecosystem; feature: Peninsula; material: soil | place: Antarctica | collected 2016 | reverse complement strand
GCCCTACCCGGTGTGGGATACCTGTTTTTCAGATTGGTTCGATACGCGACCATGATCCGCGCCCAGCATCATGTACATGGCAGGCACCACGAACAGGGTGAACAGCGTGCCGATCGCCAGTCCGGTGGCGATCACCAGGCCCAGGTTGAAGCGGCTCACCGCACCCGCGCCGCTGGCGGTGATCAGCGGCATCACACCGAACACCATGGCCGCGGTAGTCATCAGGATCGGCCGCAGTCGCAGGCCTGCAGCATGCGTGATGGCATCGAGCTTGCTCTGCCCTTCGTGCTGCAGGTTGTTGGCAAACTCCACGATCAGAATGCCGTGCTTGGAGATCAGGCCGATCAGCGTGACGAGGCCCACTTCAGTGTAGATGTTCAGCGTGGCATGGCCAACACCGAGATTGATAAACAGCAGTGCGCCCGAGATGGCCATCGGTACCGACACCAGGATGATGGCGGGATCGCGGAAGCTCTCGAACTGCGCAGCCAGCGCCAGGAAGATGATCACCAGGGCGAAGAAGAAGGTCAGCACCAACCCGCCCGATTCCTGGACGAACTGGCGCGAGGGACCGGCATAGTCGAAGCTGTAGCCGACGGGAAGCGTGCGCTGGGCCAAGGCCTTCAGGCTATCCAGCGCCTGCCCCTGGGCGACGAAAGGCAGCGCTACGCCCTGGATGGTGGCCGAGTTGGCTTGCTGAAAGTGGTTGATCGACTCAGGCGTCACGGCCGTGCTGAGTTTCACCACGGTCGATAGCGGGACCATGCTGCCGCTTGCGGTACGCAGCTGGTAATGCATGAGTTGATCCGGATTCAGGCGGTAGCGCTGGTCGACCTGAGGAATGACCTTGTAGGAACGCCCGTCCAGTTCGAAGAAATTCACGTAGCCGCCACCCAGCATGGCCGACAGCGCCGAACCGATATCCTCCATGGTCAGACCCAGCTGCGCCGCCATGTTGCGGTCGATATCGATACGGGTTTGCGGCAGGTCGAGACGCAGGTCGGACTGCAGGAAAATGAACTGCCCGCTCTTCTGCGCATCCTGCATGAATTTTTGTGAGACCGTGTAGAGCTTGTCGAAGGATTCGGACGTGGTGAGGACAAACTGGATCGGCAGCCCGCGCGCACCCGGAAGAGGCGGTGGCTGAAACACCGCGATCTGCGAACCGGCAATCTGGCTCAGCTTGCCCTGCAGCGCAGGCTGCAATTCGGTGGCGGTTTGGGTGCGCTCGTCCCAGGGCTTGAGCACCATGCCGCCGATGACCTGAGCAGACGAATTGAGCTGGAATACATGATCGGTTTCCGGGAAGCTGTCGAACACGTCGTAGATCTGGTCGGCGTAGAGCTGCCGCTGATCGATCGTGGCGGTGGGATTGTTGAAGGCGACGCTGATCAGCACGCCCTGGTCTTCCTGCGGCGCCAGCTCCGACATCGAAGTCGAATATAGATAATAGATGGAACCAAGGATGATGACCGACATCACCGCGGTGACTGGCAGATAGTTAAGCGAGCCCCCAAGCAGGCGCTCGTAACGGGCGTGCAGGCGGTCGAAGCTGCGGTCGAGGAACAGCACCAGTCGATCCTGCCAGTTGCGGCTCTGCGGATTGGTCGCTTTTAGCAGGCGTGAGCACATCATCGGTGACAGCGTCAACGCGAGCACCGCCGAGATGATGACCGTCCCCACCAGAGTGAAGGCAAACTCGGTGAACAGCGCACCCGTCAGTCCGCCCATGAACCCGATAGGTATGTATACCGCCACCAGCACAATGGCCATCGCGATAATGGGGTTGGCCAGTTCACGCCCGGTACGCACGGCAGCATCGATGCGTGACATGCCGTTGTCAAGGTGACGGCTGACGTTTTCCACAATGATGATGGCGTCGTCGACCACCAGACCGATTGACAGCACGATCGCCAGCAGCGTGAGCAGATTAATGGAGTAGCCCAGCGCCAGCATCACCGTAAAGGTACCGATGATCGACAGCGGGATGGCCACCAGCGGGATGATCACCGAGCGCAGCGAGCCGAGGAAGACGAACACGACCACCGTGACGATAAGCACGGCTTCCACTAGCGTCTTGATCACTTCGTTGATCGACGAGTCCACGAACTTGGTCGAGTCGTAGATGATGCCGCCCTTGAGGCCGGTCGGAAGCTGCGACTGGATCTCCGGCATGACCTTGCGCACGCGGGCGACGACGTCGAGCAGATTGGCGCCCGGTGCGACCTGGATACCAACGAACACCGACGCCTTGCCGTCGAAGGCGACCGACGTGTCGTAATCGTCGGCGCCGAGGGAAACATTGGCCACGTCCGTCAGCCTGACGACCCGTCCGTCGACGGTCTTCACGACCAGGTTCTTGAATCCGTCGAGCGAACTCAGATTGGTATTGGCCGCCAGGTTGATCTGCACCATCTGGCCCTTGGCACTACCCGTGGAAGAAAGGTAGTTGTTGGTGGCCAGAGCCGAATACACATCGGCTGCGGTCAGACCATGGGCCGCGAGTCTCTGCGGGTCGAGCCAGGCCCGTAGCGCAAAGTTTTTCGCACCCAGAACCTCGGCGGTCTGTACCCCGTCCACGGCCTGCAGTTTGGGCTGTACCGCACGGTTGATGTAATCGGTGATCTGATTGGGTTTAAGGACGTCGCTGTTGAAGCCGATGTACATCGCATCGATGGTCTGGCCGATGCTCACCGACATGACCGGCGTCTGGGATTGTGGCGGCAACTGGTTGAGCACCGAATTGACCTTGGCGGTGATCTCGGTCAGCGCTTTTTCGGGTGCGTAGTTCAGCCGCAGATTAACAGTGATGGTGCTCATTCCCTGTACGCTGCTCGACGTCATGTAGTCGATGCCGTTGGCCTGGGCGATGGCATTTTCCAGGGGCGTGGCGATGAAGCTCGCCACCAGGTTGGCGTCGGCACCCGGATAGACCGTGGTAACCGTGACCACGGCGTTCTGCGTGTCGGGAAACTGCAGCACCGGTAGCAGTCCCATCGAGCGCAGCCCCAGCACCAGAATCACCAGGCTGACTACGGTGGCCAGTACCGGACGTTCGATGAAGATATCCGTGAATTTCGTTTTCATCGCGGCAGCCTTCAGGGAGTAGGCACGTTCGGATTCGGATTGTCGGAAGGCTGGATGCTGTTGTTCACCGTGATAGGTGAACCGTTGCGCAGCTTGAGCTGGCCGGCAGTCACCACGATCTCGCCGGCTTTCACGCCCTTGAGAACCGCGACCTGGTCACCGCGTGTCGGCCCGGTCGTGATGAAGCGCTGCTCCACCGTCAGCCCGGACTTGCCGTCCGCGTCCTTGCGCTGATTCGACACGATGAACACGGTAGCACCATAGGGGTTATAAGTGATCGAGGCGTTGGGCAGGGTGACGTATTGCGCGGGCTCGCCCTGGCCGATACGCACCGTGGCGAACACGCCCGGCAACAGCGTGCTTTGCGGGTTGGGCACACGGGCACGCACCTTGAGATTACGGGTGGCGGTGTCGATCTGCGGCTCGATTGCGGTCACGGTGGCATGGAAGGTCTTGTCCGGCACCGCGCTGGTTTCGACCTCGGCCTTCATGCCTACGCGAACCAGATTGATCTGGCTTTGCGGCACGGTGAAATCGACTTCCATCGGATCGAGCGCCTGCAGCGTGACCACGGCCGCACCCGGCGCCAGATATTCGCCCAGGTTCACTTTCCGGATGCCGAGCTGGCCAGAAAACGGTGCCTTGATTATCTTTTGTGCAATCAGCGCCTTTTGCGCTGCCACCTGCGCCTGCGTGCTCTTGAGGGTAGCCTTGTCGGCATCCACAGCCGACTGGCTGATAGCCTGCACCGCAAGCTGCGCCTCGTCGCGCTTGAGCGTGGTCGCGGCCAGCGCCGCCTGAGCCTCGAGCTGCGCCAACTGGGCCACCAGCGGTGCGCGGTCGAGTTCCACCAGCGGCTCACCGACGCGCACTTTCTGGCCCGAATCGAAATGGATGGCGGTGACCCGGCCGCTGACTTCGGCACTCAGGTCCGATTGCTGGCTTGCGCTGAAGCTGCCCAAGGCCTCAACGGTCGGCTGCCAGGTGCTTACCTGCGCGGCTATCGTCGAAACGGTCTGCGGCGGATTAGCCTGGCCCTTGATCGCCTTGCCGATCATGGTGTTTTTGAAACTCTGGAACGCCACCAGGCCACCCACGAGTATGCCGGCGAGGAGGAGCATGATGATCATGCGTTTTTTTGTACCTGAGGTCATCGCCTGCTCCGTTATACGGTTTGTCCGATAGAAATCGATTGTGTAGCCGGGTCAGCTATGAGCCCGTGGCCGGAATCGCTGCCGCGGTTGACGTTTCAAGCACCCCGCCCCCCATGGCCTGATAGAGCGCCGCGCTGTCGGCCAGACGGGCCGCCTGGGCAGCAATCAGGCCGATGCGAGTCTGCTGCGCCTGTTGCTCGGCCGTGAGCAGTTGCAGATAGCTTGCGGCACCCAGGCGATATTGCTGCCGCGTCAGATCGAGGGACGTTTGCGCCGAGGCGTCTGCCGCGGCTTGCGCCTGCAGGGCCTGCGCATCGTTATCCAGCTGGCGCAAGGTGTCGGCCACGTTACGCAGCGCCTCCAGAACGGTCTGCTGATAATTGGCGCCAGCCGCCTGCAGACTGGCTTCAGCGGCATTGGCGCCGGCTTTCAGCCCGGCGTTGAACACGGCCACGCCATACTGGGCCGTGGCCACATGCAGCAAGGCGGTGGACGCCTGGATGTCGGGCCGCTGGCGCACCAGTTCCGACGGGACCACCAGGGGCAAACGCTCGGGCAGGGTGAAATCGGCCAGGGTGAAACGCGGAATGTCAGCCGCACCCGGTGCTTGCGCCGTCAATACCGCCAGCAGATGATCGGCCTGCGCCAGTTTGTTGCGCAGCGGCGGCAGGCTGGCGCGGATCTGCTCCATCTGGGTTTGCAGCGCCAACACATCTGTCCTCGCGGTCGCGCCCAGTTCGAAGCGCTTACGGGCGATGTCGAACTGGTCTTGCTGGGCCTGCAGGATGGCTTCGGTGGCCGCGATCTGCTCACTCAGCTGGGCCTGGCCGAAGGCCGTCGTCACGATATTGCCTGCCAGCGCCAGGCGCGCGGCCGCTAGCTGGTAGGCCTGATAGTCGGCCTGTGCGGCCAGCGCTTCGAGTGCGCGTCGGTTACCCCCGAACAGGTCGAGGTTGTAATCGACGGCGACGCCGGCGTTGTACAGGTTATAGAGCGTCTGCTGATTGCCGCTCTCTCCGGTGCTGGCAGCGTTGATCCGGTTACGGCTGGCACCGAGTCGGCCATCGACGGTCGGATACAGCGTCGAGCCGGCCTGCGCTGCATGGAGTTGCTGGGCCTGCCGCAGCGTGGCCTCGGCGGCGGCCAGGGTGTAGCTGTCATGCAGTGCCTGTTTCACCAGTTCGTCGAGCCGCGGCGAGCCGAATGTCGTCCACCATCCGGGTGCCACTGACGAGGCCGTTATGATGTGCTGCACTTTCCCCTGGTCGACGGCTGCGCCTGCCGTACTGGCGGGTAATGCGCTCCGCGTATAGCGATCAATCGCAGGCGCATCCGGCGTCCTGAAATCGGGGCCTACGGTCGTACACCCCGCCACCATCGCGATACTGCCCAACACCGAAACATACCGACATAGCCGGAAAGTGAAAAACGGCAACGATCGTATCCGGTTGTTTGGCGCGGACGGCCCCGCCATCGAATCTCTCATTATTTTTTGATACATGACATTGTCAGGAGTGGCTGATGGCGCGGTGGGTGCAAGATTGGATTCAACGTAATCATGCCCAGACTGTGCGTTCCTGTTACGACGAAGCGGACGCCAGCGCATCGCTGACAAGGGTCTGTGCCTCGGCCTGGATGCGGTGCAGATGATCCATCCCCTGAAAACTTTCCGCATATATTTTATAGATATCTTCGGTGCCGGAGGGTCGCGCTGCGAACCACCCGCTCTCGGTAACGACCTTGAGGCCACCGATCGCCGCGCCGTTGCCCGGCGCCTGGGTAAGGATGGTCTGGATCGGTTCACCGGCCAGCTCGGCGGACCGGACTTGCTGCGGCGAGAGCTGCGCCAGCTTCTGTTTCTGCTCCGGCGTCGCCGGCGCCTCGATACGATCGTAGACCGGCTCGCCGAATTCGCGCACCAGGTCGCGATAGAGTTCGCCGGGATCGCGTCCCCTGCGGGCCGTGATTTCCGCCGACAGCAGGGCCGGGACGATCCCGTCCTTGTCGGTGGTCCAGACGCTGCCGTCCCGCCGAAGGAACGACGCGCCCGCGCTCTCTTCCCCGCCAAAGCCGAGCGACCCGTCGTACAGGCCGTCGACAAACCACTTGAAGCCGACCGGCACTTCATACAGTGTCCGACCGAGCCTGGCGGCGACGCGATCGATCATCCCGCTGCTGACGACGGTCTTGCCGACCGCGGCTTTGCCGCTCCACTGCGGCCGGTTCTGGAATAGATAATCGATCACCACCGAAAGATAATGGTTGGGCGGCAGCAGGCCAGCGTTGCGGGTGACGATCCCGTGGCGGTCATGATCGGTGTCGCAGGCGAAGGCGATGTCGAAGCGGTCCTTGAGGCCGATCAGGCTCTGCATGGCATACGACGAAGACGGGTCCATGCGGATGCGGCCGTCCCAGTCGACGCTCATGAAGCGGAAGGTCGGGTCGACGGTTTCGTTTACGATCGTGAGATTCAATCCGTAGCGCTCGGCGATCGGGCCCCAGTAATGCACACCGGCCCCACCCAGTGGATCCACCCCCATGCGGATGTCCGCGCCTCGAATCGCGTCCATGTCGAGTACGCTGGCGAGGTCGCCGACGTAGGCGTTGACGAAGTCGTGCCGGTGCGTGGTTGCGGCGCGCCGGGCCTGCTCGAGCGAAATCTGCTTCACCGCTTTGAGATCGCTTTCGAGCAGTGCATTGGCGCGGGCTTCGATCCAGTTGGTAACGTCCTTGTCCGCCGGCCCACCGTTGGGTGGGTTGTACTTGAAGCCGCCGCTGTCGGGCGGATTGTGCGAAGGGGTGATGACGATTCCGTCCGCCAGCCCGGTATCGCGGCCGCGGTTATACGTGAGGATCGCGTGGGAAATTACCGGGGTCGGCGTGTAGTCGTCGTTGTCCGCGAGCATGACCTCGACTCCGTTGGCCGCCAGTACTTCGAGCGCGCTGGCGAACGCCGGCTCCGACAGCGCATGCGTGTCGATGCCGAGAAACAGCGGGCCATCGATATGCTGCTGGCTGCGGTACTCGCAGATGGCCTGGCTGATGGCCAGCACATGCCATTCGTTGAAACTGTTTTCGAACGCGGAGCCGCGATGCCCCGAGGTACCGAATGCGACCCGTTGCGCAGGCACCGCAGGGTCGGGACGATTGCTGTAATAGGCCGTGATGAGTCTGGGTACATTGACCAGCATGGCTGGCTGAGCGGGTTGTCCTGCAAGTAGGCTTGTTTCCATTATGTTTATCTCTTGCTTGGCTGACGCATGAACGCCCAGTCACTTATTGTGCCACGCCCCGCTTTCTTCCCGCACGAACCCGGCCGGAAATTCCTGCAGTGACGCGTCTGCATTTCATCGCCACACACTGACCCGATCCAGTCGTGCAAAGTTCAAGACACCAAGCTTGTTGTGGGTGAAGCGATTCGCCGAAGGACACGAGGCCGAAAAACCAACCGCCCTATTCTTGGCGTTGCTCAGCATCCGGATGGAGGATCCGTTGCACTTGATCCAGGGAATCGAAGGATGACGGTACGACGACAACCAGCCCGCTTCCACCGCATTCGCGGCGTTGGACGCGCGCTGTCTCTCGTCACCCCGCACCTGCTGTATTGCGCCGGGATATTTCCTGACCGCCAGACCATGAAGGCACTCTCCATCTCGAGACGCCTGCTGCTGAGCTACCTGCTGGTGACCGTGCTACCGTTAATCGGGCTGGCCGCGTTCTATCTGGCATCGTTCGAAGCGTCGCTGCGTGAAACCGTGCTGGCGAACATGGACACCATCGCGGACCAAAAAGCCGATCAGATCGATCGCTACGTAACGGAGCGGCTGGCGGACGCCCTCCTGCTCAGCCAGAGAAACCTGATCCGCAACGGCCTGATCAAGCTGGAGCAGGCTTATCGCACGGACGGATTCGACTCCCCGCGCTACCAGGCCGTCGCGCGCCCACTTCAAAACGATCTAGGCATTTCCTACGAAGCCGGCAGTTTTTACGATTTCCTGCTGATGGATACAGCAGGCAACGTGATCTTCTCCCTGCGGCAAGAACCGGATCTCGGTAGCAACCTCCGATCCGGCCCGTACCGTGATTCGCCGTTGGCGAAAAGCTTCAATCTGACCACGCAAGCCCGTTTGTCGGAATTCGCACTGTATGCGCCTTCGGGAAACCAGCCGGCCGCCTTCCTGACCACGGCGGTGATGGACCAGGGCAAGATCATCGGCGTACTGGCCCTGCAGTTGGATGTGCACAAGCTGGAGTCGGTCACGGCCGATCGTACCGGTCTCGGCCGCACGGGCGAAACGATACTGGCGCAACGTGACGGCAAAGAGGTCATTTACACGGGCCCGCTCCGCCATGCTCCGAATGCCGCCTATCGCCACCGGGTGCCGCTCGATGCAGCCGCGCTGCCGATACTGAAGGCGCTGGACGGTGCCCAGGGCCGCGGTTTCGTACGCGACTACGCCGGGATCAACAGCGTGGCCGCATGGCGCTATCTCCCCGCGTTGAGGTGGGGCATGCTGGTAAAAATCAACAGTGTGGAAGCGCTGGCACCCGCCGCGCGTCTGCGCCACATTACCTATGTCGCGCTGGCGCTGTTTCTGCTCTTGTCCGGCGGCACGGCCTATTTGATAGGACGCGGCCTGTCGCGCCCCATCCGGAACCTCACCCGGGTGGCCGACAACGTCGCTGCAGGCGACCTGTCGCAACGTGCTCCGCAGGAAGGGCCCGAAGAACTGGGGCATCTGGCGCAGGCCTTCAATCATATGACGGATGCACTGGATAACAGCCACCGCACGCTCGAAGCCCAGGTGGACGCGCGCTCGCACGAGTTGCACAAACTTTCCCTGCTACAGAACGCAATTCTCGAAAAGGCCGCGGCACTGGTGGTCGTGCTCGATCGCGAAGGCCGTATCCGCCGTTTTAACCGCGCCTGCGAGGAATTATCCGGCTATGCGTTCGAAGACGTCGAGGGACGTTTCGCCTGGGATTTCCTGCTGCCGCCTGAGGAACGCGGACAGGTGAATCAGGAAGTATTCGACGCGCTCGTCCGCAATCCGCAACCTCTGAGGCATTCCTACGCCCACCACTGGATCACCCGGGATGGAGCGCGACGCCTGATTGAATGGTCGAATGCCATATTGCTGGACGCACAGGACGAGATGGAATTCCTGGTGAGCATCGGTATCGATGTGACAGAGAAACAGCTGGCCGAGATCGCGCTCAAGGAGAGCGAGGCGAGTTTGAACGAGGCACAGCGCATCGCCCAGGTCGGCAGCTGGGAGTTTGACGTGGCCAGCGGCGTAATGAGCTGGTCGGATGAGACTTATCGCCTGTTCGAAGTCGACAAGGCCACATTCGATCTCTCATATCAGGCAGTCATGGGCGCGATCCACCCCGATGACCGCGAACGGGTCAGCCAGGCCTATATCGATTCATTAACGAGCTGCGCGTCCTATGAGATCAGCCATCGGATCCACATGCCCGACGGCCGCATCAAATGGGTGGACGAACGATGCGAGATACATTGCGACGCAACCGGCAAGGTGGTCCGCATCACGGGCACGGTGCAGGACATCACCCACCGCAAGCAGGCGGAGGAAGCCTTGCGCCTCTACGCCAATGTGTTCGAGCATAGTGGCGAAGCCATTCTCATCAGCGACAGCCACAACCGCATCCTCGCGGTGAACCCGGCCTTCACCCAACTGACGGATTACGGGATCGACGACATCTGGGGTAAAAATCCACAAGTTCTGAAGGCTACGCAGTCACTCGACGAAACGCATCAAGCGATGATGACCACCCTTGAACAGGCAGACTACTGGCAGGGCGAGGTACTGGATCGGCGCAAGGACGGCTCGCTCTATGCGAAATGGATATCAGTCTCGGTAGTACGCGATCCCCACGGCCACATCTCGCATTACATCACCAGCTTCACGGACATCACTGCACGCAAACAGGCGGAAGCGCAAATCAGCCAGCTGGCCTACCACGACACCCTCACCGGGCTGGTCAACCGCTTCAGTCTGCAAGGCCAGCTCGAGCAGGCGCTCGCCATGGCCCATCGGGAACAGCGTGAGCTAGCCGTGATCTTCCTCGATCTGGATCGTTTCAAAATCATCAACGACACCCTCGGCCATGCGGTAGGCGATCTGTTACTCAAGGATGTGGCGCAACGCCTGCGCGACAGCGTACGCGAGAGCGACATCGTGGCCCGCCTGGGCGGAGATGAGTTCGTGGTGGTGCTGACTGAAGTGGAAAGCGCTACGGCCACCGCCCGCCTCGCCGACAAGATCCTGCATGGGCTGGCCCAGCCCTACCGCATCAGAAACAACGTGCTGCATTCGACGCCAAGCATCGGTCTCGCTTTTTATCCGGACGACGGCAAGGACGCTGAAACGCTGATGAAAAATGCCGACACCGCCATGTATCACGCCAAATCGCTGGGCCGCAACAATGTCCAGTTTTTCACGGCCGAGATGAACCGGGCCGCCATGAAACGGCTGACCCTGGATCACGATTTGCGGGAGGCCATGGAGAACAAGGCGTTCGAACTTCATTACCAGCCCCAGTTCGATAGTCGGAGCGGCCGCATCGTTGGATTCGAGGCGCTGGTGCGCTGGCGCCATCCGCACCCGGGTCTGGTGGCGCCTGCCGAGTTCATTCCGATCGCCGAGGAAACCGGCCTGATCCTGCCACTGGGCGAATGGGTACTGGACGAAGCCTGTCGCCAGCTCCGCGCCTGGCGCGATGCCGGTATCGCGGATATCACCATGGCGGTGAATCTGTCTGCCCATCAACTGCATTCCGCCGTCCTGCTGACCCACGTTTCGGAGGCGTTGAACAGGCATGGCCTGAAGGGTGCTGATCTCGAGCTTGAAATCACCGAATCGGCTGCCATGCACGATCCCGTCGCCAGCATCAGTCAGCTCAAGGCATTGCGCGCGCTGGGCGTACGCCTGTCGATCGACGACTTCGGTACAGGCTACTCTTCACTCAGCTACCTCAAGCTGCTGCCGATCCACACCCTGAAGCTCGATCAGTCCTTCGTACGCGATATCGAAAACGACAGCAACGACGTCGCCATCTGCACCGCCACCATCGCCCTGGCACACAGCCTCGGCCTGGCCGTGATCGCCGAAGGTGTGGAA
>CAJDVX010000076.1_pt1 | contig 11548 bp, 13 predicted proteins | sample 7391491 | NCBI WGS metagenome assembly CAJDVX01 (sample SAMEA7055717, study PRJEB34461) | soil metagenome | biome: terrestrial ecosystem; feature: Peninsula; material: soil | place: Antarctica | collected 2016 | reverse complement strand
GGCCCCGTCAGATGAGGCGCCATCGACACCAGGTGCACTCAGGGTGCGTGAAAGCTGGCGCACCATCATGTCGGCCAGGCCGATCCCGCGGCCAGCCAGCTTCTGTGACAGTTGCTGGTCGAGCATCGCGGTGTACATGCGGGTCTGCTCACTGTCGAACATGCCGTCCTGCGGTGACGCCTCGCGCATGCTCTTCATCAACATGTTCATGAACACCGCCTCGAACTGCTGCGCCGCCGCCTTCAACGCCTCGGGCGAGGACTGCTTGGCCTCCAGCTTGAGCTGGTTGACGCTCTGGACGTCGAGCGCGAACTTGGAGGTAAGGTCGGCGCCGCTAATCATTCTTCAAATCACCTCGAGTTCCGCATGCATCGCACCGGACGCCTTCAGGGCCTGCAGGATGGCCAGCAGGTCTTGCGGCGTCGCGCCGATGGAATTCAGTGCCTTCACCACGTCGGCGAGCGACGCGCTGCCCTTCACCAGCATGACTTCGCCCGGCTGCTGATGGATTTCGATCTGTGACTGCGCGGTCACCACGGTCTGGCCCCCTCTGGAGAAGGGTTCCGGCTGGCTGATAATCGGCTGGGTATTGATGATCACCGACAGGTTGCCGTGCGACACCGCACTGGGGTCGAGCATGACCGCCTGGTTCATCACCACCGAACCGGTGCGCGCATTGATGATGACCTTGGCCATGCCTTGGGCCGGATTGACATCGAGGCTTTCAATTGCACCGAGAAACGCCACGCGGGCATCGTCGCCCACCGGCGTCTTCACCTGGATCACCCTGCCGTTGAGCGCGCGCGCAGTGTCCTTGCCGAAGTGCGCGTTCACCGCAGCGACCACGCGGCTGGCGGTGGTGAAGTCGCTTTGCATCAATTCCAGATTGATGGTGCCGGACGTGCCCAGCACGGTGGCAACGCTGCGTTCGACTGTTGCACCATTGGGGATGCGGCCGACGGACAGATGATTGATCTGCACCTTGCTGCCGTTGGCCGAGGCGCCGGCACCACTGACCACGAGGTTGCCCTGGGCCATCGCGTAGACCAGGCCATCGGCGCCTTTAAGCGGTGTCATTACCAGGGTGCCGCCACGCAGGCTCTTGGCGTTCCCCATCGACGACACCGTGATGTCGATGCCCTGCCCGGTCTGGGCGAACGGCGGCAGGTCGGCGGTCACCATCACCGCCGCGACGTTCTTCAGCTGCATATTGGTGCCGGGCGGCAGATTGACGCCCATCTGCGTCAGCATGTTGGTGATGCTCTGGGTGGTGAACGGCGTCTGCGTGGTCTGGTCGCCGGTGCCGTCCAGACCCACCACCAGGCCGTAGCCCACCAACTGGTTGATGCGCACGCCCTGGATGGCGGCGATGTCCTTGATGCGTTCGGCCTGTGCGACGCCGCTCATCGCAAGCGCAGCCAGCAGAAACAGGGACGATATCCTCATGGGGGCCACCATTTACAAGGGAATGAAACTGAGGAAGAAGCGCGCCAGCCAGCCCATCATTTCGGCCGAGTCGAACTTGGCGCTGGAGCGATATTCGATGCGTGCGTCCGCCACTTTGGCCGACGACACGCTATTGCCCGCCTGGATGGTGTCGGGCTGCACCACGCCGGAAAGGCGAACGTATTCGGTGCTCTTGTCGAGCGCAATCTGCTTTTCACCGGCAACCACCAGATTGCCATTCGGCAGGACTTCGGTCACGGTGACGGTGATGTATCCGGTAAAGAGATTGCTGGAGTCGATGGCCGACTTGTCGTCGTACGAGGTCGACGAATCGGCCTTCACGCCGGCTCCTTGCAAGGTCTTGAACGGCAGTCCGGCGACGGCGCTGATCGACGAATCGACAGCGCCGTTCTTCGATCCGTTGGATGACGCCTTCTTGCCGGCCTGCGTCTTCTCGTTGATGACGATGGTCAGCACGTCGCCAACGTGGCGTGCACGTCGATCTTCGAACATGGGCGTGTAGGAAGCGACCTGGTAGATGGCGCCATTGCCCCCCACCTGGGTGGGCAGGGCCTGTGGACGCGCCGTGGTGGGCTGCTGGATGATGGACGACGGCGTGGTGCCGCAGCCCGCCAGCCCCAGCAGCATCCCTACCCATCCGACGATACGCGACATCTTCATGGCCAGTCTCACATCTGGGTCAGGCGCTGCAGCATCTGGTCGGATGTCGTGATCGCCTTGCTGTTGATTTCATAGGCGCGCTGGGTCTGGATCATGTTGACCATCTCTTCCACGACGTTGACGTTCGAGGTTTCGACGTAACCCTGATTGAGCGTGCCGGCACCGTTGCTGCCGGGTGCGTTGGAACTCGGCGTACCCGAGGAGGCGGTTTCGGCATAAAGGTTTTCGCCCAGGCTCTGCAGGCCGGCCGGATTGACGAACATCGCCAGCTGCAGGGTGCCGACAGTCACCGGCGTGGCCGAGCCAGCCTGCTGTATCGACACCGTGCCATCGCGCCCGATGGTCAGCGTCTGGGTATCCGGTGGAATCGTGATGGCTGGCTGCACCGCATAGCCGCTGGAGGTGACCATCTGGCCGTTGGAATCGGCCTGAAACGAGCCGTCGCGCGTATAGGACGTCGTGCCGTCCGGCATCAGCACCTGGAAGAAGCCGTTGCCCTGGATCGCCACGTCCTTGGCGTTGTCGGTCTGCTGCAGGTTGCCCTGAGTAAAGATCCGCTCAGTGGCGACCGTCTTCACACCGGTACCAATCTGCAGACCGGACGGTAGTTGCGTCTGCTCGGACGACTGCGCGCCGGGCTGGCGGATGGTCTGGTACAGCAGGTCCTCGAACACGGCACGTGCGCGCTTGAAGCCGCTGGTGCTGACGTTGGCGAGGTTGTTGGAAATCACGTCCATCTGCGTCTGCTGCGCATCCAGACCGGTCTTGGCAATCCATAGTGAGCGAATCATGTCGGCTCCTTAAAAAACATTGCATCCGCGAAGGTCGCGAAAAAACTTGAAGGAAAGATCAACGGGCTTTTCTTCGCGGCCCTTCGCATCCTTCATGGAAAAAATATCAACTCATGCTCAACAGCTGCGACGCCTTGCTATCGTTGCTCTCTGCGTTCTGCAGCAGCTTCATGTGCATGTCGAACGCACGGGCCAGAGAAATCATGTTGACCATGGCGTCGACAACGTTGACGTTGCTCGATTCGATCGCACCGCCGACCACTTTCACATCGGGATCGACTTCCGCCGTCTCGCCATCCTTGATGCGGAACAGGCCATCGTCGCCGCGCACCAGACTTTCGGTGGGCGGATTCACCAGTTTCAGGCGTCCGATCGAGGTGAGTCCGGTGGCGTCCGAGCCGTCCGGCACCAGAGAAAGCGTGCCGTCCTTGCCGATGGCGACGTTGCGGCCCGGCGGGATGGACAGGGGACCGCCGTCACCCATGACGTTGAGGCCGTCATGGGTCTGCAGCACGCCGTTCTCGTCCATCTTCAGGCTGCCGTTGCGGGTATAGGCTTCACTGCCGTCGCCTGCCTGCACCACGATCCAGCCGTCGCCCTGCACCGCCACGTCGAGGTCGCGGCCGGTCTGCTGGATCACCCCCGATCGGAAATCGCTGCCGGTGGTGGAGTCGACCACGAACGCCCGGGTTGGCAGGATCGCCCCCTGCACCGGCACCGCGCGAAACTGGTCGATCTGCGCACGGAAGCCCGTGGTGGCCACGTTCGCCAGATTGTTCGACGTGGTCGCCTGTTGCTCCAGCGCATGCTTCGCGCCGGTCATGGCGGTGTAGATAAGACGATCCATGCGGCCTCCTAAATTCCGAAAATCACTTTGAACCACAGAGACGCAGAGGCATGGAGAAAAACCGGTGGGTTATTCAACGCTCTTGTTTTGCCCATCGAGCGATCGCAAGTCAATCTGTGATCCGCTGTTTTGTTGTTCATCTCTTTGCCTCTGTGTCTCTGTGGTGAGCGGTTTAAAATCAAGCGTTCAAACCATCAACGCAGGTTGACCAGAGTCTGCATGACCGCATCCTGGGTCTTGATGGTCTGCGCGTTGGCCTGGTACACCCGTTGCGCGGTGATCATGTTGACCAGCTCGGCCGTGAGATCGACGTTGGAATCTTCCACCGCCGACGACTGCAGTACCCCCAGACTCCCCGAGTTGGGTGTGCCGACCAGCGGCGCGCCGGAGGTCGCGGTTTCGGTCCACATGTTGTTGCCCATCGGCTGCAGACCGTTTGGGTTGGCAAAGTTCGCCAGCACCACCTGGCCCAGCACGGCCGACTGGCCGTTGGAGTAACGCCCCAGCACCATGCCGTCGGCGCCGATATTGAAGCCGGCCAGGCGGCCCGAGGTGTAGCCGTTCTGGTCGAGCGTGTTGACGCTGAACACGGAGCCGAACTGGGTCGTGCCAGTGAAATCGAAGACGACGGGGAAAGGCGAGGCTGCGCCCGTTGCCGTGGCCGGTACGTTCACGGCCGCAAGCGGCATCGCGGTCGTCAGGGCGCCACTGGTGTTGAAGTTCAGGGTCGCAATCGGACCTGCGCCGACCTGGGTTCCGTCGTTGGCCGCGTACACGTCCCAATCGCCGGACGGTCTTTCCACATAGTAGGTTTGCAGCGTCTGGGCATTGCCCAGGCTGTCGTAGACCGATACCGCAGTCGAATTGTGGAAGGTGGTCGGGTCGCCCATGTTGAACGGGTTGATGATTGCGTCGATCGGGGTGCTGCCTGAATCCAGGTTGAGCACGGCGGTCACGTCCGTGGTGATGTTAGGCACCAGGTCGGCCGTGCTGATCATGATCGGCGACGGCGCGCCGACCGACAGCGCGCCGTTCGCATTCGCCGCATAGCCGGTCAACTTGGCCCCGTTCGGATTGACGATGTAGCCGCTCTTGTCGAGCTGGAACTGGCCATTGCGCTGGAAAGCGATCTCGCCATTGGTATCCATGCGGAAGAAGCCACCGCCGTTGATGGCCATGTCCAGCGGATTGTTGGTGGAGGTGATGTTGCCCTGGGTGAACTGCTGGGCCACCTGTGACACCTTGGTGCCGATGCCGACGTTGGAGCCGCCGGCGCCCGTCAGGGAGTTGGCGTAAACGTCGGCGAACTGGGCCTGGGACTGCTTGAATCCGACCGTGCTCGCGTTGGACACGTTATTGCCAATGACGTCCAGGTTCTTTGCGGCGGCGTTGAGTCCGCTCAATCCTTGCTGAAAACTCATGTTCTGCTCCTTGTAATAATGGCTGGCGGCTTATCTGGCACGCCGACTCGGACTGCTCAGAAAATCTGCCGGATATCGGCATACCCCACGCTCGTATTGCCCGCCAGGTTCAACTGCACGCCCTGGCTGTTCTGCGAAACGCTATTGACCGTGCCCAGGTTCAGCGCGGTGTAGTCGACTGCCTGACCGCCCTGGACAGCATCGACCTTGAAGCTGTAGTTACCCGCCGCCGCAGCCGTTCCGGTATCTGTCAGGCCATCCCAGGCCAGCACGTTCACCCCAGTGTCGCGCGAACCCAGGGTCAGCTTGCGTACCTGTGCACCCGAGGCGTCCTGGATGCTGACCGTGACCGTGTCGGCCGGGCGCGACAGTTCGAACCCCATCACGTTATCGATCTGGGCCGGACTGGTCGTGTTTCCTGGAACCAGCACCGCCCGCCCGATCAGGCTGGCGGCCTGCGACATCTGGTTGGTCCCCAGACTGGCCGCCATCGCCTGCAGGTTTTTGTTCATGTCCTCGATGCCCTGTACCGTGCTGAGCTGGGCCATCTGGCTGGTCACCTCGGCGTTGTCGAGCGGGTTCAACGGGTCCTGATTTTTCATCTGCGCGACCAGCAGGGCCAGAAAACGGTTCTGCGTGTCTTCCGCGCTGCCCTTCGCGGCCGTGGACGTGGTGTTGCCATACAGGCTGCTTACATTACTGGTGTCTTGTACGGTGCTCATGGCTGTTCCTCGTTATCGCTTGAGCAGCAGGGTCTTGGTGGTATTCATCATGTCCACGTTGGACTGGTACGAGCGCGAGGCGGAGATCATGTTGACCATTTCCTCCACCACGTTGACATTGGGCATGGTCACGTAGCCTTTCTCGTTGGCGAGTGGATTCTTCGGGTCGTACACCATTTTCATCGGTGACTGATCCTCGATTACCGCCGCCACGTTCACCCCGGTCGCGCCGTTCTCGCCCACCGGCGTGGCCGCGAACACGACCTGCTTGGCCTTGTAGGGCGTACCATCGGCGCTCGTCGCGCTGTCGGCGTTGGCGAGGTTGCTGGCAACGGTATTCAGCCGCTGTGACTGGGCGTTCATGGCCGAGCCGGCCACGCTGAAGATATTCGACAGTGACATGCGTGATGCTCCTTATCCTTAGCCCTGAATCGCAGCCATCATGGTTTTGATCTGCTGGGTGATCCGGGTCAGGTTGAATTCGTAATGAACAGCGTTGTCGGCGAAAGCGGCGCGCTCGGCATCCATGTTCACCGTGTTGCCCGGATTGCCCGCCAGATGGCCAGGGGCCGTGGTGGCCAGCGTCGTGCCACCGTTCGCGGGCGTACCCTGCAACGCACTTTGCAGGGCTGTCTTGAAATCCAGGTCACGTGCCTTGTAATTGGGCGTGTCGGCGTTGGCGATGTTGGACGCCAGCACCTGTTGGCGTTGCTCGCGCACGCGTAGCGCCTGGGTGTTGAAACTCAGCATGTCATCAAGCCGGTTCAGCATGGTTTTCACCCCTTTCTGCTGCAAAGCCTTTTTGCGATGACTGCATCCTAGGTACTCGCCTGTCCATTCAATCGAACGATAAAGGGTACAAAGCCGGCTCATTTCGCCGTTTAAGATGGGGCGGCACTCCCTACAATGCAGCAGTGTTAGAAACCGAGCCAAGGAGTCGAGATGGCAACCCAACGTATCCGGAGCATGGCAAGCCGCCTGGGAACCGGCCTTGCATTTGTGGCTGGCCTGGTTCTACCCGTCGTGGCCACCGCAGCAGACCGGCAAGATCCGGCCGCCATCCAGGCGCACGCCGAGCAGTTTCTGAAAAAACAGACGGCTGGCCTGCCCGGCAAGGTGACGATCGAGGTTGCCGCCCCGCGCGCCACGCTGCCGGCCTGTTCCGCATTCGACGCCTTCCAGCCCAGCGGCAGCCGCAGCATGGGGAAAACCACAATCGGCGTGCGCTGCCTGGCGCCGAGCCGGTGGACGGTCTATCTGGCCGCGCAGATTCAAGTAATGGGGTCGTATGTCGTGACCCGCGACCCGCTGCCCGCCAACCATGTTCTGAACGCGGCCGACCTCACCTTGCGCGAGGGCGATCTGGGCAGCCTGCCGGCCGACGTCATCACCAATGCCGACAACCTGAAGGGATATCGCACGGTATCGGGCCTCGCAGCCGGGGCGCCGCTGCCCAGAGCCAGGGCCAGGCGCTGGCCAACGCCAGCCGGGGCGACCGGGTCCGGGTGAAAACCGCTTCCGGCGAAGTGGTCAGCGGGGTGGCGCAGGATGGCCAGCAGGTGGTGGTTGTCTTTTAAATCGGGTAGATTGAATCGGGCAGACTTCAGAAAAACCGCAACGTGACGATACTAAAGTTAGATTAGCTACCGAGCGTCCTGCCCAATCAGGAAACTGCCATGAAAATCGATCCCGGCCTGACCCCGATTGCCCTGCCGAATTCCGTCGAAAACCGCACCAGCAAGCCCGAAGAGAGCAAGCCTGCCGATGCCCAGAAGACGGATGTCACCCTAAGCCCGCGCGCACACCAGCTGAAACAGCTGGAATCCCAGCTAGCGGCGATTCCCGTCGTCGACCGCGCGCGCGTGGACAGCATCAAACAAGCCATCACCCGCGGGGAATACACCATTAATACTGGAAACATCGCGGAGAACCTGCTCAACTCAGTCAAGGAAATGCTCCATGTCGCCAAGTGATCCGTCCACCAGCCCTGCCCTGACCGCCAAGCTGGCGGTGGAAGGCGCGGCCTGGCAGGCTCTGCTGAATGTCATGGGCGAGGAGGAACGCGCCCTGGTGGATGGCGAGGCCGATCGCCTCGCGCCACTGAACGCCTCCAAGCTGGCGCAACTGCAAACTCTCAGTAACCTGGCGCACACGCGCCATGACGAGCTGCAGACCGCTGGCCATACCCCCGACCACGCCGGGATGGATGCCTGGCTGGCCCAGCATGGCGAGCCTGAACATCGCTCACGCTGGCAACTGCTGTGTGACATGGAACAGCAGGCGCGTGCCCTGAATCAGCGTATCGGCGTACTGGTCGATATGCGTCTGGTCTCCACCCGTCAGGCACTCAATGTCCTGGTCCATGCCGCAACCAGTCAGAACGGCTTGTACGACCATGCCGGCCAGTCAGTCACCGCCGCCAAGGGCAAGCCCTTGGCGGCTGCCTAATTAGGTCCCAAGAGCCCGACAGGCTCCTAGCGTTCGAAACGCCCGGGTGCGATCAGCCGCATCAACCCGGTTTCCAACGGCCACGGCTGCCCCGTCATCTGATCGGCTAGCACCTCGCCCAGCAACCCTGCCCATACCACCCCGCGCGAAGCATAGCCCGCTGCGACATACAGCCCGGGCTGCCCGCTAATTGCGCCTACCAGCGGCAACCGGTCCGGCAGGGTGGCGCGCAACGAGGCGCGACCGCTCACCTGTGCCAGGTCCACACCCTCACCCGCTCCCGGCAGAATCGTCTCCAGCCGCGCCAGATTGATGCGGTCACTTTCCAGGCGCTGCGTCGTGTCCGCGTCATCGTAGTCGTAGGTGGCACCCACTAGCGGGTAGGTGCCCGGTGCCACATAGCCTTCGCAGGCGATCACCCGCCGGATGCCCGGCAAGCTGCCGGCCGGCAAACTGGTAACCTGTCCGCGTACGGGATCGAGCGGCCAGTTCTGGCCAGGCACCAGATCCAGGACGTCGCGCGCGTTCGCCAGCACGACGGCATCGGCCTCAGCCAATATCGCGCCCGCCCGATCCACGACCCGCCACCCCGTTCCAATGCGCGCCACTCGGGCAACGGCACAGCCTGTCTGCATACGGATGGCCGGATGGTCGAGCCAGGCGCGGCACAAACTCCCCGGGACCACCCAGCCCGCGGTCGAGTAATACACGCCGGGAGCCGCCACCGGCCAGTTTGCCAGTTCGCGTGCCGCATCCTGCCCCACCCAGCGCGCATAGTCGACCGGTGGTGTAGTGATCGCCAGCGCCTGCTGCTGCTTTACGGCGACTTCCGCATCCCTCGCCAGGTGCAGCACGCCGCAACGTGCCCACTCGACGCCGTCCAGAAGTGCCCACGTGCGCAGGTCGTGCAGGAAAGCTGCCCGCGTCAGCCGCGTCGCCTGGTTGTCGTCGCGCGAGATCACCGGCCGGAATACGGCCATCGGATTGCCCGAGGCCGCCTGTGCCGACGAATTGGCACGCTCCAGCACGGTGACCGCCACGCCGCGCTGCGCCAGGGCATGCGCCACGGCAGAACCCGCCACGCCGGCGCCGACGACGGCGCCGACGACGGCGACATGCCGCGGTACCGCAGATTCGGCCCGGCTGCTTTCCCCTCGGAAACGCGCACTCAGACAATGCCGCTTGCGGCCGTAACCCGCCCGCTTTTCGCAGCCGAAACCAACCCGCCCCAGGGCTTCGCGTACCGATGCCGCCACCGTGTAGGTCGCCGCCATCGCGCCGGGCCGGGCCAGTGGCACCAGCGCGTCGAACAGTGCCGGCTGCCACAGGTCGGCATTGCAGTCAGGCGCGAAGCCGTCCAGGTAGAACGCGTCCACTTCGGCCTGTACCTGCGGCAGACAGTCCATTGCATCGCCCAGCATCAGGGTGAGTTGCACCCGCCCGCCGTTGAGTGCGGGCATCAGCGTCGGCCAGTTCGCCAGCAACTCGGCGGAGAGCACGGAAAATTCCGGCCACTGCGCATGCAACTGCGCCAGATCCTCGGCACGGAACGGATGCTTCTCGACCGACAGGAAATGCAGCCGCGCACAACGTTCCGGATCGTCGCGCCAGGCCGCCCAGGTCGCCAGAAAATTCAGCCCCGTGCCGAATCCGGTCTCCAGTACGACGAAACAGGTGCGCTGCGCCCACGCCTGCGGCAATCCGCACCCGTGCAAAAAAACATGACGTGCCTGCCCCGCGCCACCGTCGGCCGAATGGTAGATGTCGCCGTAAGCGGCGGAATACGGCACGCCGTCCCTGAATTCGAGGCGGGCGGGGGTGATGGTTTTGAGCATGGCCGAATGTTACATGGGGCCGGTTCCGTGTTGCTGCGTCTTGTCGTTGTCGTGCTGGCAGTCTCTGCACTGGCTACGGGCTGATCTCTCATCCGCCGCAAACTACCCGAAGTCGAACTCGCCACAATCACACACGGCACGGTCGAAACCGTGTCGGTATACGTGTCGGTACTGATCAGGATGGCTGCCGGAACAGTGCCAGCAATGCGAGCGGCGGGCAGAATCCGGTGGATCCGCTACGGGTATGATAGTAAAGAGTCACCGAATGCTCACAAGCGCCAGCACACAAAATACCGCGATGGGCCACCCGGATCAGACACACCTCATGGACGTTTGTCCTACAAGAGACCGGGTTCTTCACCTATACAGAGTAAACGGCACCGCAATTAAATTTGAGTCTGCGTTGCCGGTCGTGCTGAACCACCTCGGCCAGCATCTGGCAAAAAAGAGTTAAATTATTGTTTTTCATACTGCTGTAGCAACACTTTAAAGGAGAGTCTCATGAAGAATATGCCTAGTATTGCCGTGCTCACCCTGGTCTCGAGCCTTGCACTGCTCGCAACCGGATGCGACAAGAAGCCTGCCGACCAGACGGCGGGCGAGCGAATGGACAATGCCGTCGAACAAACGAAAGAGGGTGCGCAGGATTTGGGCGACACGATCAAAGAGAAAGCCGATCAGGCGGGCCAGGCTATCGACGACACAGCTATTACCACCGCGATCAAGGGCAAGTACCTTGCCGACGATACCCTCAAGGGCCTCGACATTTCGGTTGAAACCGAGCAAGGCGTCGTCATGCTGACAGGGTCAGTGCAGAACGATGCTGCCAAGGAGCTCGCCACGACGATTGCCCAGGGCGTGGACGGAGTAACCAGCGTCAACAATCAGCTCATGATCAATTAAGCAGCTGTCGTTTTTTCAAGCCGGCAAACCCGGTCGCCTGGTCTCGCTACGGTTTCTTAGCACCTTGAGTACCCAGGTGGTCGGGCAGCAATTCGTCGCTGCCATCCATGTCTCCTACCTCGTCGTAGCGCAACGGCTGGGTGCGCCTGTGCAGAAAATCGCCATTTGTGATCGCGGCCAGAATCAGTACGTGATCCCCCGCCGGATGCTTTGATACGACCCGACAGTCGATGTAGGACAGTCCTTCGTCCAGTATCGGCGAACCCGAGGGTGCTGCGTGCCAGCGTACGGTTTCCAGCTTGTTTTCATCGCGCGCGCTGTGGTTGCCAAAAAAGTCTGCGAGCGCGCTTTGATCGTGCTGCAATACGGTCACCGCGAACACGCCGCTTTCCGCCAGCAGAAGATACGAAGCGTTGTCGGGATTGACGGCAAGCGCCAGCATGGGGGGTTGTAT
>CAJDVX010000026.1_pt1 | contig 11786 bp, 13 predicted proteins | sample 7391491 | NCBI WGS metagenome assembly CAJDVX01 (sample SAMEA7055717, study PRJEB34461) | soil metagenome | biome: terrestrial ecosystem; feature: Peninsula; material: soil | place: Antarctica | collected 2016 | reverse complement strand
ACCCATGAAGACCTGGTAGATCGCACGCGCTACCTCAACGCACGCTCGACTCTGCGCACGCTGCTGGAGCTCAGGGTGGTGCCGATCATCAACGAGAACGACACGGTCGCCACCGACGAAATCCGCCTGGGCGACAACGACACACTCGGCGCGCTGGTGACCAATCTCATCGAAGCCGACTGCCTGGTCATCCTGACCGACCAGCCTGGCCTTTATACCGCCGATCCGCGCAAGAATTCCGACGCCACGTTGGTGATGAATGCCTATGCCGGCGATCCCGATCTCGAACGCATGGCGGACGGGGCGGGCAGCAGCGTCGGCACCGGCGGCATGCTGACCAAGATTCTTGCGGCCAAGCGCGCGGCACGCAGCGGCGCGCATACGGTGATCTGCAGCGGGCGCGAGGATCAGATACTGCTGCGGCTGGCAGCGGGCGAGGGAATCGGCACCCAACTGGTGGCGCGGCAGGCGCCGCTTGCCGCGCGGCGCCAATGGCTGGCCGACCATCTGCAGCTGCGCGGCAGTGTGGTGCTCGACGACGGCGCGGTACGGGCGCTGTGCGAAGGCCACAAGAGCCTGTTGCCGGTTGGGGTGAAAGGCATCACCGGCGAATTCGAACGCGGCGAAGTGGTGGCGATCGTCGATATGAACGGTCACGAGATCGCGCGCGGTCTGTCCAATTACAGCGCCGGCGAAGCGCGTCGCATTGCCGGCAAACCGAGCAGTGCGATCGTGGCCGAGCTGGGTTACATGGACGAGCCGGAGATGGTCCATCGCGACAACCTGGTGATGCTGGCGTGACCACCACGCTGGATTTGCTGCGCCACGGCGAGCCCGTTGGCGGGCGCAAATATCGCGGACAGATCGACGATCCGCTATCGGAGAAAGGCTGGGCGCAAATGTATGCCGCGGTGGGCGATGCCGTACCCTGGACCCGCATCGTGTCGTCGCCCTTGCAGCGCTGCCGTGCTTTCGCCGAAGCCCTTGCCGAGCGCTACGGCCTGTTGCTCGCACTGGACGAGCGCCTGGCGGAAGTGGGATTCGGGGCGTGGGAAGGCCGGTCGGCTGGCGAGATCGAGCAGGCGACGCCGGGCGCGATTGAACGCTTCAAGCACGATCCCGTGAATGCGCGCCCACAAGGGGCGGAACCGCTGGCCGAATTTTATGCGCGCGTGGCCGCCGCACTGGATGCCGTGCTAACCCGGTATCCGGGGCAGCACGTGCTGCTGGTTGGACATGCAGGGGTGATTCGTATGGCGTTTGCCTGGGCCCTGCATGTGCCGCTGGAACATGCCTATCGCATCGAGGTGGCGAATGCCGGGCTGACCCGCCTGCGCTTTGAGGGCACTCGCGCAAGCCTGGTCTTTCATGGTGGCGGTCTCGCCTCTCGGTGATTTACCGTCTCGCCGACGCCGCATCTCGCCTGATTGCTGCCTGCTGTCGGGCCAGATCGCGGGTAAGGATGAAACTGGTGATTATCGGGACGCGACGTTGAACTGTGGCGTAGCGGTCGGACCTTAGGTCCGGTGGCGCGGCTCGACCGGTTTGAGGTTGGGGCAGTTGTCCTTGATGCAGTCGGCATAGAGCTGCAGCGAGTGATCGCGAATGACAAATCCCCGCTCCTTGGCGATGCGGGTCTGGCGTTTTTCGATTTCGCCGTCATAGAACTCTTCGACCTTGCCGCATTGCAGGCAGACCAGATGGTCGTGGTGGTCGCCATGATCGAGCTCGAACACGGCCTTGTCGCGATCGAAGTGATGCCGTATCAGCAGGCCTGCCTGCTCGAACTGGGTCAGTACACGGTAGACGGTGGCGAGGCCAATATCCTGGCCTTCGTCGGAAAGCAGGCGATACACCTCCTCGGCAGTCATGTGCCGCTTGTCGCTCTGCTCGAACAAATCGAGAATCTTCAGGCGCGGCAAGGTGGCTTTGAGGCCGAGGCTCTTGAGATCAGATGGATTACTCAATGGTGCCTCCAGAACGGGAACGTGAATACGTTATGATACGTTTTTTTCCAACCGCCCAAACCTTTCCGGTTTCCTGGCTATGCGCCATTTCCTGATTTCTGCACTGTTTATAAGCCTGCTTGCTGGATGTTCCAGCTTCCGCATCGGCCCCCACCATATTGATGTGCAACAGGGCAACGCGCTCGACCAGGATAACGTCGCCCGCCTGAAGCCGGGCCTGAATCGTGCCCAGGTCCGCTTTCTTCTCGGTACGCCGCTGGTCGTCGATCCGTTCCGTACCGATCGTTGGGACTACGTGTACCTCTATTACAAGGCAGGCAAACTGACCGAGCAAAAGCACATCACCCTGATTTTCGAAGGCGATACGCTGGCGCGCATCGAAGGCGACGTACCCGAACCGGCGGACCAGCCGGCCGCCGAGACCAAACCTGAGCCGCAGTCCGCTTCCATGCCTGCGGCGATGATGGCTGCTGCTGCACCGACCGCTACGGAGCCACCGGCCCTTCCCGCGGCAGTGGCCTCCGAGCCAGCCCAAGCGCCGATTACGACCGCATTGGTGGCTGCGCCCGTCGTGGCACCGGTACCTGTAGTGACGCCCGCTGCACAAACTGCGGTCCAGGCCGATGCTACGCCTGAGTCGCCAGCATCCGAAACCAGCCTCGTGCCGCCGTTGCCGAGCCCGAAGGATGTGCCGGCCTATGTGGATCCCCGTCCCGTTCCCGAACTGAACCTGAAATCCGAAACCGACGTGACGCAGATCAGGCCGGATGTCGTGCCGCCTTTCCCCGATCCACACGCAGTGACGGTTTCGAGCGACGATCCGGTGCTGAAATCGGTGAATGCCTGGGCGGAAGCCTGGGTGCAGCGTGACAGCGCCGCCTATTTCGCGGCTTACGACGCCGCCTTCGTTCCGCAAGACGGCGTCAGTCATGCTGCCTGGGAGGCACGCAAGCGCAAGGCGCTGAGCGGAGCGGACAGCATCGAGGTGAAAATCGATTCGCCTACGGTTGAACGCACCGGCGAGAATACGGCCACGGTGAACTTCAAGCAGTATTACCGCTCCGGCGCCTATCACGATGCCGTCGTCAAGCAACTGCGCCTGCGCAAACGCGGCGACCGCTGGGTGATCGTGGAGGAAAAGGTACTGTCGACCCTGAAGGATGGCCCGCCGTGAGCGTGAGTATTGCGATTGCCGGTGTATCGGGTCGCATGGGGCGCGCGCTGCTTGAGGCGGTGGAGGCTGATTCCGATTGCACGCTTGGCGCGGCCATCGACCGCCCCGGCAGCCCGCTGGTCGGACAGGATGCAGGCGCCTGATCGATTTCACCCGCCCGGAAGCGACCTTAGGCTACCTTGATGCCTGCCTGGCGGCCGAGGTGCCGCTGGTCATCGGCACCACTGGCTTCGATGATGCGGGAAAGGCACGTATTGCCGCTGCGGCGCAACGGATTCCCGTGGTATTTGCGCCCAATATGAGCGTCGGCGTGAACCTTCTGATGAAACTGGCCGAACTGGCCGCCCAGGTGCTGCAGGATGGCTACGACGTCGAGATTGTCGAGGCGCATCATCGCCACAAGGTCGACGCGCCTTCCGGCACAGCGCTGGGCTTGGGGCAGGCGGTGGCACGGGCGACCGGCCGCGATCTGGCGAGTTGTGCCGTCTACGGACGCGAGGGCGTCACCGGTGAGCGCGATCCCGCAACCATCGGCTTCGCCACCGTGCGCGGCGGCGACATTGTTGGCGACCATACGCTGCTGTTCGCAGGCATCGGTGAGCGCATCGAGCTTACCCACAAGGCCAGTAGCCGCGCCACCTTCGCTCAGGGTGCGTTGCGTGCAGCCAAGTGGCTGCAGGGTCGCGCGCCGGGCTTGTACGACATGCGCGACGTGCTGAATCTGAAATAATCGAATTTGGACAACCGCTTTAACAGGAACGCACCATGAATGCCGTCAAGGTCTACAGCACCGGTACCTGCCCCATCTGCGTCAAGGTCAAGGCCTTTCTCGACAAGCGCGGCATTGGCTATGATGAAGTCTGCATCGATATTGACCGCGAGGCGATGAAGGAATTCGTCGTCGTCACCAATGGTGCGCGCACCGTGCCGCAGATCGTCGTCGACGGTGTCTGTATTGGCGGTTTCATCGAATTGACTGAGATCGACATGGACGGCGGCCTGGAACATCTGCAGCCCTGATCGGCACTTCAGGCAACTGAAAAGGCGAGCTTTGACATTGAAGCCGGGCCTGGAATCGACTACAATTGCGCAATTCAAGTTCAGGCGGGTTCGCGCAAGCGGCTCGCCTGAATTTTGTCACCTGCGTCGCGCTCATTCGTCTTGCGGAGTCCTCCTTGTCACGTGCCCAGTCCGCCATCCTTGTCCTAGCTGACGGCTCGGTATTTCGTGGCCTGTCCATCGGCGCCGACGGCATCACAACCGGTGAAGTGGTCTTTAATACCGCGCTGACCGGTTATCAGGAAATCCTCACGGACCCGTCGTATTCGCGCCAGATTGTGACGCTGACCTATCCCCATATCGGCAACACCGGTGTCAATGCCGAGGACGTCGAGGCGGATCGCATTCATGCGGCGGGCCTGGTGGTACGCGATCTGCCGCGCCTGCATTCGAATTTCCGTGCCAGTCAATCCTTGGGCGATTACCTGACAGGCCAGAACGTCGTCGCCATCGCCGATATTGATACGCGGCAATTGACCCGTATCCTGCGCGAAAAAGGGGCACAAAACGGCTGCATCATGGCGGGTGTTGTGGACGAGGCCAAGGCGCTCGAGGCTGCACGTGCCTTCCCTGGCCTGGCCGGCATGGATCTGGCCAAGGTGGTGAGCGTATCAAAAGCCTATGAATGGAACGAGACCGAATGGAAGCTCGGGCGCGGCTATGGCCAGCAGGCCGACCCGCGCTTCCATGTGGTGGCTTTCGATTACGGCGTCAAGCGCAATATCCTGCGCATGCTGGCCGAGCGCGGTTGCCGCCTGACCGTGCTGCCGGCCACCGCTACCTCGGCCGACGCCCTGGCGCTGAATCCGGACGGCATTTTCCTCTCCAACGGTCCTGGCGACCCGCAGGCATGCGATTACGCGATCAAGGCCGTCGGCGAACTGGTGGCGACGAATATTCCTGTCTTCGGCATTTGCCTGGGGCATCAATTTCTGGCGCTTGCGTCGGGCGCCAAGACCGTCAAGATGAAATTCGGCCACCATGGTGCCAACCACCCGGTCAAGGATCTCGACAGCGGTCGGGTGGCGATCACCAGCCAGAACCATGGCTTCGCAGTGGACGCGGCGACCCTGCCGGCCAATCTGCGTAGCACCCATGTCTCGCTGTTCGATGGTTCGCTGCAAGGGATGGCGCGTACCGATGCGCCCGTGTTCAGCTTCCAGGGCCACCCGGAAGCCGGCCCCGGCCCGCACGACATGAGTTATTTGTTCGACCGATTTATTCAGCTGATGGCTGACCATGCCCCAGTACACTAATTATGCCCAGGCGCACTGATCTAAAAAGCATTCTCATCATCGGCGCCGGCCCCATCGTCATCGGGCAGGCGTGCGAATTCGATTATTCGGGTGCGCAGGCGTGCAAGGCGCTGCGCGAGGAAGGCTACAAGGTCATTCTCGTCAACAGCAACCCGGCGACGATCATGACCGATCCGGACATGGCCGACGTCACCTATATCGAGCCAATTTCCTGGCAGGTGGTCGAAAAGATCATCGCGCAGGAGCGTCCCGATGCGCTGCTGCCGACCATGGGCGGGCAGACCGCACTGAATTGCGCGTTGGACCTGGCCAAGCATGGCGTGCTGGAAAAATATGGCGTCGAAATGATTGGTGCGTCGAAGGAAGCCATCGACAAGGCCGAGGATCGCGAAAAGTTCAAGGTGGCGATGACCAAGCTGGGGCTGGCTTCGGCGCGTTCGTCGATTGCCCACAGCATGGAAGAAGCGCTGCAGGTACAGGCTGCACTTGGCTTTCCGACCATTATCCGGCCGTCGTTCACCATGGGTGGTTCGGGTGGCGGCATCGCCTACAACAAGGAAGAATTCGTCGCTATCTGCGAACGCGGCCTGGAAGCCTCGCCCACGCATGAGTTGCTGATCGAGGAATCGCTGCTCGGTTGGAAAGAATACGAGATGGAGGTGGTGCGCGACAGCAAGGACAACTGCATCATCGTGTGCTCGATCGAGAACTTCGATCCGATGGGCGTCCACACCGGCGACTCGATTACCGTGGCGCCAGCACAGACGCTGACGGACAAGGAATACCAGATCATGCGCAATGCGAGTCTCGCGGTGCTGCGCGAGATCGGTGTGGATACCGGTGGCTCCAACGTGCAGTTCTCCATCAATCCTGCCGATGGCCGCATGGTGGTGATCGAGATGAACCCGCGCGTGTCGCGTTCGTCCGCACTGGCGTCCAAGGCGACCGGCTTTCCCATCGCCAAGGTGGCGGCCAAACTGGCCGTCGGCTACACGCTCGACGAGTTGCAGAACGACATCACCGGCGGCGCGACTCCAGCCTCGTTTGAGCCGTCGATCGACTACGTCGTCACCAAAGTACCGCGCTTCGCGTTCGAAAAATTTCCTCAGGCCGACGATCGCCTGACTACGCAGATGAAATCGGTGGGCGAGGTGATGGCGATCGGCCGCAGCTTCCAGGAGTCGCTGCAAAAAGCGCTGCGCGGACTGGAAGTCGGCGTCGACGGCTTCGACCCCAAGACCACCGACCGCGACGAGATCGAAGCCGAGCTGATGTCGCCCGGCCCCGAACGCATCTGGTATGTGGGCGATGCATTTCGAGTTGGAATGAGCCTGGAGGAAATCCACGCCGTATCAAAGATCGATCCCTGGTTCCTTGACCAGATTCAGGAATTGATCGAACTGGAAACCTCCCTGGCCGGCCGGGCGCTGTCCGATCTCGGGCGCGACGAACTCCGTGTGTTGAAACGTGCCGGCTTCTCCGATCGACGCCTGGCCAAACTGCTGACTACCGACCAGCATGCGGTGCGTGCGCGACGTCATGAACTGGCGCTGCATCCGGTGTATAAGCGGGTCGACACGTGTGCGGCCGAGTTCGCCACGCAGACCGCCTACATGTATTCAACCTACGAGGAAGAGTGCGAGGCGCATCCGACCGACGCGAAGAAGATCATGGTGCTAGGTGGCGGACCGAACCGTATCGGCCAGGGCATCGAGTTTGACTACTGCTGCGTGCATGCCGCGCTGGCACTGCGTGAAAACGGCTTCGAGACCATCATGGTCAATTGCAACCCGGAGACTGTGTCGACCGACTACGATACCTCCGACCGTCTGTACTTCGAGCCGCTGACGCTGGAAGACGTGCTGGAAATCGTGCACATCGAGAAGCCTTTCGGCGTGATTGTGCAGTATGGCGGCCAGACTCCGCTGAAGCTCGCGCGCGATCTGGAACGCAACGGCGTGCCCATCATCGGCACCAGCCCCGACATGATCGACGCGGCGGAAGATCGCGAGCGTTTCCAGCAGATGTTGCACGACCTGGGACTGAAACAACCCCCGAATCGTACCGCGCGTACCCCCGACAGCGCCCTGCGCATGGCTTCTGAAATCGGCTATCCGCTGGTGGTGCGGCCATCCTACGTCTTGGGCGGCCGCGCGATGGAGATCGTGCGTGAGGAAGCCGATCTCATTCGCTACATGACTGAGGCCGTGAAAGTCTCGAACAAGTCGCCGGTGTTACTCGACCGCTTCCTCAACGACGCCATCGAGGTCGATGTAGATGCATTGTCCGACGGCGAACAAGTGGTGATCGGCGGCATCATGCAGCACATTGAGCAGGCAGGCGTGCATTCAGGCGATTCGGCGTGTTCGTTGCCGCCGTATAGCTTGTCGCAGGAAGTGCAGGACGAATTGCGCCGGCAGACGGTGGCGATGGCGATGGCGCTGAAAGTGGTCGGCCTGATGAACGTCCAGTTTGCGATCCAGAACGATGTCGTGTACGTGCTGGAAGTAAATCCGCGTGCATCGCGCACTGTGCCCTTTGTGTCGAAGGCCATTGGCGCGCCGCTGGCGAAGATTGCCGCCCGTGCGATGGCGGGCATCTCGCTGAAGACCCAGGCATTCGAGAAGGAAATCATCCCGCCGTATTTCTCGGTGAAGGAAGCCGTCTTCCCGTTCCGCAAGTTTCCCGGTGTCGACACCATACTCGGCCCGGAAATGAAATCGACCGGCGAGGTCATGGGGATCGGCGACAATTTCGGCGAAGCCTTCGTCAAGTCGCAACTGGCGTCGAGTTCCGAACTGCCCAAACCTGGCGGACGGGCCTTCGTCAGCGTACGATCGGGTGATCACGACGCCGTGATCGAGGTGGCGCAGATGCTGCACGATCTCGGCTTCAATGTGGTCGCCACCCGCGGGACGGCGCAGGCGATCGCATCGGCCGGGATTCCGGTGGCGGTCGTCAACAAGGTCAAGGAAGGCCGGCCGCATATCGTCGACATGATCAAGAACGGCGAGATCGATTTCATTGTCAACGTGGTCGAGGACAAAAAAGCGGTGAAGGACTCCTATACCATCCGCGCCGAGGCACTGGCGCGTCGGGTCGTGTACTTCACTACGCTGGCCGGCGCGCGTGCCGCCTGCATGGGTATGCAACACGGCAATGAGTTGAAAGTATATTCCCTGCAATCGCTGCATCAGCGGCTGCACTGATCCAAGAGGCAAGCTTGTGAAGAAATTTCCCCTTACCGTCGTCGGCGCCGAGAAACTGCGCGTTGAACTGCAACAGCTGAAAAGCGTCGAGCGCCCCGCGGTGATCCAGGCGATCGCCGAGGCCCGCGCGCAGGGCGACCTGTCGGAGAATGCCGAATACGACGCCGCCAAGGAAAAGCAGGGATTCGTCGAAGGCCGCATCGCCGATATCGAAGGCAAACTGGCCAATGCGCAGATTATCGATCCCACCACGCTGGACGCGGACGGCCGCATCGTGTTCGGCGCGACGGTTGAGCTGGAAGACGTCGAATCGGGCGATACCGTCACGTATCAGATCGTCGGCGACGACGAGGCGGACATCAAGCAGGGCAAGATTTCGGTGTCGTCGCCCATCGCGCGCGCGCTAATCAGCAAATATGCGGGTGACAGCGTGGATGTCCAGGCGCCCGCCGGCGTGCGCCAGTACGAAGTGCTGGACGTATTGTACAAATAGCATGCGGCGTTTCTGGGATGGCCTGGCCGGTGGCTTGCTGGTGCTGTGGATCGGCGGCATGTGGGCACTCGGTTACATCGCCGCACCTGTACTGTTCGCCAATCTGGGCGACAAGCAACTGGCCGGGATGCTGGTCGGTCGGCTATTTCCGGTGATGGCGTGGATCGGTATCGGCGCTGCAGCCTATCTGTTGATCTACCGGTTTGCCCGCGACGGCGCCGCTGCCCTAAAAACCCTGTTTTTCTGGGTGGTGGCATTGATGCTGGCACTCACGTTGGTAGGCCACTTCGGCATGCAGGGCCTGAAGGGCCTGGACATGTCATATACCGTGATGCAGAGCGTGTTTGCCGACCGCTTTGCTCGCTGGCATGGGGTACCGAGCATTTTTTTCCTGATTCAGAGCGCGCTGGGACTATTGTTGGTCTGGCGCTCGGGGCTGGCGAAATAATCCCCGTCAGACAGGCTTCAAGCCGGCAGGACGATGACCGGCTTGCCGGCCCTGCGATAAATCACCAGTATCTTGCCGATTTGCTGAACGGGCGCAGCGCTCGTGGCGGTACAGATTTCCTCCAGCCAGGCACGACGCGTGTCCGGCTCGTCACTGGCCGCCTTGATCTTGATCAGTTCGTGTGCCTCGAGTCCGCATTCGATTTCCTTCAAAACGGCGGCAGTCAGGCCCTGGTTGCCGATCATGACCACCGGTTGGCGATTATGGGCCATGCCCTTGAGAAATTGCCGCTGGGCGGGCGTGAGTGGTTTCATGCGTATTCCTTAATTTGAGCGCGGATTGTAGCCGATAGAAATGGTGCAGAAAGCAAAGCGAACCAAATCGGGCAGCGCCTGGATGCATGAGCATCTGACGGATCCCTACGTCAAGAAGGCCCAGCAGGACGGGTACCGGTCGCGCGCCGCCTATAAATTGCTGGAAATCGACAAGCGCGATCATCTGTTGCGCCCCGGCATGACGGTGGTGGATCTGGGTGCCGCACCCGGCAGCTGGTGCCAGGTGGGTGTACAGAAAATGAAAAAACAGGGCAGGGTGCTGGCAATCGATCTGCTGCCGATGGCATCAATGCCGGGTGTCGACAGCCTGGAAGGCGACTTCACCGACGTGACAGCACTAGCCTGGCTGGAAGAAAAACTGCAAACTGAACGAGTTGACCTTGTATTGAGTGATATGGCGCCCAATATCACCGGAGTGATGCTGCGCGATCAGGCGCGACATTACGAATTGTGCGAGTTGGCGCTCGATTTCGCGCGGAACTGGTTGAAGCCAGACGGTGCTTTCCTCGTCAAGGTATTTCAGGGCGGCGGATTTGAGGATTTCCGTGCGCAAATGCGACAGGCATTCGAACAGGTGCTGATCCGAAAGCCTGATGCATCGCGCGACCGCAGTACTGAAGTGTATTTGTTGGGACGCCGTCCTGTTGTGGAGCGGGATGGCGGGTCATGATGATGCCGTGACAAGCGGGCAGTATAGGGTTTAGAATGAGTCTAAGTGTGCCGTCTTCGGCGCCTAAGGAGTAATACGTGAACAATTTGTCCAAGAACATCGCCATCTGGCTAATTATCGCAGTCATTCTGATGACGGTGTTCAACCAGTTCGGTGCGCAGCACGCCTCGCAGTCGCAGATGCCGTACTCGCAGTTCATCCAGGAGGTGCGTCAGCAGCAGATTTCCAAGGTCGTGATCGAGGGCAACGTGCTGAAAGGCGAGAGCAGCGATGGACAGCGCTTCACCAGCTATGCGCCGAGCGATCCGTGGATGGTCTCCGACCTGCTGAAAAACGGCGTGTCGGTCGAGGCCAAGCCGGAAGAGCAGCCCTCTTTCCTGATGAGCCTGTTCATTTCGTGGTTCCCGATGCTGTTGCTGATCGGCGTCTGGATCTTCTTCATGCGCCAGATGCAGGGCGGCGGTCGCGGTGGTGCGTTCTCGTTCGGCAAGAGCAAGGCACGTCTGCTTGATGAAAACGCCAACCCGGTGACGTTTGCCGATGTGGCAGGTTGTGACGAGGCCAAGGAAGACGTCGTCGAAATGGTCGAATTCCTGAGAGACCCTTCCAGATTCCAGAAACTGGGCGGACGAATCCCGCGCGGTGTGCTGCTGATCGGCCCGCCAGGAACCGGCAAGACGCTGCTGGCGCGTTCGATTGCAGGCGAGGCCAAAGTGCCGTTCTTCAGCATTTCCGGATCTGACTTTGTTGAAATGTTTGTTGGCGTGGGTGCCGCGCGCGTGCGCGACATGTTCGAACAGGCCAAGAAAAGCTCACCCTGCATCATCTTCATCGATGAGATCGACGCGGTGGGACGTCAGCGTGGCGCCGGACTGGGTGGTGGCAACGACGAACGCGAACAGACGCTCAATCAGCTGCTGGTTGAAATGGACGGTTTTGAAGCCAATGCCGGCGTGATCGTGGTCGCTGCGACCAACCGTCCGGACGTGCTCGATCCGGCGCTGCTACGCCCGGGGCGTTTTGACCGTCAGGTCTTCGTCGGCCTGCCCGATATCCGCGGACGCGAGCAGATCCTCCTGGTGCACATGCGCAAGGTTCCGGTGGCGCCCGATGTGCGGGCCGACATTCTGGCGCGCGGCACCCCCGGCATGTCGGGCGCCGACCTCGCCAACCTG
>CAJDVX010000014.1_pt1 | contig 11820 bp, 10 predicted proteins | sample 7391491 | NCBI WGS metagenome assembly CAJDVX01 (sample SAMEA7055717, study PRJEB34461) | soil metagenome | biome: terrestrial ecosystem; feature: Peninsula; material: soil | place: Antarctica | collected 2016 | reverse complement strand
CTTGCAACCAGGGAAGCGTCCCAGGCCGCGTTCATTGCATCCACGGCATCCCAGGCGGCTTTGTAGCTCATCTTCATCGCCTTGGCGGCTTTGGAGATGGAACCGGTTTCACGTATGCGCTGCAGCAGTTCGACACGGCCCCGACCGAGAAAATTCTTGCCGTCCAGCGTCAGCCAGAAACGGCCGTCTGCCCTGAGTTGCGTGTTCATGCGGCGAGTGTAGCAAACGGTCATTGCGGTTCGCTCGCGCATGACAGAGAATTGCAATACGAAATGTCGAACATTCAGGAGAGTGCCATGAAAAAAATCCTCGCGATGTGTGTGATCTTGTGCCTGCCGCTATCCGCGATGGCGTCCGAGGACTACGCGGTCCTGTTCAAGACGCAGGGAACCTTCCAGGATGTGCGGGATTCGGTTCAATTCGCGATCGAAGGGAAGGGTCTCGCGATTAACCACACCAACAAGATCGCCGAAATGCTGGCGCGTACCGGAAAGGCTATTGACGCGAGCAAACAGATATACGTGGACGGAGAGCAGTTCGAATTCTGTAGCGCCACCATCTCGCGGGAAATGATGGAAGCCGACCCGCATGCAATGGTGATGTGCCCCTACATCGTGTCGGTGTACACGATTCCGAATGACAAGACCGTCTATATCGCGTATCGCAAGCCGGGTCCAACCACGAATCCGAAGCCGAAGTTGAAGAAGGCGCTGTCTGATGTTGAGAGCTTGCTGAACAGCATCATCAAGGATGCAATGTAAGCTCTGTATCAGAGCAGACACGCGAGCCTGCTGAGCCAGCCCGACGTCAATTTCGGGCAGACGGACATGATCTGGACGCCGAACGTGAATTGAATTGTCTGCATTAAGTCTGCATTAGAATGACGGCATGATCTGCACCCGCACGCCGTCCCGGCCATGACCGCCTTTCTCGCCATCGGCCTGGGTGCGGCCATCGGTGCGTGGCTGCGCTGGGGGCTGGGACTTTGGCTTAATCCCGTGTTTCCCACTATGCCGCTCGGCACGCTGGCGGCCAATCTGGTCGGTGGCTACAGCATCGGTCTTGCCATCGCCTGGCTCACCGAGCATCCGGGCATGCCGCCGGAAGCGCGGCTGTTCCTGATCACCGGCCTGCTCGGCGGGCTGACCACGTTTTCCACATTCTCTGCCGAAGTCGTTACCTCATTGATGCGCGGCCTCTGGCTTACGGGTGGCTTCATTGCCTTAGCCCACATGAGCGGGTCTTTTCTGGCGACCGGATTGGGGTTTTATACGATGAGGCTTTTCAGATGAACGTAGTCTGTTTGCAGGTATTTGTAACCGAAGCCAGTCGCCATCATGGAAAACTGACCTATGAATGGCTACTCGATGCCGCGCAGGAACTTGGCGTTACCGGTGGCTCGGCATTTGGCACGCTGGCTGGCTTCGGCCGCCATGGCCGATACGACGCGGGCTTTTTCGAACTGGCAGGCGAGTTGCCGGTGGTGGTGGAGTTTTTCGTCGACACGGCGATGGCCGACCGCTTGCTGAAGCACATCGCCGAAGCGGGACTGGCGCTGGTTTACGCCAAGCTGCCGGCGGAAATCGGGGTTACTGCCCAATAAGCGTGTTCGACCAGCTGGTGTTGTTCGCCGCCTCGCTGGCGGCCAATTTTTTCTCGGCCCTGTCCGGTGGCGGGGCCGGACTGATCCAGTTTCCCGTTCTCATTTTTCTGGGACTGCCCTTCGGCGTGGCGCTGGCCACGCACAAGGTCGCCAGCGTGGCGCTCGGCCTCGGTGCCACGCTCAGACATCTAAGGGAATCACATCTGGAACGCCGGTTCTCCCTGATCATCCTGGGAGCAGGGCTACCAGGCGTGGTGCTGGGTGCACTGACGATCCTGCATATTCCCGAGCGAGCCGCCACGCTGGCACTGGGTGTCCTGACGTTGGGGCTCGGCGTGTATTCGGTATTCAAGCCCAGCCTGGGCATGGCGCACCAGCCGAGAAACCGCCAGGGCGCCGGGCTTGCCGGCGGCATGGCGGGACTCTTCTTCGTCGGCTTTCTCAATGGCTCGATTACCAGCGGCACCGGGCTCTTTCTCACCCTCTGGCTGATCCGCTGGTTCGGCCTCGATTACACCCGCGCGGTGGCCTATACGCTGATCCTCTGCGGCCTGGTGTGGAACGGCACCGGCGCACTGGTACTGGGCATGATCGGCACCGTGGCGTGGGACTGGATGCCTGCGCTACTGGCTGGTTCGATCCTCGGCGGTTACCTCGGCAGCCATATGGCCATTCGGAAAGGCAATCGGTTGATCAAGCGGTCGTTCGAGATTGTGACGATATTGATCGGCCTGAAGCTGATTCTGGGCTAGTCGTCGCTGCTGTGGATGCGGTTGCGGCCACTGCGTTTGGCTTGGTAGAGCGCTTCGTCCGCGGCCTTGATCAGCGAGTCGCCGTTCTGGTAGAGCGGGTAGGTGGCGATACCGCCGCTGATGGTGGCCAGAAAATGTGCGTCACGGTAGGGATGTTTGATCTGGGCGAAATCGCGGCGGATTCGGTCCACGATGCCGTAGGCCTCTTCGGCATCGGTATGCGGCAGCGCGATGAGAAATTCCTCACCACCGTAGCGGCAAAGAATGTCGTGCTTGCGCAGACGCTGCTTCAGCAGCCACGACAGGCTACGGATGACCTGGTCGCCGACCGGATGACCGTAGGTGTCATTGACCTGTTTGAAATTATCGATGTCGATCATCACCACCGACAGGAAACCGCCTTCGTGCGCTACGCTCGAGAGCAGCATGTCGAGGGTGTTCTTGCCGCTGGAATGATTAAGCAGACCGGTCAGGCTATCGTGGTACATCGAGCGGCGCAGCGCGCGGTAGCGCTCGATCTTGCTCATGACGATGGTGTTCAGAAACACCGGGTTGAACGGCTTGGTGAGGAAATGATCGCCGCCCAACCGCATCGCGTCGACCTGCAGGGCCACATTGGTCTCGCCCGACAGGTAGACGATGGGCATGCTGAGGAATTCGTTGTGCTGACGGATGATGCGCGCGACCTCGACGCCTGTGCAGTTGGGCATGTACATGTCCATCAGGATCAGGTCCGGGTTGAACTGCTTGAGCGCGTTGAGCGTTTGGCGCGGATCATTGACGATTTCGGAAACGATCCGGTTTTCCTGCAGCGTGCGGCGGATCAGGTGGCTGGCGGTCTTGGAATCCTCCACGATCAGCACACGGTAGGCTTCCTGCTCGTGCCGCTCGTTGAGTTCCATGATGTGCTCGATGATGGCATGCGGCGGCGTGCCATCCAGCAGACAGCTGTTACAGCCACCGCTCAACGCTTGCTGCAGCTGTTCGAAATCGGAGCGCACGTTAAGGCAGATCAGCTGTCCCATTCCGAATCGCTGTCGTAACGACTGGATCCGGAGGCGCCACTCGGTTTCGGGCACGCTGCCCATATCGAGCAGCAGAAGAGGGGCGTCGCCCGCGCTACCAGGCAAATCCTGTTCCCAGGTAATGAATCCGGCAGCCATGCCAAAATAGCCAAGTTGCGCCTCCAGGCTGGCCCACTCGGTCCGATCATTGGCGATCAGCCAGGTCTGGCCCATACCTGCGGACGTGGGCGAGGGATGTTGCGAATCCTGGTAGTGCTCGATCAATCCGGCGGTTGCCGAGGCATGGGACTGAGTCATGCGCGCAAGCATGTCGACGCGTTCGTTCAGATCGTCAAGTGCGGCCTGCGGCAGCGGATGCTCAACTTCCTGGTTGAACAGCGTGAGTGTCACCTGCTCGAGCTGGTGGCTGGCGTGGTGCAAGGCGGTGATGCCCTTGTCGATCAGAAACTCGGTGAAACTGTTGATGGAAACCGCCAACTCCACGAAACTCTCAAAGCTCGGTGCCGCCCGGTAGTGCCGCCAGGAGGCCGACACTGCCAAGTTTTTCTGCAGGAGTTCTTCAGGGGAGCAGAGCATGTAAGGATAAGTTTTGTATGGCTTTTTTATGAAGCCCATTATCGCGCTTTATGAGTCGGCCTGCGTGAGGAAACGTCGGCAACCAGCCTGGCGAATTGCCGGTGATCGGTGGGTGACCCGGAAAACACGGCGGACATTGTCAAAGTCTGCTGCCTGTCTATTCACCGAAGTCTTCCGCTTCCAGCCGCAAATACTGGTTGTAGGCATTTACCCGGTTGGCTTCGTCGAACGCCGGCATGCCACGATATTTGGACCAGTCGGTTTTTTCGTAGGCTTCGTCGAAGGGAACCATATTGCGGGCCGCTTCGCCCATGCTGGTGCGCAGATAGCTCAGATAATCTCGTGTGAAGACGAGGTCGACTTGCGGCGTGCGCGAGGCGGCACCGTGGCCGGGGACCAGTACCCTGGGATGCGTCGCGATCAGCTTGTCGAGTGCGGCAATCCAGGCACGGGTGTCGGCATCGCCAACAAACGGCACACGCCCACGGAACACGACGTCGCCGGCGTAGAGCACGCCATCTTCCTTGACCAGCATCGCGAGATCCTCGCTGGAGTGGGCTGGGCCGACGTGGCGCAGGATGAAATGCACGCCACCCATCTCGAACCCGGTGTCGCCTTCGACGAAATAGTCCGCTTCCAGCAGACGGGTGTCGTCATCCACCCAGGGGAAGAGCGCCTCCTTGCGCTGGGCGAGGCGCAGAGCCGCTTCCGGTGTGCGAGTGGCGCCCTCGGCGGCGCGCTGCGCCCAGATCTCGGCCCCCTGCGCCTCGAACACCTGCAGACCGTAGAAGTGATCAGCATGGTAATGACTGACAATGACCCGTTTGATCGGCTGCTTGGTAATCGTGCGGATCAGGTCGAGCAGCTTTTCGGCCAGCGGCGGTGATGCGAGGGCGTCGAAAACGACCACACCGTCACGGGTAACGACGAACCCGGCATTGGACATGAAGCCCTGATTTTCGCTGGAGGCTGCGCCCGGCTGCCCCTGCACGAAATAGCTGTGAGCGCCGAGGCGCACGGCTTTCATCGGTACGGTGATATCGTCGCTGGCAGCATGAGCAAGCGGAACCAGATTGAGCAGCAACAAGGCGAACAGCAGGCGGATCATGATGGCGGGCCTCTCGATGGCAACCCGACATTATAGTCGGCGGGCACCGGCGGGCAGTGCCGCGCGCACTTGCTGGGTGTGTGCCCAGGCTTCGAAGAGGGCGGATGGCTGGGGACGGTTGAACAGATAGCCCTGGTAGGTCTGGCAGCCGCGATCGGCGAGGAAGACGTGTTGGGCTTCGGTTTCCACGCCCTCGGCCACGACGTCCAGATTAAGGCTCTGCCCTAAAGCCAGGATGCTGTGCGCGATGGCCGCATTGTTGGGGTCGCTCAGCATGTCGCGTACGAACGACTGGTCGATCTTGATCTCGTCCAGCGGCAACCGCTTCAGGTAAGCCAGCGACGAATAACCGGTACCGAAATCATCGAGCGAAAATCCGATACCGCGCGCCTTGAGTGCGCGCATCTTGACGATGGTTTCTTCCATGTTGTCCACCAGCAGGCTCTCGGTCAGTTCCAGTTTCAGCCGATGCGGGTCGGCACCGATGCGGTCGATGACGCCCAGCACCTGGGTCACGAAGTCCGGCTGGCGGAACTGACGCGCGCTGACGTTCACCGCCAGATCCAGCGACGCCATGTGTGGCTGGGCGGCCCAGGCCACCAGTTGCATACACGCTATTTCCAGTACCCGTAGTCCGATCGGCAGGATGAGGCCGGTTTCCTCGGCGAGTGGAATGAAGGTGGCGGGTGCGATCCAGCCACGCTCGGGGTGAGGCCAGCGCAGCAACGCCTCGGCCCCGCAGATGCGTCCCTGGCTGTCGACCTGAGCCTGATAATGCAGTTCGAATACCTGGTTCTTCAAGGCGTGGCGCAGATCGGTTTCCAGGTCGGCGCGGGCGGCGGCGGCGGCCTGCATGGCCGGATCGAAAAAGTGCAGGGTGTTGCGGCCCTGCGCCTTGGCCTGGTACATGGCAAGGTCAGCGCGCTGCAGCAATTCGTCCTGCGTCGTCGGCTGATCGTTGAAGAGCGTGATACCGATGCTCGAGGTGCTGTGGTGCACATATTTGGACAGCAGGAAGGGTGGCGAAAAGCTGGCCAGCACCTTTTCGCCCACCATCATCGCGTGGGCGGCGGCTTCATGCGGGGTGTCTGCCAGATTTTCCAGCACGATCACGAACTCGTCGCCGCCCAGTCGCGCCAGAGTGTCGCCTTCGCGCAGGCAGGCTTGCAGGCGTTGGGCAAGCTGTTGCAGGAAGAGGTCGCCGATGGCATGGCCCAGCGTGTCGTTCAGAGCCTTGAAATTGTCGACGTCAATGAACAGCAGGGCGCCCACCTGCGACAAGCGTGTATCGATCGCCAGTGCATGGCCCAGGCGATCGTGCAGCAGCTGGCGATTGGGCAGGCCGGTCAGATGGTCATAGAACGCCAGATACTGGATTTCGCGCTCGGCAACCTTGCGTTCGGTGATGTCGGTGTTGATCGCCAGGATGGCGTCAGGCATCTGTTGTTCATCGAATAGCAGTGTCCAGTGGGCTTCGACGACGAACATGTTGCCGTCCTTGCGCCGCTGGATGATTTCACCGCTCCATTCACCTTGCTCGAGCACCTCGCGCATGCGTTCGTGGAAGTCGGCCAGATTGCCATAGAGCAAGGTATCTGTCGGCTGGCCAACCGCTTCGTCTCGGGTCCAGCCATACAGACGTTCGGCGCCCTTGTTCCAGTAGCGAATGGCGTGATCGAGACCACGCACCACGATGGCATCCTGTGCCTTGTCCAGCAGCGAGGCCTGTTGACGAATCTGGGCCTCGGCGGCCTGACGTTCGAGCTCCGAGGCCACGCGAGTGGCGAAGATTCGCAGCGTGGACGTGATGAAGGTCGTCTCCCGCAGGGGGTGATTGAACAATACGAATAATTGTCCGATCGGCTGACCGGCCGAATTGTCCAGCCGATGTCCCACGTAAGCTTGGGCGCGGTGCGCGCTGATTGTCGCGGCATACGGGAAGAGCTCGCAGACATCGGCGGGGACCAGGTAATTGAGCGTGTCGCCCAGGTGCTGGCACGGGGTGCCGGAGAGCGGATATTCGAAATTGGGAATCAGCCGACCGTCGAGGTAGGCCACCTCGGTGCGTGCCGATGCCGATTCGCCGGGCTGGAGGCGTGCAATGAATCCGGCACTGGCGCCGAGTGCTTCGGTCATGTTGCTCACCAGTTCTTCAAAGAAGGCCTTGCCCGAATTGGCGGATACGCCCGCGGCGATTTTCAGCACGGCCGTCTGGATCCGGTCCTGCTCGAGGCGGTTGCGCAGCGTGGCAATGGCGAATTCCAGATCGCCGGTCAGCTCCTGCAGCAAGCGAACCTCTTCGGCGCCGAAGTGGCGCGCGCTGGGCGAGAACAGGGTAAATGTCCCGCGGGTATGCTGCCCGTCGTGCATGGGCAGTACGACCAGGCTGCGATAACCGTGGTGCAAGGCGGCTTCGAGCCAGGGCTCGAAGCTTGGGTCGTACTGCAGGTCATCGATCATGACCATCTGGTTGGTGCGCACTGCCCGTCCTACCGGGCCGCGGCCCACGGCCTTGTCGTCGGACCAGCTGTGCGGGATATCCTGCAGATAGCGGGTACCCTCGCCTGCCCAGGCGACCGGAGAGACCGATTGTTCGGCGTCGTCCTGCACGTATCCGATCCAGGCCATGCGGTATCCACCCAGATCGACGACGATGCGGCAGATCTCGTGCAGTAATCCTTTCTCGTCGGTCGCATGGATCACGGCTTCGTTGCAGGCACTTCTCATGAGCAAGGCGCGGTTGAGGCGAGCCAGCTCCAGTTCGGCATCATTGCGGCTGGTGAGATCGGTCATGCCGCCGACCATGCGGAGGGTGCGCCCGTGTGCATCACGGATCACTGACCCGCGATCCAGCACATAGGCATAGTGGCCGTCCTGGTGCCGAAAACGATATTCGGCCGACCAATTTGTCCCGCCGTTGTCGATTACCTGATGGATGCTTTGCAGTACACGATCATGATCGTCGGGATGGAGACGCCGCGTCCATGAACGACTGTCGGCAGGGTGATCCGTCGGCATGTGGCCAAATGTGCTTTGCAGGCCATCGCTCCACCAGAGGTGGTCCGAACCCAGGTCCCAGTCCCAGATGGTGTCGGACGTGACGCGTGCGACGGTCTTGAAGCGTGCTTCGCTTTCGTACAGCGCCTGCACAACCCGTTTGCGCTCGGTGATGTCGCGTTGCACCGCCACGAAGTGGGTAGGCCGGCCAGCGGCATCGGTAACCGGGACGATGTCAATGTCGAGCCAGACGGGTTCGCCTGCCTTGGTGTAGTTGATGAGTTCGCTCTGCACCGGTTGCTGGGCCTTCAAGGCGATACGGATACGGTCGAGTTCATTGCGGTCGGTCAGCGGACCTTGCAGGAAGCGGGGCGACTTCCCCAACACTTCTTCGCGCCGGTAGCCGGTGAGCCGTTCGAACGCGTCGTTGACGAACACGATGCGTGGTCCGGGTTCGTCGCTGGGGTCGGCCTCCGTGATGAGTACGATGTCATTTAGGTGGGCAACGCTCGCCTCCAGTAATGCAAGTTGCTGGAGGTCGCCGTGCTCGGTGGCAGGCGGATGCGGGAGGGCGTTCACGACATCGGGGTTAGGCATGGTTTCCTGGTGAGAGGGCGGCGAATGCACATGCGGGACATCGTCGCGGGGAGCGGGGGCCGACGGGTGCATACATGGCGGGCCAGAGCGGCAGCGTATCCCTGAGTTTACGTCTATTTTCCGGTGGAACTTGAAGTCAGGTCGCCAGACAGGGCGTGCATCTGGCGTGGTACAAGGCTGTGGTATCTTCTCGCGTTGTATAAGGGGATTGCATCCGTGTTCAAGAAACAGTGGCCGGCGTTCGTGCTGGCGTTCGTATTGCCGATCGTCGCGGTCTTCTGGTGGTGGGGCGGATTCAGGTCCGTCAGCGTGACTGAAACCGAGGCCGGGCCGTATCGTTATGCCTATCTCGACTACGAAGGTCCGATCAGCAATATGCGCAAATCGCAGAATGCCGTGCTAAACCGATTCAACGAGGCCCAGGTGGTGGCAGGCGACACGATCAGTGTCATCCTCACCGATCCACGCGCCGACAATGGCAAGGTGCGCGCGCAACTGGGTTATACCCTGGCCGATGATGCAGCGGCCCCAACCGGCCTGCAGGAGGGACGAATCGAGCGGCGCCCGGTCTATATGGCGCGCGTTCAGGCGGCGGTGCTGCTCGCGCCGTCCAAGGCCTATCAGGCGCTGGACGACAGGCTGGAAGCGGATGGCAAGGGTATCGTCATGCCGACGGTGGAGCTGTACCACCCGGCAAGCAAGGTCGACCAGATCGGCGTCTTCACACTGGAAATGAACCGCTGATGGCGTTCTTTTCTGTCTTCGTTGCCCTCGTGCTCGAGCACGTGCGCCCGTTGCGGCAACCGTTGCCGCATTACCAGCGCTACACCCTGTTCATTCAGTGGCTTCAGCGCAAGCTCAATGCCGGGGAGTACAGCCACGGGGCGATCGCCTGGGCGCTGGCGGCCGCGCCGGTGCTGGTAGGCGTATGGCTGGTTTTCCTGCTGCTTGGTGGCATTAGCCCGTTTCTCGGATGGATATGGAATGTGGGTGTGCTGTATGTCACCCTGGGTTTCAAGTATTTCAGCGACGATGCCGAACGCATCGCGCGTCTGTTGCGGGCAGATGAACTCGACGCGGCACGCGCACAGATCGGCGCGTGGCGCGGTAGCGATGCCAGCGCGTTCAGCGCCGACGACATTGCGCGCGTCACCATCGAACAGGTGATGGCGGCGAGCCAGCGTCAGATGTTTGGTGTGCTGTTCTGGTTCGTGCTGCTGGCACCGCTGGGACCGGTCGGCGCGGTGCTGTTCCGTACCGCTTCGATCCTGGCGCGGCGCTGGGCCAACACCCAGGGCCGGTTCGGCCTGTTTGCCCAGCAGGCCTTCCAGGTCATCAACTGGCTGCCTGCCCGGCTGACCGCATTGACCTATGCCATCGCCGGCAATTTCGAGGATGCCACATTCTGCTGGCGCACCCAGGCACCGAGCTGGCCGGAACCGGAAGAGGGCGTCGTGCTCGCCGCCGGTGCAGGTGCCATGGGCGTGCGCCTGGGCCAGAGTCTCGATGTGGGTGATGAGACCGTATGGCGACCCGAGTTGGGTACCGGCCAAGCACCGGACGCCGATTGCATCGACAGCGCCATCAGCATGATCTGGCGTGGCCTGGTGATCTGGCTGGTGGCGGGGCTACTGGTCGTCATCGCCGGGTGGATCGCTTAAGGTTTCATGCTCAACGCACTGTGGGTCGGCTTTTTCCTGGTCGCCTTTCTGATCGCACTATTCAAGCTGGTTTTGTTTGGCGATGCCGGCGTATTCGCCGCCCTGGTCAAGTCGCTGTTCGACAGTAGCAAGACCGCGTTTGAAATCGCCCTTGGCCTGACCGGTGTGATGGCGTTGTGGCTGGGCGTGATGAAGGTCGGCGAACGTGCCGGCATGCTCGACGTTCTGACGCGTGGCCTTGCGCCGCTGTTCCACCGCCTGTTTCCCGACGTGCCGCCCCATCACCCCGCGCTCGGCGCGATGACCATGAACATGGGGGCCAATATGCTGGGGCTGGACAATGCCGCGACCCCGCTCGGCATCAAGGCAATGCAGGAACTGCAGAAGCTCAATCCCTCGTCCGATACCGCCAGCGATGCACAGATCCTGTTTCTGGTAATCAATACTGCGTCGGTGACCTTGCTGCCGGTCACCATCTTCACCTTCCGTGCGCAACTCGGTGCCGCCGATCCGACCGACGTATTCGTGCCGCTGCTCATCACCACCTATATTGGCACCCTGATCGGCATCCTGGTAACCGGCCTGTTCCAGCGCCTGCATCTGTGGAACCGCGTCACGATGGCTTACCTGGGCGGCGCCACCGCACTGATCGGCGGGCTGGTTGCCTATTTTTCCAGCCTCGATTCTGCAGAGATGACGCGGCAATCGGCCATCCTCAGCAACGTCGTGCTGTCCGGCATCGTTGTGACTTTCCTGCTGATGGCGGTATGGCGCCGCATCAATGCCTACGAGGCCTTCGTCGAGGGTGCCAAGGAAGGGTTCAATACGGCGGTCACGATCATTCCGTATCTCGTTGCAATGCTGGTGGCGATCGGCGTGTTCCGCGCCAGCGGCGCACTCGACCTGCTGATGGATGGCGTACGCAGCACTGTGCAGGCGCTGGGTTTCGACGCGCGCTGGGTCGATGCTTTGCCCACCGCATTGATGAAACCGTTTTCCGGTAGCGGCGCACGCGCCATGATGATCGACACCATGCAGGCGCACGGTGCGGATTCCTTTGCCGGGCGGCTTGCGTCCATTGTGCAGGGCAGCACCGAGACGACCTTCTACGTGCTGGCCGTGTACTTTGGCGCGGTTGGCATCAAGCGTGTGCGCCATGCTGTTACCTGCGGACTGATCGCCGATGTAGCCGGCATCATCGCCGCCATCGGTATGGCGTATCTCTTTTTCGGCAAATCCGCGTGAAAACCTACGATACCCTGGCTGCCGTCGATCTCGGCTCCAATTCGTTCCGCCTCGAAGTGGCGCGGGTTGCCGGTGACCAGCTCTATCCGCTCGATTCGTTGAAGGAGACCGTGCGTCTGGCCGGCGGGCTCGGTGCAGACAAGTATCTCGACGTTGTCACCCAGGAACGGGCATTGGCCTGCCTGCAGCGCTTCGGTGAACGCCTGCGTGGCCTGCCGCCGGACGCGATACGCTGCGTCGGCACTTCCGCGATGCG
>CAJDVX010000018.1_pt1 | contig 11922 bp, 9 predicted proteins | sample 7391491 | NCBI WGS metagenome assembly CAJDVX01 (sample SAMEA7055717, study PRJEB34461) | soil metagenome | biome: terrestrial ecosystem; feature: Peninsula; material: soil | place: Antarctica | collected 2016 | reverse complement strand
GCCGACACCGCCATGTACAACGCCAAGGACGCGGGACGCGACACCTACCGCTTCTTCGACGACGGCATGAACCGGCAGGCCAGCGAGCATCTGCTGTTGCAGAATCGTCTGCACCAGGCGCTCAATCGGGCTGAGCTGCAATTGCATTACCAGCCTCAGATGGATACCGACAGCGGCAAGGTGACCGGCGTGGAAGCGCTGCTGCGCTGGTACAACCCGGAACTCGGCGACGTATCGCCGGCCCGCTTCATTCCGGTGGCCGAAGACAGCGGCCTGATCGTACCCATCGGCGCCTGGGTCATCGAACAGGCCTGCCGGCAGGCCCAGCTATGGCGGCAGGCAGGATTGCCGGATATCACCATGTCGGTCAATCTGTCGGCCCTGCAGTTTCGCCGGGCGGGACTGATCGAGACCGTGGCGGGTGCGCTGTCGCGCAGCGCCCTGCCGCCGCATCTGCTGGAACTCGAATTGACCGAGTCCATCCTGCTGCAGGATGTGGAGAACACACTGGATACAGTCCGGCAACTAAAAGCCCTCGGCGTCCGGCTTGCGATCGATGACTTCGGCACCGGCTATTCCTCGCTCAGCTACCTCAAGCGTTTTGCCGTCGACCGGCTCAAGATCGACCAGTCCTTCGTGCGCGACATCCACACCGATCCGGACGATGCCGCCATCGTCAGTGCCATTATCCAGCTGGCGCACAGCCTGCGGCTGGGCATCATCGCCGAGGGTGTGGAAACCGCGGAGCAACTGGCATTTCTGCGCGAGGCCGGATGCAGCAAGGTGCAGGGTTATCTGTTCAGCCGGCCGCTGGCACCGGCGGCGGCGGAAGCGTTTATTCGCCTGTCCTGATTTCCTTCGCGTTCATTTCCCTTCACGTCAGAGGCAGCCGGTTCTATGCTGAGCATAATGTTGAATGCATGCGAGTCCTGTCATGAGTCACAAACACGAGAGTCTGCTGGAGACGATTTTCGACGGGCCAGTCAGCGGCAACGTCCACTGGCGCGAGGTAGAAGCCATGCTGGTGCATCTGGGTGCGCAGGTGGAACCGCATCATGGCGCGAGTGTTCGCGTGGAGCTGAACGGCGTGGAAGGCTTTCTGCATCGCCCACACAACAGTCCTACCTGCACCAAACAGGAATTGCGGCATGTGCGCGATTATCTGGCGTCGGCGGGCGTGAGCCTGCCACAGGGCAAGGCATGAGCACTGCCCTGCACAAAGGATTGGCATCCGCACTGCTGGCCGTCTCTCTCGGTCTGATGCCGATCGCCGCACCGGCCCAGCAGGACAACACCGTCAGCGGCGACAAGGCTACCGACATGGTGGTGGACGTGGTAGTAATGCGGCCGCTCGGCCTGGTGGCGACGGTGATGGGCACGGTGCTGACGGTGGTGGCCCTGCCGTTCACGATTCCCAGCGGTAGCGTGGAAAGTTCGGCACGGGAATTGATCCTGCGACCAGCGGACTATACGTTCAGGCGGCCGCTCGGCGATTTTGGAGAACGCGACGAGGACGGCCGTTAGGTCACCTCCAGTGAGCCCCGCAGGTGGGGCGAATCTGTATGTGTATCCGTGCCTGCGACTGGCCGTACCAATCTTCCCTTGGTGGCAGATCAACATCGCAAATAATGAATGACTATGTTTGTATAAATATGGCTTATGTCTATAGTTTTCCTATGCGTGTCTGATTCATGCCAAGGGAGGACTGAGATGCAAGTGACCCGGAGACAGTTTTTCAGAATATGCGCAGTGGGGGTTGGCAGTTCCAGCCTCGCGGCGCTGGGATTTGCACCCGGCGAGGCGTTGGCGGAGGTACGAGCGTTCAAGCTCGCACGCACAACCGAAACCCGCAACACCTGCCCCTACTGCTCGGTGGGTTGCGGCCTCCTGATGTACAGCCTGGGCGACAACGCCGGTAACACGCCAGGCAAGATCATTCATATCGAGGGTGACCCCGACCATCCGGTCAACCGTGGCACCCTTTGTCCCAAAGGCGCCGGTCTGCTCGATTTCGTGAACAGCCCCCACCGCCTGCAGTATCCGCAATACCGGGCACCGGGCAGCAAGGAATGGACGCGCAAACCTGGGAATACTGGGATTCGACAATCAGGCGCGTGTCTGACACGGCCCGACGGTGGCAAGTCTTGCCCCGACGTTTGGCCGAGGAGCGATGACCAACCATTGGGTTGACATCAAAAACACGGACCTGGTTTTGATCATGGGCGGCAACGCCGCCGAGGCGCATCCCTGCGGTTTCAAGTGGGTGACCGAGGCGAAGGCGCACCGCAAGGCGCGCCTGATCGTGGTCGATCCGCGCTTCACCCGCTCGGCTGCGATGTCCGATTTCTATGCACCGATTCGTGCCGGTTCCGACATTGCCTTTCTCGGTGGGGTCATCAACTACTTGCTCAGCAACGACAAGATTCATCACGAATACGTGAAGAACTACACCGACTTCAGCTTCCTGGTGAAAGACGAGTTTGCCTTCGCTAACGGCCTGTTCACGGGTTACGACGCGGAGAATCGCAAGTACGACAAATCCTCCTGGGGCTATCAGATCGGCGACGATGGCTACGTCAAGGTCGATCCCACGCTGCAAAACCCGCGCTGTGTCTACCAGTTAATGAAGGCGCATTACAGTCGCTACACACCGGAAATGGTCTCCACCATCTGCGGCACGCCGACGGAGGCCTTCCTCAAGGTGTGCGAATCGATCGCTGGAACTGCGGCGCCCGACAAGACCATGACCATCATGTACGCGCTGGGCTGGACCCAGCACTCGGTTGGATCGCAGATGATCCGCACCGGCGCGATGGTGCAGTTGCTCCTGGGTAACATTGGCGTGGCAGGCGGCGGCATGAACGCGCTGCGCGGGCACTCCAACATTCAGGGATTGACCGATCTGGGGCTGCTATCCGACCTGCTTCCGGGGTATCTGACGCTGCCGAACGACGGCGAGCAGGACTACGCCGCCTATGTCGGCAAGCGCACCCTCAAGCCCTTGCGTCCGGGACAGCTTTCCTACTGGCAGAACTATCCCCGATTCCATGTCAGTCTGATGAAGGCCTGGTTCGGCGATGCCGTGACTGCGGAAAACAACTGGGGCTACGACTGGCTGCCCAAGCTCGACAAGGGCTACGATCTCATGCAGGTGTTCGAGGACATGGGGCAGGGTAAGGTCAACGGTTATTTCTGCCAGGGCTTCAACCCGCTCGGCTCTGCGCCATGCAAGGTCAAGGTGGCGGATTCGCTGTCCAAGCTCAAGTTCCTGGTCGTCATCGATCCGCTGTCAACCGAGACCTCGGAATTCTGGCAAAACCATGGCGAGTACAACGACGTCGATCCAACCAAGATCCAGACCGAGGTGTTCCGCTTGCCGTCGACCTGCTTTGCCGAGGAGAACGGCAGCCTGGTCAACTCCGGGCGCTGGCTGCAATGGCACTGGAAAGCCGCCGAGCCACCCGATGAGGCCCGAACGGACCAGGAGATCATGGCGGGGCTCTTCCTCAGGATTCGCGCGCTGTACGAGAAGGAGGGCGGTGCCTTCCCCGACCCCATTCTCAATGTGGCGTGGAACTACAAGATACCGTCGTTTCCCTCGCCGGAAGAACTCGCGAAGGAGTTCTCGGGCAAGGCACTGAAGGATCTGACCGATCCCAAGGATCCGGGCAAGGTACTGATCAAGGCCGGCGAGCAGTTGAGCAGCTTTGCCGAACTGCGCGATGACGGCTCGACCTCGTGTGGCTGCTGGCTTTTTGCCGGCGCCTGGAGTGAGAAAGGCAACCTGATGGCGCGGCGCGACAATGCCGATCCCTTCGGCATCGGCCAGACGCTGAACTGGGCGTATTCCTGGCCGGCCAACCGTCGCATCATGTACAACCGCGCATCGTGTGACCCGAGCGGCAAACCCTACGATCCGACGCGGGCGATCATTTCCTGGGACGCGGCAGCCGGCAAGTGGGGGGGCGCGGACGTGCCGGACTTCAAGATCGATTCGGCACCGGACGCAGGGATGAATCCTTTCATCATGAACCCCGAAGGTGTGGCACGTTTCTTCGCGATCGACAAGATGGCGGAAGGACCCTTCCCCGAGCACTATGAACCCTTCGAGACGCCGCTTGCGGCCAATCCCCTGTTTCCCAAAAACCCGGAGGTGCGCTCCAACCCGGCGTCGCGCGTGTTCAAGGACATCTGGCCGACGCTCGGCAAGCCCGATGCGTTTCCGTACGTCTGCACGACCTATCGGCTCACCGAGCATTTCCATTTCTGGACGCAGCACGTCCGTCTGGACGCCATCCTGCAGCCGGAGCAGTTCGTCGAAATCGGTGAAGATCTGGCGAAAGAAAAGGGCATCAATGCTGGCGACCATGTACGGGTGAAGTCGAGCCATGGTTTCATTGTCGCGGTGGCGGTGGTCACCAAGCGTCTGAAGGGCCTCACCATCGACGGCAAGCTGACGCATACGGTAGGTGTCCCCATTCACTGGGGATTCATGGGCTTGACGAAAAACGGCTACATCGCCAATACCCTGACCCCCTACGTGGCCGACGCCAATTCCCAAACGCCCGAGTTCAAGGCGTTTCTGGTGAATCTCGAGAAAGTCTAGGAGGCGACCATGGCACTGCAATCACTCGACATCAAGGCCCGGTCCGCCACGACGACGCCGTCGCCTGACGCGCGAGCCAAGGCAACGGTTCCTGTCGCCAAACTGATCGACATCTCCAAGTGCATCGGCTGCAAGGCCTGCCAGGTAGCATGCATGGAATGGAACGACCTGCGCGATGAGGTCGGCACCAACGCTGGCACCTACGACAACCCGCGCGATCTCACCGCTCAGTCGTGGACGGTGATGCGCTTCTCCGAAGTGGAGGTGGAGCAGGACCGGCTGGAATGGCTCATCCGCAAGGACGGCTGCATGCATTGCGCCGATCCGGGCTGCCTGAAAGCCTGCCCGGCCCCGGGAGCGATCGTCCAGTACGCGAACGGGATCGTGGATTTCCACGAGGAGCACTGTATCGGCTGCGGTTATTGCATCACCGGTTGCCCCTTCAATATCCCGCGCATCTCCAACAAGGACAGCAAGGTCTACAAGTGCACGCTGTGTTCCGACCGCGTGGCAGTCGGTCTGGAGCCTGCCTGCATCAAAACCTGTCCGACCGGCGCGCTGGTGTTCGGCACCAAGGACGACATGATTCTTCACGCCGAAGGACGTATCGCCGACCTCAAGGAACGCGGCTATGCCAATGCGGGGCTTTACGACCCGCAGGGCGTTGGCGGCACCCACGTGATGTATGTGCTGCAGCATGGCGACAAGCCCGAGCTGTACGCAAACTTGCCCAAGGACCCGCATATCAGCGCGCTGGTGAGCCTGTGGAAAGGCATCACCAAGCCATTGATGAACCTGGGCATCGGGCTGGCGGTGTTTGCGGGATTCTTCCATTACGTCACGGTAGGCCCCAAGCTGGTCCCGGACGAGGAAGTCGAACCAGGCGATCCTCCACCCCTGCCTGACCCCAGCCGCCCGTATGACCCGGCCCGTCCATACGATCCCTCAAGGAGCAATCATGACTAGATGGATACTGCGCTATTCCGCCCGCGAGCGGAACAACCACTGGCTGGTGGCCATTTCATTCATCCTGGCTGCGTTGTCGGGGCTGGCCCTGTTTCATCCGGCCTTTTTCTTCTTGACGAACCTGTTCGGCGGCGGCCCCTGGACCCGCATCCTGCATCCCTTCACCGGCGTATTCATGACGGTATTTTTCCTGTTCCTGGCGCTTCGTTTCTGGCGTCAGAACTATTTCGTCCCCGCCGATCGCGCGTGGGTGAGACATATCGGAGATGAACTACGCAACCGCGATGAACGAATGCCTGAAGTCGGGAAATACAATGCCGGCCAGAAATACGTGTTCTGGATGGTGGTGGTGACGATTCCTTTGCTGCTGCTTTCCGGTCTCGTGATCTGGCAACCCTGGTTTGCACCAGTTTTCCCCATTTGGCTGTGGCGCATCGCAGTGGTCATCCACGCGCTGGTGGCGTGGATCATGATCCTCGGCATCATCGTGCACATCTACGCCGCCATCTGGGTCAAGGGATCGGTCCGCGCGATGACGCGGGGCACAGTTTCCCCTGCCTGGGCCAGGCACCACCATCGCGCCTGGTATCGTCAAATGACCGGCAAATAATTCTTGATGACCTTACGCAAGGAATCCCCTGACGCATATGACTACCATGCTCCTGCAACCCGGCCAGATTGAAGCGGCAGCCGGTGATATTCCCGAACTGCGGCTACCGCCCGCCGATCTGTTTCTCATGCGCGCGCGCCGGCTGGAACAATTGTCCGAAGGCCACACACTTGGTGACTATCTGCGTTTTGTCGCGCGCCTTGCCCATGCCCAGCAGGCGGCTCTGGACGCCGGACCGCCTGGGGAACTTCCCGCAGCCGAGCGGCTTGCACAATGCCGTGAATACCAGATGCCGCCGTTGGCCCCGGCCGGCTTGGGCTTGCCGAAAGGCTGGCACGATGTGGCCCGGCACCTCGCGCGAACCATTCAACCGGCGCTGCCTGAGCCTGGCCAGGCAGCGCTGAAAGCGATTCTGGAAGGCGAAGACGCATGGCTGGACGAGCAGGCGTTGCAATTGATCGATGGCGACGCCAAGGGGCTCGATACCGCCAGTGCGCCGGTGATCGGTGCCGCCCTGCAGGTGGTCTGGACCCACCTCGCGCGCCAACTCGACCCTGCCCAGGTGGCGCGACCCGAACATCCCAACCTGTGTCCGGTGTGCGGCTCGCATCCGGTGAGCTCGGTGGTGCGCATCGGCGGCGCCGCAAACGGCCTGCGCTATCTGCATTGCGCGCTGTGCAGTTCGGAATGGCATGTGGTGCGCGCTAAGTGCAGCAACTGCGACAACACGCACGACATCGCTCACTACCATCTGGAAGGGGGGGATAGCCTCGTGCAGGCCGAGAGCTGTCCGGAGTGCCGGACCTATCTGAAAGTCATCCAGCAGGAGAAAGATCCGCAGGCGGACCCGGTAGCCGATGATCTCGCCACCCTGACGCTCGATCTGCTCATGGACGAGATGGGATTGGTGCGCAGCGGCGTCAACTGGTATCTGATCCACGGCCCCACCTGACGGCTCTCTGCTCACCGCTCACCGAAAAAGGGATTGTCTATCGTGCATAGCGCCCCACCACGCCCCCCCTCGATCGATCGCGTTCTCAACTGGACCGCAGTGTCGCCCTTGATAGCCGAATACGGCCGCGAACCGGTGCTTGCCGGTGTGCGCAGTGTGCTCGAACTTGGGCGGCAAGCGGCGCGCAATGGCAGTCTGGTGGATTACACCGAGCCGACCGTGGCCGCCCAGCTTGTGGCACAACTGATTCAGCAGAACGCACCCCGCCTGAGACGCGTGTTCAATCTCACCGGCACGGTGCTGCACACCAACCTGGGACGCGCGCCGTTGCCAGAAGAAGCGGTGGAGGCGCTGCTGCTGGCGGCACGGTATCCTTGTGCGCTCGAATACGACCTTGCAACCGGCGGCCGCGGTGATCGCGACGACGTGGTCGAGGGCGTGCTGTGCGAACTCACCGGCGCCGAAGCCGCCACCGTCGTCAACAACAATGCGGCGGCAGTGTTCCTGCTGCTCAACACGCTTGCCATGCGCAAGCAGGTCATCGTCTCGCGCGGCGAACTGGTGGAAATCGGCGGCGCGTTTCGCGTGCCGGACATCATGAGTCGCGCCGGGGCCAAACTGGTCGAGATAGGCACCACCAACCGCACCCACTTGCGCGACTTCGAGGATGCCATCGGCCCGAAGAGCGCCATGCTGATGAAGATACACACCAGTAACTATGTCATTCAGGGCTTTACTGCCAGCGTACCGGAGGCGGAGCTGGCGCGGCTTGCGCACGCCCATGAACTGCCTTTTGTGGTGGACCTGGGCAGCGGCACGCTCACCGATCTGGCGCGCTTCGGCTTGCCGCATGAACCGACGCCGCAGGAATCACTCGCGGCCGGGGCCGATCTGGTCTGTTTCAGCGGCGACAAGCTGCTGGGCGGACCGCAGGCCGGCATTCTGGTGGGGCGCCGCGAGTTGATCCAGCGCATCACGAAGAATCCGCTCAAGCGTGCGCTGCGTGTCGGCAAGCTGACGCTGGCAGCACTCGAGGCCGTGCTGCGGCTGTACCGCGATCCCGATCGCCTGGCTGATCGTCTCACCACCCTGCGCCTGCTTACCCGCGATTCCGACGACATCCAGGCCCAGGCCGAACGTCTGCTGCCGAGCTTCCGGCACGCCCTCGCCGGCTGGCCGGTGAACGTGGCGACCGAGCCGGCTCTGTCGCAGATCGGCAGCGGTTCGTTGCCGGTCAACCGCCTGCCAAGCTGCGCGCTGACGGTGAAGCCAAGCACGCGAAAAAGCGGCGTGCTGCACGATATCGAGGCCGCGTTACGCGGATTGCCGGTACCAGTGATCGGCCGTATCACCGATGGCGCGTTACGGCTTGACCTGCGCTGCCTTTCTGCCGAAGACGAAGTGGATTTTCTGGGCCAACTCGCGATGCGGGTTGCGGCTCGATCATGATCATCGGCACCGCCGGACACATCGATCACGGCAAAACCACGCTGGTGCATGCGCTCACCGGCGTCGACACCGATCGGCTTGTCGCCGAGAAGGCGCGCGGCATTTCGATCGAATTGGGCTATGCCTATCAGTCGCTGGCCAGTGGTGGGGTGCTGGGTTTCGTCGACGTGCCCGGCCACGAGCGCTTCATCCACACCATGCTCGCCGGCGCGGTCGGGATCGACTTCGCCCTGTTGGTGGTGGCGGCAGACGATGGCGTGATGCCGCAGACGCGCGAGCATCTCAACATCCTTCATCTGCTTGGTATCGAACGCGGCGCAGTGGCGCTGACCAAGATCGACCGGGTCGAATCCGGACGACTTGCCGAGGTCGAGTGTGATCTACATCGACTTCTGGCCGACACGGTGCTGGCCGACATGCCGGTGTTTCCGGTTGCGGCACCGGACGGGCAGGGCATTGATGCCCTGCGCACGCATCTGCACGGAGCTGCGCAAGCCATGCCTTCGGTAACGGCCGAAGGCGGATTTCGGCTCGCGGTCGACCGCAGCTTCACCCTGAAAGGCGCGGGCACCATCGTTACCGGCACCGTGTTTTCCGGCAGCGTCGAGGTGGGTGACGATCTGATGGTGACACCATCAGGCAGGCCGGTTCGTCTGCGCAGCCTGCATGTGATGAATCGGCCGGCGCAATGGGGGCAGGCAGGGCAGCGCTGCGCATTGAACCTTCATGGTGTCGGCAAGGACGAGATCGCGCGTGGCGACTGGATTGTGGCATCAAACCTGCACGCCCCGACCGCGCGGTTCGATGTGCGACTGACGCTGTCGCCACAGGCGACTGCGGCCGTCACGCACTGGGCGCCTATTCATCTACATCTTGGCGCGGCGCACGTCATGGCCCGGGTGGCGCTGCTGGAAGGCGAGAGCCTGGCCCCGGGTGACAGCATGCTGGCGCAACTGGTTACAGACCGCCCGCTCGGCGCGCTCCACGGCGACCGTTTCATCGTGCGCGATGCCGATGCACGCCACACGCTCGGCGGCGGCCGGGTGCTGGACCCCAATGCGCCGGCGCGTAAGCGCAAAACGTCACAGCGGCTGGTGGAACTCGCCGCACTCAGTCTCCCCGATACCACGCAGCGGCTGCGCCAATTGCTCACGCTGCGCGGACTCGACCTCGACCGGCTCGCCATACTCTGGAACTGCAAGGACCCGGCTGCACACCTGCCGCGCGATAGCGCACTGGTGCGCGCCGGTCATGCGACCTGGGCGTTTTCCGCTGCGCACTGGGCGAGCCTGCAGGACAAGCTGCGCGCCGATTTCACGGTTTTTCACGAGCGCTTTCCCGACGAACTCGGCCCCGATGCGACGCGCGCCCGGCGCATGTTCATGCCGGTGCTGCCGGCTGCTGTGTTTGTTGCGCTGGTCGACGCATTGCTGGCTGCGGGTATCTTGCAACGCAGTGGGCCCTGGCTACATCTACCGACACACAGCATTGCGCTCACCCGCGAGGAGGATGCGCTCTACCAGCGTATCCATCCCTGGCTGGCAGAAGCGGCCTTTGACCCACCCTGGGTGCGCGATCTGGCCCGGCGCGCAGGACACGACGAGACATCGATGCGGCGCCTGCTGCAGAAGCTGGCGCGCCAGGGCACGCTCTACCAGGTGGTGCGTGATCTGTTTTATCTGCCCGAAAGCGTGGTGCAATTGGCGGGGTTGGTGCAGGAGCTGGAACACATGGCCGGCGCGACGTGTGCAGCCGAATTCCGTGATCGCAGCGGCCTCAGCCGCAAGCGCGCGGTGCAGGTGCTGGAATTCTTTGACAGGGTGGGCTACACGCGTCGCGTCCGTGACGCGCACCGGCTACGCAATGCGGACCTGTTCGGCAGGAGGGATCATGCTGCCTGAATTGGTCAGTCAGAGAACCAAGATTCAACTGGAAGGAAAGCGTGTCTGGTGGTGCGGCCGGATTTCAAATCCGGTTGGGGGTGTCAGTCACTCCCGGGTGGGTTCGACTCCCACTTCCTTCCGCCACTTTATTTGTTCCCGGGTATTCGGTGCCGGGAACCGGTCTGTCGTGTTGATCCCCTCCTTGTGTCTTGATCTTGCAAGGGCCTGGTTACGCTTTGATTTCCGGCGACTTATTTTCCGGTGCCTGCTGCTGCATTGCGATAGATGAACCAGGCACCCAGCAAAAGCGGAATCCCCCAGAGTGCGGATGCAAGATAGATCTGATCGAGTGTCGGGATTCGCTGCAACGTTCCGAAATACGGATGGATATGTTTCTTGGCCGGCTGGTGCCCAAGCCCTGGCATCTTGCCCGTTCGCCGAACGCGTAGTCGGCATGACCCATACTGGTACGACGCGTCTGGTATCCCCCGCTTTCTCACGGCAACACAGGTGTGAAATTCGTACGGGCAGATCCTACATCAGGACAACATAGGCCTGCTCGTCGGGCCCCAGCGGTTCGTGGGTGTCGAGCTGATGCTGTAGCACGGATAGATCGGCCTCTGACGCATCGTTACCTGCCCGTGCACGCTGGATGATGCGCTCGCGCAGGGTAGTGGTGGGAACCGGAAGATCGACAATATGAAATTCGACACCGCGTGATTGCGCCGTTTCACGTAGTAGGTCGCGCTGCCAGCGGGCGATGAACGTGGCGTCGACGATCACCGGCCAGCCGGCATCCAGAAGGGCGCCGGATAAGCGAGCGAGATGGGTGTAGGTGCGTTGCGTGGCATCGGCTCCATAAAGCTGCTGCCCGATATCCGACCCGCTGCGCGCCAGAGTGTCGAGCCCGGCGAGGCGTTTGCGCTCGACATCGGAGCGCAGCCGGATCGCGCCCGGAGCCTGCATCAGTTTGTGGGTGACGGTGGACTTGCCTGAGCCGGACAGGCCGTGCGTGATGTCGAGCCGTTGAGGCATGGGACGGACGAGTGCCGTCGCCAGATGCAGCAGCACGCGCATGTCGGCGAGGGCAGCGTCGCGTTCGGGACCGGCGGTCTGTGTGATGCGTATGGCCGTGACCTTGGCGCGCACCAGTGCACGATAGACGGCGTAATAGCGCAGTAGTGCGATTCCGGCATAATCCCCGGTCCGTTGCAGCCACATATTAAGGAACAGCCACGCCCAGTCGGCATGGCCGCGCTGCAGCAGATCCATGTAGCAGAAGGCGATCTCGGACTGAATGTCGATCCAGCGTAATTCGGGATTGAATTCTATGCAGTCGAATATGCACAGCTGCCCGTCGAACCAGGCGAGGTTGCCCAGATGCAGGTCGCCGTGGCATTCGCGCACGAAACCCTCTGCCTTGCGCGTGGCCATCAGCGGCGCGAGCCGGGCGTGC
>CAJDVX010000012.1_pt1 | contig 11967 bp, 13 predicted proteins | sample 7391491 | NCBI WGS metagenome assembly CAJDVX01 (sample SAMEA7055717, study PRJEB34461) | soil metagenome | biome: terrestrial ecosystem; feature: Peninsula; material: soil | place: Antarctica | collected 2016 | reverse complement strand
AGCCCTTGGGGCTCGAAGGGCTGTGAATTGGAAACACCGCGTTCTAAATCAATGCGCATCAGGCTCGTCCCATCAGTTCTTCAAAGGAGGTTGTCACGTCTTCCACTTGGGCCTGACCTGCAACCCATGCTACCACATTCTCTTCCAGCGCCAGGGACTCGATCTCCTGCATCCGCTCGGGGCTCTGGTAGTACCATTGCACCACCTGGTCGGGCTCCTCGTAGCTCTGGGCCTGCTCCTGAATCAGGTTGCGGATCTGCTCGGGCTGCGCCACCAGCTTGTGCGCCTGTACGATCTCGGCCAGGATCAGGCCTAGGCGTACCCGGCGTTCGGCCTGTCCTGTAAACATATCGGCCGAGAGCTTCATGGTCTGAACCCCACGCGACTGCATATCCGTTTCGGTCATTTTCATCAGACGCTCAGTCTCCATCGCCACCAGACTCTGCGGCAAATCCAGCGTGCTTTTCTGTAGCAACAATTCCATCGCCTGCTCTTTCAGTTTCGTCTGGACGCGGCGTTTTGCTTCGCGCTCAAGATTGGACTTCACTTCGGCCTTGAGTTTTTCCACGTCGCCGTCTTCGACGCCCAGCGCCCTGGCAAATTCCGCATCAATCGGCGGCAACCCGGGAGCCTGCACGTCCTTGACCTGCACTTCGAAGTGCGCCGCCTTGCCGGCAAGCTCCTTGGCAGCATAGTCGGCGGGGAACGTGAGATCGAAGCCCTTGCTGTCGCCCGCCGTGAGCCCGGTCAGGCTCTGTTCGAAATCCTTCAGCAAGCGGCCTTCGCCAATTACCGCAGCAAAGTCGTCGCCCTTGCCGCCTTCGAATGGCGCGCCATCGACAGTGCCCTGATAGTCAAATTTGACCAGATCACCTTCCACGGCAGGCCGATCGGCCGATTCAAACGTGCGGCGCTGTTTTTGCAGAACCTCCAGCGTCTTGACGACATCGGCATCCGTCAGGTTTATCACGGGCTTGCTCATCTTGCCGGTGCTCAAGTCGTCGATCTTCACTTCAGGATAGACCTCAAAACTGGCACTGAAGGTCATTTCTGTTGCATCGACCTGGCCCGTCTTCGGTTCGAAGCGAGGATACCCCGCAATTCTCAGCTGATGAGCCTGTACCGCCTCGCCGAAACGCGACTGCAGGGTTTCACCCAGCACGTCCTGGCGCACACCTGGACCATGTTGACGTGCCACGGCGCCCAAAGGCGCTTTGCCGGGGCGAAAACCATCCATCTTGACGCTGCGTGCCAGGCGCTTGAGGCGGTTTTGCACTTCGGTTTCCAGTTGCCCCATGGGCACGCTGATGTCCAGGCGGCGGACCAGTCCTTCGAGAACTTCAAGATTTGCTTGCATCAAAATACTTTCTGGCTGAATTGACGTTAGTTAAAGGGCAATAAGCTTATGGTGCGAAAGGGGGGACTCGAACCCCCACGCCTTGCGGCGCTGGAACCTAAATCCAGTGCGTCTACCAATTCCGCCACTCTCGCGGCTTGACCGTAAAACCTGCGACCGATAAGTGTAATATAATCAAAGCGATGCTGTCACCCAAGCCTGCCCCGCATCCCGCCTAAGTCATTATTCCCATTCCGTTTTTTATTGCCGGTGCCGGTCGATCACTACGAAAACTTCCCTGTTGCGTCCTGGCTGCTGCCCAAACGGCTGCGACAACCGGTGGAAACCATCTACCGATTTGCACGCAGCGCGGACGACATTGCCGATGAAGGCGATGCCTCGCCCGCCACGCGTCTGAGCCAGCTCGAAGCCTACCGTGCCGAACTGGATCGCATCGAACGCGGCGATACGCCGACCGATCCGGTGTTCGGACCGCTGGCTGTCGAGATTCGTGCCCGCACCATTCCGCTGGCTCCGTTTCGCGACCTGCTGTCCGCTTTCGCACAGGATGTTGAAAAAAAACGCTACGCCGATTTCGGCGAGGTCATGGACTACTGCCGCCGCTCGGCCAACCCGGTGGGCCGTCTGATGCTGCATCTGTACGGTGACTGCGACCCGCGCCATCTGGCCTATTCCGACGCCATCTGCAGCAGCCTGCAACTGATCAACTTTCTGCAGGACATCGCGATCGATTACCAGAAAGACCGCATTTACCTGCCGCAGGACGAACTGGCCGCTCACCGCGTCAGCGAGGCACAGATTGCCGAGGGTAACGCGCACGGGTTGTGGCACATGATGATGTACAAGCAGATCGAGCGAGCGCGTAAATTGCTGCAGGCCGGCGCGCCGCTCGGCCGGCAGCTCAAGGGGCGCGTCGGGCTGGAACTGCGGGTGACCATCCGCGGTGGCGAAGCCATCTTGCGCAAGCTGCATGCCGACCCTGGCTGTGTCTTCCACAACCGTCCGGTACTAACCAAACAAGACTGGCTCGTCATGCTCGCGCGAGGGCTGTTTTGAGCATGGATTTTCATCAATACTGCCAGGAGCGGGCTGCGGCCAGCGGCTCAAGCTTCTATTACAGCTTCGTTTTCCTGCCGCGCGACGTACGGCGTGCAATCACGGCGTTCTACGCTCTGTGCCGCGAACTCGACGACGTGGTAGACGAATGCCACGAGCGCCAGGTGGCCGAGGTCAAGCTCGATTGGTGGCGCGACGAAATCGGCCGTTTTGCTAGCGGCGTGCCAGAGCATCCGGCAACCCGTGCGCTCTCTGACACGCCGCAAGGCCGGGCCATCGCGCCGACGCTGCTGCTGGAAATCGTCGACGGCATGGCGATGGATCTCGACCACACGCGCTATCCCGATTTCAAGTCGCTCAAGCTCTACTGCTACCGCGTCGCCGGCGTGGTTGGCGAAATTGCCGCGTCGATCTTCGGCGGCGTGCGCGGCGAACACGACCGCGACATCCGCCGCTACGCGCACGAACTGGGGCTGGCGTTCCAGCTCACCAACATCATCCGCGACGTCGGCGAGGATGCGCGACGCGGGCGCATCTACCTGCCGCAGGACGAACTGGCGCGTTTCGGCGTGCACGAAACTGATCTGCTGAACGGTCGCGATACCCCTGAATTTCAGGCCTTGATGCAGTTTCAATATGAACGTGCTCTGGACGGTTACACGTGTGCGTTCGCCATGCTGCCTCCCGCTGCGCGTCGTATGCAACGCCCGGGGCTGGTCATGGCCGCGATCTACCGCACCTTGCTCGACGAAATCCAGCGTTCCGGATTCCCGGTCCTGCGCGCACGCGTCTCGCTCACGCCGTTGCGCAAACTGTGGCTTGCCAGCAAGACCTGGCTGTTTCCGTGATAGTTGCTGTGGATCGACCGCGTGTCGCGGTCGTGGGCGGCGGCTGGGCCGGCTGCTCGGCTGCCCTGACGCTGGCCGAAGCCGGCGTGAACGTCACACTGTTCGAGGCCGGTCGTACCCTCGGCGGCCGCGCACGCGCCGTCGAACTCGATGGTCAACCGCTCGACAACGGCCAGCACATCCTGCTTGGCGCATACGAACAGTCCCTACAGTTGATCGAACGCCTACAGCCTGCCGCCTCACAAGCCCGTCTGTGGCACCTGCCGCTCGCCCTCGAGCAGCCGCCTGACTTCAGGCTAAGCTGTCCACGCCTGCCCGCGCCGCTGCACTTGCTGGCGGGGCTGCTCGGCGCCCACGGACTGACCTGGCGCGAGAAGCTGGCCGCCGTACAGTGGGCTCACACCGTGCTACGCGACACGTCAACGCCAGACCACCTGACTGTCAGCCAGCTCACCTGCACACAGCCCGAAAAATTGCGCAATGCGCTGTGGCACCCCCTATGCGTGTCGGCACTCAACACCCCGCCCAAACTGGCCAGCGCCCGGATTTTTCGCAGCGTGATCCGTGCCGCGTTCGGCGGACGCGCCCACCACAGCGACCTGATCCTGCCGCGCTGTGACCTGACAGCGTTGCTGCCCGCGCCAGCCGCCGCGCGGGTGGCCGAACTCGGCGGCGATATCCGGCTGGGAAGCCGCGTGACCACGCTCGCGTCCACACCGGATGCCATCATGCTGGGGACGCATGGCCACCTGTCCGCGTTCAGCCACGTCATCCTGGCTGTCGCTCCGCAACATCTGCCTGCGCTGGCCAAGCAGATTCCAGTACTTGAATCGCTCGGCCGTGCAGTGGCACGATATGAATATCAACCGATTGCCACCGCCTACATGCAATACGATGCGGATTTTCGATTGTCCAGGCCACTATTCGCCCTGGCCAACGGGCCGGCGCAGTTCGTGTTCGATCGCGGCCAAAGCCATGGCCAGGCCGGTTTACTGGCATTCGTCGCCAGCACTGCCGCAAACCTGCCTCCTGACTGGCTGGATCGGGCCGAAGCGCAGTTGCGCCGGATCGCCAACGCCGGACCTGTGCGCTGGCGCAAGCGCATCATCGAAAAACAGGCAACCTATAGTTGCGTGCCCGACATGACGCGTCCTGCCCTACGCACCCCGCACCCGCGCATCTTCCTGGCGGGCGACTACACTGCCGGGCCGTACCCCGCCACGCTCGAAAGCGCGACACAGAGCGGAGTACAATCGGCCGGCGCACTCCTCGAACAGCTATGAAAGACTATCTCCCTCGCTCCGATCTCCTCACAGACCGCGTCATTCTCGTCACCGGCGCCAGCTCCGGCCTCGGTCGTGCCGCCAGCCTCACATTTGCGCGCCACGGCGCCACCGTTGCCCTGCTCGCGCGTAATGAAGCCAGACTCGAAGTGGTATACGACGAAATCGTCGCCGCGGGTGGACCCGAACCCGCCATGTTTCCCTATGACCTTGCGCTCGCCGATGACCGCAGTCTGGAAACCCTGGCCGGCACCATTACGCACCATCTGAAACGGCTCGATGGCCTGTTGCACAGCGCGCACCAGTTCTACAATCTCACGCCGCTGCACTTGCAGACGCTGGAGCAGTGGCAGTCCCTGATGCGCGTCAACCTGATCGCGCCCTTCGCACTCACCCGCGCCTGCCTGCCACTACTCCAGCAGGCACCGGATGCATCAGTCGTATTCACCGGCGAGACCCATGGCCATCAGCCGCGCGCCTACTGGGGTGGCTATGCCGTCGCGAAGTCAGGCCTGGAAACACTCACCCGCATCTGGGCTGACGAACTCGATTCGGATGAGAACCTGCGCATCAACACCCTGATTCCCGGCCAGGTGGCAACCACCTTGCGCACTCGCACCCATCCCGGGCTGTCACCCGATACGCTCCCCAGCGTTGACGATCTGATGCCCTGGTATCTTTACCTGATGGGCGAGGACAGCCGTGCTGTCCGCGGACAGATTGTGGAATGCCAGACCTGACGTTGCTGCCATGATGAAAATCGGCCGTTACGAAATTCTCGACGAAATCGGCCAAGGTGCAATGGGTACGGTCTACCGGGCGCGCGATCCGCTGATCGAGCGGACGGTGGCCATCAAGACCGTGCCCATTACACAGTTGCAGCACGAAGGGACCGACGCCGAATCACGTTTTCTGCGCGAAGCGCAGAGCGCCGGCCGCCTGTCACACCCCAATATCGTAACCATCTACGACGTGGGCGAGGCCGACGAACTTGCCTATATCGCCATGGAATATTTGCAAGGCCGGACGCTACGCGATCTCATGGACATAGGACCGATGCCGCTGGACCTGGCGCTCGATACCGCCATGCAGATGGCCGAAGCGATGGCGTTCGCGCACGAGCATGGCGTCATCCATCGCGACATCAAGCCTGCCAACGTCGTCGTGACCGGTCAGCACGGACGTATCAAGCTGACCGATTTCGGCATCGCCCATCTCGTCAACAGCGATCACACCCAGGCCGGGCAGATGCTCGGCTCGCCACGCTACATGTCGCCAGAACAGGCGATGGGGCGGGAAGTGGACGGGCGTTCCGATATTTTTTCGCTGGGCGCGGTCCTGTACGAAATGCTGACGGGCCACTATGCCTTCGATGGCGACAGCCTGCCCACGATCGTCTATCGCGTCATCAACGAAACGCCGGTGGACGCCACAATCCTGCGCCCCAGAATCCCGGCCGGCGTAGCCAGTTTGCTAGCACACATGCTGAGCAAAAAGCCGGACGCCCGGCCGGACGCCCGCACGCTGGTTGGCGCCTTCCACGCACTGACCCAGGTTACTGCGCCGCCTCTTCCTGTCCCCTCATCCAGCCGCGTGTCACGTGCACTACGGGTCATTGCATTCGGCGCACCGATCGGCATATTTCTGCTGATCGGGCTCGGGATCATCGTGATCGAACACTTCCTGGCAACGCCCTCGCAAGTACACCATCTCCCCGTGCAATTGGCCCTTCCGACTCCACCCGACAACACCACACCAGACGTTCAACCGCCCCCTGAACCCGACAAAACAGTCGGTGCGGCGCCGCCCAAATCGGACGCGTATCTCGCCGGGCTTGACAAGGAGCTGGTCGAACTGCGCGTCAAACGCACCGTCCTCCTGCTGAAATACACCAAACAGCATCCCGACGTGGTCCAGGTCGATCGCCAACTCGAACAATTGCGTGCCGAGCGCCGCAAATACCTGAAACAAAAACAAAAAAAATAGTGATTACCAGTAGGTCTCGCGTTCTGCCATAGCCGACACTTTGTGGATGCTGAGGTCGGCACCATTAAACTCGGCCTCCGGGTCCAGCCTCAGGCCGACGAACCGCTTCAGCAAGCCATACACCAGCAGACTCCCCAACACGGCAACAGTCACGCCACCCAGCGTGCCGATCACTTGCGCCGTCAGGCTGACGCCGCCCAGTCCTCCCAGCGCTCGGGTGCCGAAAATGCCGGCCGCGATCCCGCCCCATGCACCACACAACCCATGCAAAGGCCAAACGCCGAGTACGTCGTCGATCTTCCACTTGTTCTGGGTCACCATAAACATCCGCACGAACAGTACGCCTGCAATTGCACCGGTGGCCAGCGCGCCGAGTGGATGCATTACGTCCGAGCCTGCACACACGGACACCAGACCAGCCAGCGGGCCGTTATGGATGAAACCCGGATCGTTGCGGCCAATCACAAGCGCGGCCAGCGTGCCACCCACCATCGCCATCAACGAGTTCACCGCCACCAGGCCCGACACGGCCTCGACCAACTGGGCTGACATCACGTTGAAGCCGAACCAGCCCACGGTCAGAATCCATGCCCCAAGCGCCAGGAACGGAATATTGGACGGCGGATGCGCGGAGACCATGCCGTCGCGGGTATAGCGTCCGCGCCGCGCGCCCAGCAACAATATGGCAGGCAAGGCAATCCAGCCCCCGACTGCATGCACCACCACCGAGCCAGCGAAGTCATGAAATCTGGCACCGACGCTTGCTGCCAGCCAGTCCTGGATGCCGTAGTTGCCGTTCCAGACGATCCCCTCATAAAACGGGTAGATCAGCCCGACTAGAGCAAAGGTCGCTGCCAACTGGGGATTAAAGCGTGCCCGTTCAGCGATACCCCCCGACACGATGGCCGGTATGGCGGCCGCAAACGTCAGCAGGAAAAAAAATCTGACCAGTTCGTAGCCATTCCTGGCGGACAGCACTTCGGCACTGGAAAAAAAACTGATGCCATAGGCGATGCTGTAGCCGATGAAGAAATAGGCAATGGTGGATACCGAGAAGTCGGTCAGGATCTTGACCAGCGCATTGACCTGGTTCTTCTTGCGCACGGTGCCCAGTTCCAGAAAGGCAAATCCCGCATGCATGGCCAGCACCATGATGCCGCCCAGCAATACGAACAATACGTCACTGCCTGATTTCAATGCGTTCATGCACCGGCTCCCAATAGAATGCCAGGAGACAGATGCAAGTAACGTTCCTATCCGTCAAGCAATTGATTGGAAACGAAACTTCAACTTATTGAGCAATATGAAGGCACCACGTTAGTGCATGCCATACAACTGCGCACATTAAGCGTGCGTCAGTCCTGCTTGCGCGATTCCAGGTCGATCTGCTCCGCTTCAATGCGGTCGAGTTCGTCGTCCATATCGGAACCGGACATCGGTGCATAATCCGATTCGGATTCGGATTCAGGCTTGGGCTTGGTGATCATGGCCGCAACGATGATTCCCAGTTCATAGAGCACCCACAGAGGCATAGCCAGCATGAACTGTGAAATGACATCAGGGGGGGTAAAGATCGCCCCGATGACGAATGCGCCGACGATGACATAGGGCCGGATTTCGCGCAGCTTGGCAACCGAAACCATACCCATTTTCACAAGCAGAACCACGGCAATGGGGACCTCGAACGTGACGCCGAACGCCAGGAACATGGTCAGCACGAAATCGAGGTATTTTCCAATATCGGTCATCACTGCCACGCCAGTAGGCGTGACGCTGACGATGAAATGGAACACGAGTGGAAACACCAGAAAATAGGCGAACGCCATACCCATTACAAACAGGATGACGCTGGCAATCACCAGTGGCACGCCAATGCGTTTTTCATGTCGGTACAGTCCCGGGGCCACAAAAGCCCAAGCCTGATAGAACACCCATGGCAAGGCCAGCAGGAAGGCGGCCATCAGGGTAACTTTCATCGGCACGAAAAACGGCGTGGTGATTTCGGTGGCGATCATCTGCCCGCCTTTGGGCAGTGCTGCCAGCAAAGGCTTGGCAAGAAGCGCGTAGATGTCCTGTGCCCACGGGAACAGGCAGACAAAGATGACCACGATTACCAGCACGGCACGCAGAAGCCGATCCCGCATTTCAACGAGATGCGAGATAAAGGTATCTTCGGTATCGCTCATGCAGATTTATCCGAATCTTCGCCGGATGCCGTGTGTGTCGCAGCTGGCGCCGTGTTCCCGGCATTCTGGTCAGGCTCATCCAGCGGCAGGCTCTGCTGCTGCGCGTGTTCGTGTTCGGATTCACTGGGCTGGGCAGTTGGCTCCGCAGCGGAAATGGCTTTCACACTGGCCACGCCCGCCGTCACCGCCTGTGTGACGTTATTTGCCTCATTGCGCAGAAAATCGTCGACCACCGTGGCCTGCTGCTCGACACCCGATGCTGCCGATTCGACCGACTCCTTGAAACTCTGTCCGGCGCGGCGAAGCTCGTCCAGCTGAATCTCGCGGCCAATATCCGATTTGACCGTCGACACATAACGCTGCAGGCGACCGTACAGGTGCCCGGCCGTACGTGCGACCTTGGGCAGCCGCTCCGGGCCGATGACGATCAGCGCAACCACGCCGATGGCGACGAGCTCAGTGAATCCGATATCGAACATAGGGAGCGTTGTGGTTCAGGATGCCAAAAACAGAAGAGGATCGGGCGTACCGCAGTGTTGGATCCTTGCCGTGTCTCATGCTCAGGAATGGTGCTTGTCCTTCACTTCGGCATCGATGGTATGGCCGGTCTCGTCCTTGCCGCTTAATTGCGGCGCATCTTCCTCCTTCATGCCGTCCTTGAAGCCCTTGACCGCGCCGCCCAGATCGGTGCCGATGTTGCGCAGCTTCTTGGTGCCGAAAATCAGCAGCACGATGACCAGAACGATCAACCAGTGCCAAATGCTAAAGCTACCCATGGAGTGTCTCCTTTAAATTTGACTTTGCCTGACGGGGTCGCCCCCGCCAAATACATGAATGTGGATGTGGAACACTTCCTGGCCACCGGCGCGACCGGTGTTGATCAGCGTCTTGAATCCGGCGTCGAGTCCGTGTTCCTTGGCCAGACGCGGCGCCAGCAACAGCATCTTGCCCAAGAGCGCCTGATGCTCGGGCAAGCAATCGGACAAGGTCGCGATGTGCATCTTCGGAATGATCAGGAAATGCACCCGTGCGAACGGATGGATGTCGTGAAAGGCCAGGACGTCGTCGTCTTCATAGACCCTTCCGCTCGGCAATTGTCCGGTCGCTATTTTGCAGAAAATACAGTCACTCATGTCGATTCGCTTTTTCCGTCAGCCCCGACAAGCCTTCGCGGCGCGCGAGTTCGTTCAGCACGTCTGCCGGCTTTAAGCCCTTATGCGCCAGTAGCACCAGGGTATGAAACCACAAATCGGCGACTTCGTAGATGATCTTTTCGGCCTGATCGTCCTTTGCCGCCATCACGGTCTCGGTCGCTTCCTCGCCAATTTTCTTCAGGATGGCATCCGTGCCCTTGGCGTAGAGCCTGGCCACGTAGGAACTGTCGGGCGACGCCTGTTTGCGCGCTTCCAGCGTATCGGCCAAGCGGTCGAGGATATCGCTCATTTGCGGTAAATCTCGTCGGGGTTCTTCAGCACCGGGTCGGTCGTGACCCAGTGGCCGCCGCTCTGCTCGCCCATGTCCAGCTTCTGGAAAAAACACGAGCGGCGTCCCGTATGACAGGCGATACCGCCAAGTTGTTCAATTTTCAGCAACACCACGTCATTGTCGCAATCCAGCCGGATTTCGCTGACGTTCTGCACATGGCCCGATTCCTCGCCCTTGCGCCACAGTTTGTTGCGCGAACGCGAGAAATAGACCCCGCGGAGTGTGCGCGCTGTTTCCTCAAGCGCTTCGCGGTTCATCCACGCCACCATGAGAATCTCGCCACTGACGGCATCCTGCGCGATCGCGGGAACGAGGCCGTGCGTATCCCACTTGACGGCATCGAGCCAGGCGCTCACAAGCGTACCTCGATTCCATGCTGTTTCATGTAGCGCTTCGCCTCATCCACGCCGTATTCGCCGAAGTGGAAGATGCTCGCCGCCAGCACCGCGTCGGCATGGCCTTCCTTGACGCCATCGACCAGGTGCTGCAGGGTGCCGACGCCACCACTCGCGACGATGGGAATATCGACCGCATCGGAAATCGCGCGTGTCAGCTCCAGGTCGAAGCCACTTTTTGTTCCGTCACGATCCATCGAGGTGAGTAGCAGTTCGCCTGCACCCAGGCTTTCCATTTTTTTCGCCCATTCGACCGCATCCAGCCCGGTGGCCGTGCGGCCGCCGTGGGTAAAGACTTCCCAGTGATCGCCGCTTCGCTTGGCGTCGATCGCCACCACGATGCACTGGCTGCCATAACGGTCGGCGGCATCCTTCACCAGTTGCGGATTGGTAACCGCGGACGTGTTGATGCTGACCTTGTCCGCGCCGGCGTTGAGCAGACGCTGGATATCTCCCACCACGCGTACGCCGCCGCCGACCGTCAACGGGATGAACACTTCCGACGCCACAGCCTCGATGATATGGAGAATCAGGTCGCGGTTGTCTGATGAGGCGGTGAAATTGACGCCCTTGACCACACGGCCGTTGGTGACGTCGAGACAGGGGATGATGCGCTTTGCCAGCATGGTTATTCTGTCAGGTCAGACTCCGAACACACCGCCGGCCAGTTCGTCGGCCAGTTTCTGCGCCTCGATGAAGTCGAGCGTGCCCTGATAGATCGCACGGCCGGTGATCGCGCCGATGATGCCGTCCTTGGCCACGGCAGACAGCGCTTTGACATCGTCGAGGTTGGTCACGCCGCCGCTGGCGATAACCGGAATCGACAGCGCCTGCGCCAGTCGCTGGGTGGCGTCGACGTTCACGCCGGTCAGCATGCCGTCGCGGCCGATGTCGGTATAGATGACGGCCTCGACGCCGTAGCCCTCGAAGCGCTTGGCCAGATCGATCACATCGTGGCCGGTGATCTTGGACCAGCCTTCGACGGCAATCTTGCCGTCCTTGGCGTCGAGCCCGACCATTACGTGTCCGGGGAAGGCGTCGCAGGCCTCGTGCAGGAAACCGGGGTTCTTCACCGCAGCGGTGCCGATGATGACGTAGCGCACGCCATCGTCGAGATAGCGCTCGATGGTAGCGAGATCGCGAATGCCACCACCGAGTTGAATCGGCATGTCGTCACCCACCGCATCGACAATCGAGCGAATCGCCGCGTCGTTGACCGGCTTGCCGGCAAACGCACCATTCAGGTCGACCAGATGCAGGCGCCGCGCGCCCTGGTCCTTCCAATGGCGTGCCATGGCGGCAGGATCTTCGGAGAACACGGTGGCCTTGTCCATTTCGCCCTGTTCGAGGCGTACGCAGTGGCCGTCTTTA
>CAJDVX010000099.1_pt1 | contig 12257 bp, 17 predicted proteins | sample 7391491 | NCBI WGS metagenome assembly CAJDVX01 (sample SAMEA7055717, study PRJEB34461) | soil metagenome | biome: terrestrial ecosystem; feature: Peninsula; material: soil | place: Antarctica | collected 2016 | reverse complement strand
GCGCCTTCCTCGATATTCTTGCGCGCTCGCGCTCTGAGCGTTTTTACATCGGAAAGAAAACCGTCCGGACTGGCTATTTTGCCGGGCCGGCTCTGCCGGCTTGCGGGGGAGGATGCTCTAGGCATGGATGAACTCCTTAGTGAAAGCAATAGGGAACGACTCGTTACATCTTGTTTTGAACGTCCTTCGCCGTATCCTGGACTTTTTCACCCCCGCGTTCCAAATCCTTGCCGGCACCTGCAACTGTGTTGCAGCCCGCGAGCACGACAAATACCGAAGACATCAAGAATGCAAAAATCGTTTTCATGGAATTCTCCCGAAATCAAGAAATAACAAATAGGTTGTAGTCATTGCAATCCCTCGCGATGCGTCTTTTCGCTAGATTGTGGGAATATTCTATGCTCAGTAACGGGTTGATTCTGTCGGATGAAACGGATTGACCTGTCGGAGGATTCCTGCAATAAAGAAGCGCACATCAAACCCGCGACCTACGCCCTATCATGCCGAATACACCCTTGCCGACCCAACTGACTGACTTGTCGCTCCCCGATGATGGGTTGCGAACCAGCACGCATGTGTACATGGCGATCGGGATGGCACTTCTGATCGGTCTATTGGTGGCGAGCTACATGCAGGCCTCGGCAGGACTCGATGCCCTGAGGGCATTCAGCTCGATGAATCTGCGGGCCGATCACCTGGACCGCATGAGCCAGCTTCTGGTCGATGCGCAATCGTCGGTTCGCGGCTACGCGCTCACGCACGACAAAGCCTATCTCGACACCTACCGTACTATCCGTCCAAAAATTCACGCCATGCTCGAAACCGTCGAAAAGGATGCGCTAGACGGGCCGGAGGCCGGCGACATTGGCCAACTCCTCAAACGGGCACAAAACGTGGCTACGCGTCTGGAACTTACCTCCCAGCATCTGGAAGCTGGGCTGCCACTGGACACAGACTGGTTTGACCTGAGTACTCTGACGATGAATGCCTATCGGCATCAGCAGGTCACGCTAAAAGCCGCCCTGCTCGAGCAAAATCTGCAGAACGTCAAAGAGTCCGTCAGCGGATTCGAAAGTTCCCGCATCAGCACGGTTGTACTTGCTTCCGCATCACTTTTGCTGCTGATTCTGGTCATATCGCAACAGCAGAAGGAACAGGGATTGCGGACACGAATTCATCGCATGATGGCACTGGAAAACGAGCGGCTTGAAAACGAGGTACGCACGCGTACGGAAGAACTGACGAACCTTGCCACCTATCTGACCGAGGTACGGGAGACGGAAAAACTGAACCTGGCACGCGAGATGCACGATGAACTCGGTGCGTTATTGACCGCGGCCAAGCTCGACGCCGACTGGATCGAACGCAAGCTTCCGGCCGATGCCAAGGTTCTGGCGCAGACGCGACTGACGCGTCTGCGCCAGAACCTGATCAGCGGGATTACACTCAAGCGCCGCATCACCAACAATCTGCGGCCCGCTCTGCTATATGACCTCGGGCTTATCGAGGCGCTGAAAACGCTGATCGACGAATTTCGACAGAGCGAAGAGAAGATCGACATCATCGTGAATTTGCCGGCGACCGAACCGGAACTCTCCGACGATGTTGCATTGAGCCTGTTCCGCATCGTCCAGGAGACCTTCACCAATATCCGCAAATACGCGCAGGCGCGCCAGGTGAAGGTGTCGCTTCACGTGCGCAAGGACATGATTGAACTGGAAGTCGAGGATGACGGCATCGGGTTCGATGTCGGGTCACCCAAGCTCGCCCGGCATGGACTGGCCGGAATCAAGCACCGCGTTTTCACCCATGGGGGGGAACTCGATATCCGTTCCGCGCCCGGCGCAGGCGTCACGATCCGGGTGAAACTTCCAGCCTGCGTGTCATGGAGTGCCGATCCACTCAGGATGCGGCGCGTTTCAGATCTACCGCTTCATTGACGTAATCGATCAACTGGTTGATCTGCATGGATTTGTCGAAGAAGGCGTCCATACCGAAACGATCACAGCGATGGCGCATGGTGGCGTGCGCATAGTTGGTCAGCACGGATAATCACCAGATCGACCGGCGTCTCGGCGAGCCGGTGCAAGGCTTCGGTTTCGCCTTCCGCAGCGCCGCAGAATTCAACGCCGTCGAGTTCACTCAGCATGTCACCGAGCATTTCCTGCAGTAAAAGTGAATCCTCGATCAGAAAAACTTTCAGCAGCGAAGTATCGGCAGAGATGTCAGAAGTGAGTTCGTTGGAAAATGCCATGTTATTGAGCGATGAGTCCGTGTCGTATTGCATAGGTTGCCAATTCCGCGTTGCTGGTGACATTAAGCTTCTCTGTCAGCCGCGAACGGTAGGTGCTGATGGTCTTGACGCTGAGATGGAGCTGTTCAGCAATGTCGGACACCGACTCACCGCGCACCAGTCGCAGAAAAACCTGAAGCTCGCGATCCGATAAAAATTCATGCAGCTCCCCGCTGCGGCCGCCGCTCATCTCATCCGCAAGCAATTCCGCGGTACGCGGCGACACGTAACGCCGCCCGAGCGATACCGTGCGAATCGCCTTCAACAACTCGGACTGCTCGCAGTCCTTGCACAAATAGCCATTGGCGCCATTCTTGATCATGGCCAGCGCATAACTTTCCTCGGGGAAACCGCTCAGAATCAGCACCTTGAGGTCAGGATAGCGCTGTCGCACGGTACGCAGCACATCGACCCCACTTTTGCCAGGCAGTGAAATATCCAGCAGCAACACGTCGCAGGGCGTAGTGCGCAAGAGGGCAAGCGCATCGTCGCCGTTCGCCGCCTCGAAGCTGATACTGATTGCAGAATCTTCAGTCAGCAGCTCGCGAAAACCGGTTCGAACAATCTGATGATCGTTGCAGTGCTCCGGCCGACCCTTGCCCGGCCATGTCAACGGCCACGCATGAGATTGACCACGAAGGAAACCACCGCCAGGACCAGAAACACAAAGAACAGGATCTTGGCAATGCCCGCCGCTCCAGCTGCCAATCCACCAAATCCGAATACGGCAGCAATAATGGCGATAATAAAAAATACCAGCGCGTAATACAACATGAGCGTTCTCCTAGATATTTCCGTAAGGGGAGTAAGGGGATGTGGCATGACAGAGCAGCCTTTACTGTCCCGCACCTTTCCCGTCCCACAGTGGTTACTTAAAAGCCAGCTTAAGCCGAGCCGTGTTCCATACCATCGGTACCCACTGAAAGACCTGTCAGATAACGCCTACGCGGCGTCAGACTGGGGTCGCTTACTTGATTGCGCGCACGGCGAGCAAGCCCAATACCAGAAACAACAAGAAAAGAAAGACCGCGATATAGAACAGGATCTTGGCGATAGCGGCCGTACCGGCGGCGATCCCCGTGAACCCGAACATGGCGGCAATCAGCGAGACGACGAAAAAGACCAGGGCCCATTTAAGCATGAGATTTCTCCTCACTAAGCGTTGCGCAGAAAGCGCGGACAGAGGCCCGCGCACGACAGGCACCTTCCGCCGGAGAGACCGGCTGACGGCGTAAGAACGGTGAGAACAGAGCGGCCGCGAACGCGACACCGGCGAGTGCGGCAGCGGCCACGCCAACAGAGAGCGCAGACTCCGCTGAATTTGCTGCCCTCAGGCCGGAGAACAGGACGCTGACTCCGATAACGGTGGGTAGCATGCCGAGCAAGGTACCGAGGGCGTAATCGCGCCACGGCACCTGCATAGCGCCTGCTGTCAAATTGACCGCAGTGAAAGGCAACAAGGGAAACAGACGCAGTAGAACCATGGCGGGCAGGCCGCGCTGCCGCAAACGCGCATGTAACCAGCACAGCGGCCTGTTCCGGGTACCGGGCGTCGTCAGACTGAAACGACGACCCAAAGCATACCCAAGCATGGCGCCCGCCAGGCAGCCTGCAAGGCTGACCAGCATTCCCGGCAAAACACCAAACAGCATCGCCGACAGGGCGATCAACAGGCTGACTGGAATCGCCAGCACACTGACTGCAAGGTAAGTCATCAGGATCGTGGCAACTACCCACGGCGCCCGATCGAGCGGCACCTGCGTAGCCAGCCACTGTTGGATACCACGCAATCCGGACGACAGGTCCATTCCTGCAGCCAGCACCGACGCTCCCAAACCTACTATCCATACCCCTGCCCACAGCACACGCAGTGTGGCATCGCGTGATCGTGGCAGGGAAAAGGTCGGCAGCATCGACATGTTTTGGAATGGCTCGTCCATACGGCAATGCTTAATGCTAAGCCGGAAAGTGGGAGGCGGCTGTCGGAGGATGCCCCGATGCATACGGGCAAACAGTGCATGCCCTTGTAAGGTTAGTCCGACAGCCAACGGCCAGCGAGGGCGCGTCGGATATCGCCTACAAGCGGTCGACGGATTGGCGGACATGAAGCCGCGGCCTTATCTCATTCGAATCATGCGCTCCGGTGCGTAGGATGGTTTCAGGCCTGCAGTCTGCCTGCCGGCCGGCGCATGCCTCTTCCCAATCTCTACAGGAGTAACACCATGGACTCGACGACCACCAATCCCAAGACCTCGCCTTTTCAAAACGACACAACAACAAATAGTGCTACAACGACAAATAGCGCTGTAGCGGAGCAAACGCGTCGTTCGATCGACGAAGCGCGCGCGAGTGCAGCAGATCTTGCGGCCCACGGAAAGGATGCCCTGCGCAGCGGCACTGCACGAGTCCGCGAAGTATTGGGCAACACCACCGACGAGACCGCGCAATACGTCCAGGCGCAACCGCTGAAGTCGTTGTTAATGGCCCTGGCGGCAGGCGCCGCGATTGCCATGCTGGCTGGCGCGATTGGCAAGCGCAATTCCTGAATCCACTGCGCCAGCGAACAGGGTATTGAACGATGTGGCCACGTCTGCTTCGGATTGTGTTCGGCGAACCCGCTCTGCTGGTAGAACACGCCGCGGCCTATAGCGCGCTGATTGAGCAAGAAGCGGTGCGCTGGCAGGCTGCGTTCATCCGGCGTCTGAGCTTTCTGTTCGTGTTGGGTGCGGCCATTTTGCTTGCGCTGGTTTTTGCGGGTGTTGCCCTGATGCTGCACGCGGTCACAGACGTATCACACTGGATGCTCTGGTTGGTTCCCGTGCTTCCGCTGTTCGTCGCTGTGATCGCTGCGTGGGGCCTTTGGCGAAACACATCAGACTGTTCTGCATTTTCGCGAGTGCGTGCTCAACTCGCGGCCGATCTTCAATTGCTGGATTGGAAGGAACCACAATGACAAACACCGGCGACGACACCCGCCAAGCGGAGAACAGAGCGGATAGCACAACGCCTCCGGAAACGCGGTTAGAACTTAATCGCGGCATCCTGCAACAACGGCTCCGCGCCAGACCGCCCGATCCGGTGTCAGGCTTGACACACTCGGTTGGCCGATTGACCCAGACAACCGTCCCGCTTGCACGGCGAGCGGTAAGACAATATCCCTACGCCAGCCTTGCTGGCGCGATGCTGGCGGGCATAATTCTGATTCGCTGGAAGCCTTGGCGCGGTCTTGCCGGATCGGTTCTGGTCGGGCTCGTCGCCCGGCAGGCGTTCACCCTTCTGACTTCGCCAGGTGGCGACGGGCTCAAATGGCTGATGGCGGCAACCCGATTGATCCTCCCAGGATCACGGGGCGCGGAAAAATGACAGATGGGGAGAATGAACTCGCCAGTTGGCCCCTCCGCCAGAGTGCGTCCCGTTGCACGCGCGCTCAGACGCCTTGCACTCCTCGGCATGGTGTTCCTTTCAGCCTGTGCCTCGCTCCACGAGACGTCCGCTGAAATGATGCCTCCGAAATCCGGGGCGGGCTCCGTGGTGGCGTTTAAAAGCGCTCACGGCCAGGTTTCGCCACAGACAAGCCACCAGATAATCAAAAAGCTCGAGGACGAGTCTGGCAATGACGCCATTCTGAAGAGGCATCTCGGCGTCGCTGAAGCACTCAATCAGGGGAGTCCCCTGGTGCTTGGCAACGACGTCCACCTGCTGCAGGACGGACCTGCCACGTATGCCGCCATGTTCAAGGCGATGCGCGCGGCCAAACATACCATCAACCTGGAAACCTATATCTTCGACAGCGGCAAGATCGGCACCGAATTTGCCGACCTGCTACTGGCCAAGCAGGCGTCAGGCGTTCGGGTCAACGTGATATACGACAGCGTCGGTTGCCTGGACACACCTGCGGAATTCTTCGATCGCCTGCGCAATGGCGGGATTCAGGTTGTTGAGTTCAACCCGATCGATCCACTGAAGGCGCGCAAACGAAAGTGGCGGCTTAACAATCGCGATCACCGCAAACTGCTGGTGGTGGACGGCCAGATCGCCTTCCTGGGTGGAATCAACATCAGTGAATCGTATTCGAGTGGTTCGTTCTCCCGCTCGTCCAGGAAAAAAAGCAAGAAGTCCGGCGAGGAATCCGAGGCCGGCTGGCGCGACACGCAGGTGCAGATCGAGGGTCCGGTGGTAGCGGAGTTGCAGAAAGACTTTCTGAATGTCTGGGCGCGGCAAAAGGGCCCGCCGCTCTCAAAAACAGATTATTTCCCCAAGCTCGTCAACAAAGGCGACGAAATCGTGCGGGCAATCGCCAGCAAATGGGATGAGCCTGCCAGCCCGATTTATCTCACGCTGCTGTCGGCCATCAACCACGCCGAGCGTTTCGTTCATCTGACCAATGCCTACTTCGTACCGGATCCCAAGTTGGTCGCTGCCTTGACCGGCGCCGTACGCCGCGGCGTAGACGTGCAACTCATCCTGCCGGGAAAAAGCGATTCATGGCTGGTCTTCCACGCCGGACGATCGCATTACTCTGAGCTGCTGCGTGCCGGCGTTCGGATCTACGAGCGGCGCGACACGGTCCTGCACGCCAAGACCGCGTCGATCGACGGCGTATGGGCCACCGTTGGCTCGACCAATCTCGATTGGCGCAGCTATTTGCACAACGACGAAATCAATGCCGTGATTCTGGGGACGGATTTCTCGCGCGAGATGGAGGCCATGTTCGACAAGGACCGGGCGGCTTCGACGCCGATCGATCCCGCCCGCTGGCAACGCCGCTCTCTTCTGCAACACATGGAGGAATGGGTCGCTCGGCGCTTGCAGCTATCCGATGCGGAGATCGCATCGGACGAATTAATGCGCGCCGGGTTTTCGAAGCATGAGATTAGTCTCGTGTACGTCAATCCTCGTGGGCAGCGCGATCTCGATCCCGTCGGAGGCGATGCGGGCGAATCTCCGGGAGCGCACGACGCACATGCCGGCGCGATGACTGGCGCAGCCGGCGGTCTGGGTGCCGGTGCGGTGATCGGAGTGGCGACGCTCCCCGTGCTCGGGCCGGTGGGCCCCGTGGTGGGAGCGGCGGTAGGCGCATATGCCGGCTCCCTGGTAGGCGCGCTAAATAAGATGAACAAAGTCGAGACGCATGAGTCCGGGGCCGCCCCGTCACGCAAGGCCGGCATACTACTGGCGGTTGCAGTCGGCAACCCGGCACAACGGGAGACGGCAATCGAGATGCTGCGCAAACAGGCCGTCGCAATAGAGGAAACCGACGGCACCTTGCGCGACGGAGACTGGGTGGACTTCGACCACCTCAAGTGCGGCACGCCGATCAAGTAACGCCCGGCAAGGCCTGTCGGCAAAAAGCACTTCCCCCACGACGTCGTGACTGTTCGCCAACGCGTCGGCGTCAGATGCCGCCTACAACTAGCCTGACGCCTGGCTGACTTAAAGCACGAAGAGCATGGGCTATTCTGCCTATACGCTACGCTGACAGAAAGGAAGATTCCTCCATGGCCCTGCCGTTCACTCTTGCCGGACCAGCGGACATGGAAAGTCATGTCCTGCGCCGCCCTGTGCGTGCGCCACTTCATATCCGTTATTTCGTCTTCTCATTCGCGATTGTCGTGTCGATCATTTGGGCTGCGACTGGCATGTCGCTGGCGCATGCTGACGGACTTGCAGGCGCCACCCTCGCGCAGAAGGGGAGTAGCGGCACCCCCGCCTGTATGACCTGCCATGGCGCAAACGGTGAGGGTCAGGCAGCGGGAGGCTTTCCTCGACTCGCGGGATTGAGCGAGGCCTACCTGTTGAAACAGCTGCAGGCATTTTCCAGTGGAAAGCGCAAAAACGCCATTATGGAACCGATCGCCAGCTCACTCGATGCCGAGCAGATGCGCGATGCCGCCGACTACTATGCCAGCCTCCCGGCCTGGAAGCAGACCGTCGAACCGGATATCACTTCGGCCCAATATGCGCTGGGGCTGAAAATCGCCACCGAGGGTGACTGGAGCAAGGAAATACCCGCCTGCTTCACGTGCCATGGTGCCTTGGGCAAAGGGGTTCCACCGCATTTTCCCGCGCTCGCCGGCCAGCCCAGGTCCTATACCCAGGCTCAACTGAACGCCTGGAAAGCGCGCACCCGAACCAATGATCCGATCGGCCTGATGCAGATGATCGGCGGGAAACTGACCGATCCGGAGATCGCTGCCGTCAGTCTGTTTCTCGAAAACCCGTCGCTCGCAGGGAAAGGGAAATAAGCCATGTCATTCAGAACCTGGTATGAAAGTCAGAAACAGACCCGGAAGTTTCATCCGGGCTGGATCGTGATTGGCGTCATTGGAGTGATCGTTGTTATGGGCCTCGTCGCCATCCCGGCCGTCCTCGTTTCCGAAACGGCTCCGCCGCCGGCAAAGCCGGCGCAATCGTCTGTTGCCTCTGACCATGACAAGACACCTGGCGGCCCCTCGCCCGAAGTCATCGAACAAACGCCCGGTCCTGCCCAGCTGCGCGACGCAAAAACCATCCGGGTCGACTTTTCGCCCCCTTCCGCTGACGCCATGCCCAATGGAGATTTTGGCGATGCAGTCCGGTTGGGCAAGGCCATCTTCACCGACACCCAGACCTATGCCGGTAAATACGTCGGTAACAAGCTCAATTGTGTGAACTGTCATCTCGGTGCGGGCCGCAAGATGGACTCGGCGCCCCTGTGGGCCGCGTTTGGGATGTATCCGGCCTATCGTGACAAGAACAAGCACGTCAATACCTACGAGGAGCGTCTCGCCGGATGCTTCCAATTCAGCATGAACGGAAAAGCACCCGCACCCGACAGCAAGGAAATGGTGGCCCTCGTCAGCTACAGTTACTGGCTGGCCAACGGCGCGCCGATCGGCGTCGAGCTCAAGGGCCGCGGCTACCCCATGCTTCCCGACCCGCCACAAAAACCGGACGCAGCACGTGGCAAGCAGGTGTTCGAAGCCAATTGCGCCCTTTGCCACGGTGCCAACGGGCTGGGAACGGAAGTGGCCGGTCGGTATGTGTTTCCACCGCTATGGGGAAACAACTCGTACAACGGCGGCGCCGGCATGTCCAGGGTCGAGACCGCAGCAGCCTTCATTCGGGCAAACATGCCATACGGCAAGGGTAATTCGCTGAGTGAGCAGGACGCCTGGGACGTAGCGAAATACGTGGACAGCCAGCCGCGTCCACCCGATCCGCGGAAGGGAAAATCCTCCTAGTGCAACCACGGCCCTATTTGTGTAGCCGCACTGAAGCAGCAAGTCCACAACCACATCCCGCCTCTTTTATCAGCTCGGTGCTTAGAGAGCGCCGCTGGCTGACGCGTGGCTTCAATCGCGTCCTATGACTGGAATAAGGCATGGGATCCATGCCTTTCCTGTAAGTCTCGTTCACGCCTAAAGCGTTTCTCCTTCGCCGCCTCCACGCTTATAAGGATTGTCTGACACAACGTTGGGTGGAGAGCGACTGTCGATAGAAAGAAGCTCCGCGTTTAATGAAAACTGCCTTCCCGTCGAATGACCGGAGGTCCATTTGTTCATTGTTTATCCACTTTTTGGAGAAAAGATCATGGCCACCACCAAGCAGAAAGATGCATGCGACTTCCTTGACGCCGATCACAAAGCCGTCAAAAAGCTGTTTGCTGAATACGAGAAGCTGGCCGAAGCGCGCGGCAATTCTAAAGAAAAGAAAAGGCAACTCGCCGACAAGATCTGTCGAGAATTGATCGTGCACACCCAACTGGAAGACGAAATTTTCTATCCGGCGGTACGCAAGGCGATCAAGGACAATCTCATGATGGGCGAGGCAGAGGTCGAGCATTCAAGCGCCAAGGACCTGATTGCCCAGATTCAGGAATTGAGTCCGGGTGACACGCTGTATGACGCCAAGGTAATCGTCCTCGGCGAATATGTTGATCATCACGTCAAGGAAGAACGGAATGAAATGTTTCCCAAAGCACGTGCGTCCAAACTTGACCTGGTCAAAATGCGTGACGTTCTGCAGGCCCGCAAGGAAGAATTGATGGCTGATTCAGAGGCGATGGCTTGAAATTCCGCTGGCCGTGCCGGATCTTCAGTCGGCACGGCTGCTGCGAACAACGCGTCCGCGCTGGTCAACCCGATACAGACGATACAGCTGGTGGGTGATTTCCGCTCCGTAGAGCATGATCAGGGAAACGTAATACACCCACAGCAGGATGACCGCCAGCGACCCTGCCGCACCGAACGTGCTCATGACGGCCCCCCGCCCCAGATACAGTCCGATTCCCCATTTACCCAACTCAAACAGCACGGCTGATACTGCTGCGCCCGTCAACAGAATGCGGCGCGGCAGCCGTATCGGTATGAGCAGGCGATACAGCAGCGTCACTAGCACGGTCATAAAGGTCAGCGAAAGCAGCGTCTGGAAGACACCGGCCAGCTTTAGCCAGGGGCCGAGGCCGTGGGTCAGATAATCACCGACCGCAACAATCGCTGTACTCGCCACCAGCGAGACGATGAGCAGGAAGCCGACGCCTATGACAATAGCGAGTCCGCGCAAGCGATCCATCAGTAGCACCATCAGCGCGTTGCGATATTCACGTTTCGCGTCGAATATTCGCTCGAAGGCCACGCTCATTTGCACGAACAGCCCGGTCGCACCCAACAGCATCCCTGCGAGCCCAAGTAATACCGCGATGCCGCCCTGGCCAGACAGGTAGCTCGCCTCCACCATTCTCTGCACCAGGCTGGCACCTGCGTGGCCCAGCAGACCTTCGATCTGGCCCACGATCCGTCCCTCAACGGCATCGCGGCCAAAAACCAGGCCGGAGATCGACACTGCGATGACGAGTATGGGCGAGAGCGCAAAGACAGCGTAATAGGCCAGGGCCGCCCCATGCGTCGTCAGGTTGTGCGCTGCCCAGCTCTTGCCGGCGCGGATAGGGACCATGAGATAACGACGAATCCGACGACCTCGGCTATTCATTCCGGACATGCGGTGCACTCCGTCTTGCGATGACCTGATTCTAGTGCAGTCCTGCGCCGTGATTCGTTCCGAAAAGCTGCTTGCGGGCTTTTCTCGACACTATCGGTGCGCGCCCACATTTACATGAGGGGTCTACTACAACATGCTCGGCACCAGCTGGTTATAGGCACGCCAGGTCGTGGCTAGCATCCAGCTTACAAAGCACTAAAACAAGCAAGAGGACCACAACATGTTCTGCTTTAGCAGGCAGCCATTTTTGATCAATAGGAGCGGAGCGGGCCGAAGGAGGTGTTCGGTGCTGGTATATCGGTATCAACGCCAGTCCAGCAAGAAGTCACAGAATGCGCTGGTCCCCAGCCACGGCAACGGCCTCGCGAATGCGATCGAGCAGGGGAAAGTGTTTCGACATTTCGCCTGGATGTTTCGGGCCGGAATGATTCCTCTTGCTCCTGTGGCATCCGGAAGAGATGCCAGCCAATTACGCGGCAACTCGTTTAATTGCTCCGGATGTTGATCAGGGCGCTGTTGTCAGTATCGGCACGCTCCGGCGTGCCCGCCGTCGCGTGTCTCGATCATCGTCATTTGAAAACGCTAATTAGCCCCTATCACTTGAACCAGTCGTCATTGGCCCTGCTTTGCCATTCATTGATTTGCTTTTCAGCATCGTCCCGGGTCAAACCATAGCGTTCCTGGATCTTCCCGGTGAGTTGATCTCGCTTTCCTTCGATGGTGTCGAAATCGTCATCGGTGAGCTGACCCCACTGTTCCTTGACCTTGCCTTTAGCCTGTTTCCAGTTGCCTTCGATAATGTCCCAATTCATGGTTCTCTCCTTTTTGAGTCGATCAGTACTGCACAATCGCGTGCCGAACGATTCGGTACGCATCACTGCTTTATGGCCGAATGACGATGTCGTTTTTGACCGCTTTCACGTTCGGCACCTTGCGCGCGATGGATTCGGCGGTATTTTTCTCCGTCGCACTCTTGGCAAAGCCG
>CAJDVX010000013.1_pt1 | contig 12317 bp, 13 predicted proteins | sample 7391491 | NCBI WGS metagenome assembly CAJDVX01 (sample SAMEA7055717, study PRJEB34461) | soil metagenome | biome: terrestrial ecosystem; feature: Peninsula; material: soil | place: Antarctica | collected 2016 | reverse complement strand
GTTTGAGCTCGACACTGTCCGGATTGCGATAGGCCTGTTTCAGCATGCAAAGCCAGGCTTCCGCCAGCATCGACCAGAACACCGATGTCTCGCGCCACAGCGCCTGGCGTGCCAGGCGGAACGCTGCCTGGTTGCGCACGTACTGTTCGACGATGCGCGACTGCAGAGGCAAGCCCGCCTCCTCCAGCTTCATCAGCACTTTCATTCGGTTGAGCGTGGCCGAGTCATTCTCCGCGTTGAACCGCTCGAGACCTTCAATCAGCGCATGATGCGCGTCGTAGTCCGACTCTGCATGCAAGTTTTTCAGCCACTTTTCCGTCGCCTTCACGGACGCGAACGGCGATGCCGCGTCAGCTTTTCTGCGGCGGGTGATCGCACTCAACATCTCAAATAAATCGGTCATGGCTACGTCGGCTTATTTCTGACATCTGCAGACCAGCACCATCTGTGCCAAACCATCGTCCATCCGGCGACTTGGTCAAGGCCTTGGTTTTGTTCGGCTTTGAATAGCCCGCGCATCGCACAGCCCCGATTCGCTAACGAAAAACCGACACCTCGTGTTGAAGCCACGTCAACCCGTTCCGGGCATGGCGCGCCATGCACAACGCTGGGCGAACCCGTTACAATGCGCGCCGTGGAAGCGTGGCCGAGCGGTTTAAGGCACCGGTCTTGAAAACCGGCGATGGTGCAAGCCATCCGTGAGTTCGAATCTCACCGCTTCCGCCAACCATCAATTAAGTCGCTGACTTGCTGAAATTTCCTGTCGGTTTAGAGATCGCGAAGGGAAACATCACGGGTCGCTTTGATCGGCGAGTTTGGCGCTCAGCCAGTTCGACATCGCCTCCAGTAGAATGAGCGTTCGCACATTACTTCGCCCTGCATCGTGTCTGCCCAACTCACCGCCCTCAACCACGACCGCGACAACGCGGGGATGACCTATGTCTATCCCGTGGTCTCGCGTCGCGCGGGCGGCGTGTCGGTCGGTGTCAATCTCAACCCCAACAACGCGTGCAACTGGGCCTGCGTCTATTGCCAGGTACCGAACCTGACGCGTGGCAGTGGGCCGGACATCGACCTGGCGCAGCTTGAAACCGAACTGCGCAGCATGCTCACCGATATTCTCCACGGCGATTTCATGCAGACGCACGTGCCCGAGGGCGTCCGGCGCTTGAATGACATCGCGCTGTCGGGCAACGGCGAACCGACCAGTGCCAAGGCATTCCCGCTGATCATCGAATGCATCGAGCGGGTGATGGCGGACTTCGACCTGATCGGCAAAATCAAGCTGGTGCTAATCACCAACGGCAGCCTGGCCGACCGGCCGCGCGTCCAGGATGGCCTGCGGAAAATGGCTGCACTGAACGGCGAAGTGTGGTTCAAGTTCGACAGCGCGACCGCCAGCGGTATGCGCGCCTTCAACCAGACGCGTATCGCGCCGGACAAGCAGTTCGAACGCCTGGCCGTGGCCGCTGGCCTGTGCCCGACCTGGCTGCAGACCTGTGTGTTTGCGCTCGACGGGGCGCCACCCTCGGATGCCGAACAGGCGGCCTATCTGGCTGCAGTGGCACGCATCCGGCAGCAACACATTCCGGTGCAGGGCGTGCTGCTCTATGGCCTTGCGCGCCCTTCGATGCAGCCGCAGGCCAACCGGCTGTCGGCGCTGCCCGCCGCATGGCTCGAAGCCTTCGCTGACACCATCCGGGCCGCGGGCTTGCCGGTCAAGGTGTCGCCATGATCTACGGCATCGGGACCGACCTGCTGGACGCCGAGCGCATCCGCAGCGGGCTGATCCGCTTCGGCACGCAGTATGCGGACCGCCTGCTCGCCCCGGCCGAACAGGGCGGCTATCGTGCCAGTCGCGACCCGGCACGCTTCCTGGCCAAGTGCTTCGCCGCCAAGGAAGCCTTCGCCAAGGCGGCGGGAACCGGCCTACGTGGACCGGTATCGCTGCACAACATCGCCGTGCTGCGCGATGCGCAGGGCAAGCCCTTTCTGCAATGTGCGCCCGAACTGGACGCCTGGCTGGCGGCACGCGGGATAAGCGCTCATCATGTGTCCTTATCCGACGAAAGCGATCTCGTTCTGGCTTTTGTAATTCTTGAGACGGCATGACACGATTTTTACTGGAGCGAACATGACACTTGGCCCCTTGATGCTCGACGTGGCAGGCACCGCGCTCACCGATGACGATCGGCACCGTTTGAGCCATCCGCTTGTCGGCGGGGTGATCCTGTTTTCCCGCAACTACCAGGACCCCGCCCAACTGGCCGCACTGACTGCCGACATCCACGCGCTCAAGCCGGCGCCGCTGCTGATCGGCGTCGACCATGAAGGCGGGCGGGTGCAACGCTTCCGCGAAGGCTTCACCCGCCTGCCGTCGATGCGCACTTTTGGCGAGATCTGGAACGCCCATCAGGAGCAGGCGAAACACCTCGCGCGCGAAACCGGCTTCGTGCTGGCGAGCGAACTGCGCGCGCACGGCGTCGATTTCAGCTTCGCACCGGTACTCGACCTCGATTACGGTGCTTCCTCGGTTATCGGCGATCGCGCGTTTCATGGCGATCCGCGTGCGGTATTCGAGCTGGGCCAGTCCGTGATGCTGGGAATGAAGGACGCCGGCATGGCTGCCTGCGGCAAACACTTCCCCGGACACGGCTACGTGGTGGCGGACTCGCACGTCGACATCCCGGTGGACAACCGCACCCTGGCCGACATCGCCATCACCGACCTGGTGCCGTTCCGCCTCATGATCGAGGCCGGACTGGCAGCGATCATGCCGGCGCATGTGATCTACCCGAAGGTCGACGACCGGCCGGCCGGGTTCTCGCGTGTCTGGCTGCAGAAGCTGCTACGGGAGCAGCTGCAATTCGACGGTGCGGTATTCAGTGACGACCTCTGTATGGAGGCCGCTGCCGTGGCTGGTGGCGTGGTCGAGCGGGTGACGGCAGCGCTGGAAGCCGGCTGTGACATGACGCCGATCTGCAACCGGCCCGACCTGGCCGACGAGGTGTTGGCCAGATTGAAAGTGGACTGGCCCGCGCCGTCCCGCGCGCGTCTGGCTCGCATGCACGGCCATCCGCACCCGCCAACCCTGACCCAGCTGCGCGAATCGACACGTTACGCCAGTGCGCTGCACCACATCGCCGGGCTGGGTCAGGACAGCGCGGACCTCAACCTGCAGGTCGATCCGACGGATTATTGTGGGCGCGCATAGCCACGACCACGGCGGGCATCACGCCCATTCGCACACAGCCTATGACGGGAACAGTGGCAAGCTGATTCTCGCCCTGCTGCTGACACTGTCGTTCGCGGGTGTCGAAGCACTGGCCGGCTGGTGGTCGGGCTCGCTCGCGCTGTTGTCCGATGCGGCGCACATGTTCACCGATTCTTCCGCGCTGGGGCTGGCCGCCGGCGCGGCCTGGCTGGCGCGCCGGCCGCCCAGCACGCGTCATTCCTACGGCCTGGTACGGGCCGAAGTTCTGGCCGCACTGTTCAACAGCCTGATGATGCTGGTCGTACTCGGCTTTATCGTGTACGAGGCCATCGACCGTTTCAGTTCGCCGCACGCGATCTCAGGCGGCACGGTCATCGGCGTCGCCGTCATTGGCCTCGGTATCAACCTGCTCGTCGCCTGGATCCTGAGCCGGGGCGAACATACCCTGAATAGCCGCGCCGCGATGCTTCACGTGCTGGGCGATGCGCTCGGCTCGGTGGCAGCAATCAGCGCCGGCGTCGTCATCGTCACCACCGGCTGGACGCCGATCGATCCCCTGTTGTCCTTGCTGGTGGCGCTGCTGATCCTGGTCTCGGCCTTGCGACTACTGCGCGAGGTGGTGCACGTGCTGATGGAAGGCGTGCCACTGCAGATCCAGCTCGAATCCGTGGGCCGAGACCTCGCCACCCTGCCCGGGGTCCAGCGTGTGCACGATCTCCACGTATGGACGCTGTCATCGGGCACCGTCGCCCTGTCCGCGCATCTCGACATTCGCGATCTTGCAAACTGGCTGCCCATCCTGGCCGCTGCGCGCGACATGCTCGCGAAACAGCACGGCATCGAGCACGTCACGCTGCAACCCGAAGTATTGAGCGCCGAACCGCTGGTGCGTCGCGAATGGACGCCTCACGCTGGACCCGATGACCATGCTGCATCCCGGATCCAGGCAGCCCGGCGCAATTAATTCGGCCAAGCCTTATCCGCCGGTCACGGTAGGGACAAGTCATAGACGCAACGGTCAGTCGACACGACCCCACCCAGCAAGCCCGCCCGTGCGGGCTTTTTTCATTTCAACACTGCGTTTTTTCGTATGGGCGCTTGACATACAAATGAGAATCGTTACCATTCGCACAGCACTGGTAAGCGATAACCCGCATGAACCCCAAACCCCCTATACAGGATCTCCACACCATGCCCGACACGCCGTCCTCCACCCGCCTTCCGGTCGAGCCTGGTACGTGGCCGCTTCCGCCCGGTGCGATACCGGCGGACGCTTTATTCCAGGGAAGTCAGGTCATCCTGATCAGTCACAAGGGTGATCACTATCGCCTGCGCATCACCAAAAACGACAAGCTGATACTCACCAAATGAACCGTTCGCAAGCCCGATCGGCATGGCCTTAAGGTCGGCTCCCACACCCGCCCGCATATTCGCACCAGCCAGCCCCGTACCAGTTACACCCTGCCCGGCGTTCGCATCGTGAAGTCAGGCCCGGCCACACATCTGTGTCGTGTGTGCAACACCTTTTGACGAAGCAAGAGTATTAGCCAACACTTATCGATTGACTTGATTAATACGAATTATTATCATTATTAGAACTATTGCCGCATCGTTGTAACTTGATTTGTCTGAACGCATTTTGGGTCTCCAAACCACCCTGTCCGTTGTGGCGATCACTCGGCGAAACCTGAATGGAACTGGATATACCCGGGATGACATCCTCGTTGATCGCCCCCTCCGCCATAAACGCCGATCGGCCGAATGCCGTGTGTTTCACGGCGACAGCCTTGCCGTATTCGGCCCTGCTATCGAGCGCGTCGCCTGGTGACGCGGGGCTTGCCCATGCCGGCGCATCGGCCGTGGTGTTATTCGTCGCCCAAACCAGGTCCAACACCGTAGGCGCCGGACTCAACAAGCCCCGATTCTTCACCGAACCGAACCACGCCACCCACTGACCTTTTTCAGGATCCCCAGCCATGTTCACCCTTGACCGTTCGGACAATTTCCAGCCCTGTCGTATCGAGCGCGTCCACCCGCCCGAACACGCGCCGGAATGGCATGACTGGCTGCAGGAACTGGGCTTCATCCCCGGCGAGAAGGTGATGCTGATGGCGCGCGCGCAGCCGGGCGGTGACCCTCTGGTGGTCCGCATCGGCTCCAGCACTTTTGCTCTGCGCTGCGCTGAGGCGGCGTGCATCGAAGTCACCCTGCTGGAACAAACGATGGTAGCGGCATGAGCGGATGTCACGATTCGGTCTGCCGCGACCTGAGCAAATCCGCCGTCGTTCATGTACACCTTGGCGGCCCACTGATTGCGCTGGTCGGCAACCCGAACTGCGGCAAGACCGCGCTGTTCAACGCATTGACGGGCAGCCGGCAGAAGGTGGCGAACTATGCCGGCGTCACCGTCGAACGCAAGGAAGGCCGTTATCTCACGGCAGCGGGCAAGACCTTGCGCGTGCTCGATCTGCCGGGCACCTATAGCCTCAATCCACGCTCACCCGACGAGCAGGTGACGGTCGACGTGCTGATGGGCCGCGCACGCGGCGAGAAGCGCCCGGATCGCGTGATCTGCGTGGTCGACGCCACCAATCTGCGACGCAATCTGCGACTCGTCCTGGCGGTGAAACGTCTCGGCGTGCCCTGCGTGGTGGCGCTCAACATGACCGACCTGGCAGCGCGACGCGGCATCCATGTGGATGTGGACAAACTGTCCGTCGAACTCGGCGTGCCGGTAGTCAAAACCATCGCGGTGAAAAAAGACGGTGCAACCACCCTGCGTGTGCTGCTCGATGCGCCTGCTGAAACCTGGCGCAGCGCTATCACACACACGCCCACACCGGAAACCGACCGCCCGGTCACGGTAGAAGCCGATCACGACACAGTGCAACGCATCCTCGTCAGCCTCGGCCTCGACGTGCATGTGCCACACACACTGTCCGACCGCATCGACCGCGTGGTGCTGCATCCGGTGTTCGGCATGGCGCTGCTCATGGTGGTGCTGTTTCTGATGTTTCAGGCCGTGTTCGCGTGGGCCGAGGCGCCGATGGGCTGGATCGAATCGGCCACCACGCTGGTGGCCAATGGCGTCACCACCGCGCTGCCCAACGGCTGGGTGCGCAGCCTGCTCGTCAACGGGATCATCGCCGGCGCCGGCGGCGTGCTGGTGTTTCTGCCGCAGATTCTCATCCTGTTCTTTTTCATCCTGGTCCTGGAAGAGTCGGGCTATCTGCCGCGCGCCGCCTTCATGCTCGACCGTATGATGGGCAGCGTGGGCCTGTCGGGTCGTTCGTTCATTCCGCTCCTGTCCTGCTTCGCCTGCGCCATCCCCGGAATCATGGCCGCACGCACCATCGCCAACCCGCGCGACCGTCTCGTCACCATCATGATCGCCCCGCTGATGACCTGCTCGGCGCGGCTGCCGGTGTATGCACTGCTGATCAGCGCATTCATCCCCAAGCGCGACGTGGCCGGCGTGTTCGAGTTGCAGGGCCTGGTGCTGTTCGCACTGTACGTCGCCGGTGTGGCAAGCGCGATGGGCATCGCCTGGCTGGCCAAGCGCCTCACTAGCGGCGGTCTGCCGCGGCCGCTGATGATGGAACTGCCGAGCTACCATTGGCCGACGCCACGCAACGTCGCCATCGGCCTGTGGCAGCGCGCATCGATCTTCCTGAAGCGTGTCGGCGGCATCATCCTGGCGCTCACCATCGTCATGTGGTTCCTGGCGAGCTTTCCGGCGCCGCCCGCCGGCGCGACGGGTCCGGCAATCGAATACAGCTTTGCCGGCACGCTCGGTCGAGGGCTTGCCACGGTCTTCGATCCCATTGGATTCAACTGGGAAATAAGCGTCGCCCTGGTGCCGGGCATGGCCGCGCGCGAAGTCGCGGTCAGCGCGCTCGGTACCGTCTATGCCCTGTCGGCCAGCGGTGACGGCACCGCGCAGGCCCTGACGCCGCTGATCGCGCACAGCTGGAGTCTCGCCACCGCGCTTTCGCTGCTGACCTGGTTCGTTTTTGCACCGCAGTGCCTGTCCACACTCGCTACCGTCAAACGCGAAACCGGCGGCTGGAAAATGCCGCTCATCATGGCCGGCTATCTGTTCGGCCTCGCCTGGCTCGCGTGCTTCATCGTGTATCGCCTCGCCGTCGCAGTCGGTTGGGGATAGGCCATGTCTGCCGTCCTCAAATGTGCCGGGCATCACCTTCCCTGGCGCGGATTTCATCGCCGTTCTTTTTTGCACGGCTAGGTGACTTTTCTCTAATTCGTTATTGACAACCATTCTCATTACTAATATTATTTCTACATCGAGTTAGATATCAGGGAGTACGTCATGTACGTCTGCCTTTGCAAAAGTGTCACCGACCACGAAATTCGCCGAATGGTCCATCACAATGGATTAACCACCATGCGCGAACTCCGCGACGAGCTCGGCGTGACGACCCAATGTGGCCGTTGCGCCTGCAGCGCGAAAGACGTGCTCAAGGAGGCACTCGCTGAATCTCGCGGGTGTTCTGCGGACGTCTCGTTCGTCGCAGCCGCCTGATTCGGTTCAGGCTACTCGCAGCCCGCGTCACGCGGACTGCGTACCCATGACTTGTCGCCCATGGTTTTTCCCATAGAATGACAGGCGTCCCGTTCGCCAACTAGTCAGCCTTGCCTAGCAATGGCTGTTTAAACGGGCTTGCCCAATATCAGGAGAAAAGCATGAAAGGCGACAAGAAAGTCATTCAGTATCTGAACAAGGCCCTGGCAGTGGAACTCACCGCCATCAACCAGTATTTCCTGCATGCGCGCATGTACAAGAACTGGGGGCTGGTAGCGCTGGGCAAGCACGAATACGAAGAATCGATCGAAGAAATGCATCATGCCGACAAGCTGATCGAGCGGATCCTGTTTCTCGACGGCCTGCCCAATATGCAGGATCTGAACAAGCTGATGATCGGCGAAAATGTCGTCGAATGCCTCGAGTGCGACCTCAAGCTGGAACTGGGCGGCCGCGCGCTGTACGCCGAGTCGATCGCACACTGCGAGACGGTCAAGGACTATGTTTCGCGCGAAATCCTCACCGGTATCCAGTCCGACACCGAAGAACATATCGATTACCTGGAAACCCAGCTCGATCTGGTCAAACGCATGGGCGAGCAGAATTACATGCAGACCGCTGCCGGTCCGATCGAAAGCTGAGCGAGGGCAACGCGTACATTGGACGCCCCCGTCGTGGGGCGTTTTTGTTCCTTCCCGATGAACTTTGACCCCGACTGCCGCGCTTGCCCGCGCCTCGCCAGCTTTCTCGACGAGGTGCGCGTCCGCCATCCCGATTACTACGCCCGCCCGGTGCCCGCCTTCGGCGACCCCGCACCGGGGCTGCTGATCGTTGGCCTCGCGCCCGGCATGCACGGCGCCAACCGCAGTGGTCGGCCCTTCACCGGCGATTTCGCCGGCGTGCTGCTGTACGAAACCCTGCACAAATTCGGCTACGCCAGCGCCCCGCAGTCATTGGCGGCAGACGACGGCCTCATCCTCACCGGTTGCCGCATCACCAACGCCGTGAAATGTCTGCCGCCGGCCAACAAGCCGGAGCCGAGTGAAATCCGCGAATGCAATCGCTACCTGGCCGCCGAACTGGACGCCCTGCCCAGCCACGCCAGCATCCTCGCGCTGGGCCAGATCGCGCACCAGGCAGTATTGCGCGCAAAAGGACTGAAGCTCAAGGACTATCCCTTCGCCCACGCCAGCGACTATCGTTTGCCCGACGGCCGGCGACTGGTCAGCAGCTACCACTGCTCCCGCTACAATACCCAGACGCGCCGCCTCACTCCCGCGATGTTCGAAGCGGTTTTCGTCCAGATTCAAGCCAATAAGGAATGATTTTTATCCGCGAAGAGACGCGAAGTAAAACCGTTAAGTCTTTCTTCGTGTTCCTTCGCGTTCTTCGCGGATAAAAAGGTTTTACAAGTGAGTATCACCAAGGACTTTCTCGCCTCATTGCCCACCCGGCCCGGTGTCTACCGCATGATCGATGTGGCCGGCGCGGTGCTCTACGTTGGCAAGGCGAAGGACCTGAAAAAACGCGTCTCCAGCTATTTCCAGAAAACCGACCAGAGCCCGCGCATCAAGCTGATGCTGAAAAGTGTCGACCACATCGACACCACGGTGACGCGCACCGAGGCTGAGGCGTTGTTGCTGGAAAACAATCTGATCAAGGGGCTGAAGCCACGCTTCAACATCCTGTTCCGCGACGACAAGTCCTACCCCTACCTGCTGCTGACGGGACACCGCTTTCCACGCCTCGCCTATTTTCGGGGCACGCCCAAAAAAAAGGATCAGACTTTCGGTCCCTTCCCCAACGCCTACGCAGTGCGCGAAAGCATCCAGTTGCTGCAAAAAGTGTTTCAACTGCGCACCTGCGAAGACAGCGTGTTCGCCAATCGCTCACGGCCGTGCCTGCTGTACCAGATCAAACGCTGTACCGCACCGTGCGTGGGGCACATCGCACCCGAAGCCTATGCGCGCGATGTCCTTGCAGCGACTCAACTGCTGCACGGCGAGGCCAGCACGCTGACGGAACACATCACCGAACAGATGAACGCCGCAGCGGCTGCGCTCGATTTCGAAGCCGCCGCGTTTCTGCGTGACCGCCTGCGCATGCTGGCAACCGTGCGTGAAAAGCAGTTCGTCGATACGACCGGTAGCGAGGCCGATGCCGATGTGGTCGCGGCGGCCGAGGCCGCGGGGGTGATCGCAGTCAACCTGACCATGATCCGCGGTGGCCGGCATCTCGGTGACCGCAGCTTCTTTCCGCAGCACAGCGAGGGTGCGACGCCGACCGAGGCGCTGGAGGCCTTTATCGCCCAGCACTATCTCGACCATCCCATCCCGGCGCGCATTCTGGTGAGCGAGGCGATCGAGACCGACACACTGGAAACGCTGCTGACCGAATTGGCCGGCAAGAAAATCACCCTGTTGCATCGCGTTACCGGCGAGCGCAAGATATGGATAGCCATGGCGCAGGCCAATGCGCGGCTGTCGGCCGAACGGCGCAGCGCCGACCGGGCCAACCAGTCGCAACGGCTGGCGGCGTTGCGCGACACGCTCGACCTGCCAACCCTCAAGCGTATTGAATGCTTCGATATTTCCCACACCATGGGTGAAGCGACGATTGCCTCCTGCGTCGTCTATGAGGGTGACGATCTGAAGAAATCCGATTACCGGCGCTACAACATCAGCGGCATCACGCCGGGCGACGACTATGCCGCGATGCACGCCGCGCTGATCAAGCGCTTCCACAGGAGCGTGGAAGAGAACAGCGTGTTACCCGATCTGCTCCTGATCGACGGCGGCAAAGGACAAGTATCAAGCGCCGTCGAAGCCATGAATGAGCTAGGTTTGGGTGAGGTTGTGCTACTCGGTGTGGCCAAAGGCGAGGCGCGCAAGCCCGGCCTGGAAACCTTGATCTTTGCCGACGGCCGCGAACTCAATCTCGCCAAAGACCATCCCGGCTTCCACCTGATCCAGCAGGTACGCGACGAAGCGCACCGTTTCGCCATTACCGGCCACCGTGCCAAGCGCGGCAAGGCGCGCGTGCAATCGACGCTGGAAGACATCGCCGGGATCGGCCCCAAGCGGCGCAAACAACTGCTGGAACACTTCGGTGGCCTGCAGGGCGTACGCGACGCCGGCGTCGACGCGCTTGCCAGCGTCAACGGTATCAGCCGAGAATTGGCGGAAACCATTTATAACGCGCTCCACTGATGCCCCTCAATCTCCCCAATCTGCTCACTTGGCTGCGCATTCTGCTCATCCCGCTCATGGCGGGGGTGTTTTATCTACCTGACGGCTGGGTGACGCCATCCGACGCCAACGTGTTTGCCGCAGCATTTTTCGGGGTGGCGGCGCTGACCGACTGGCTCGACGGCTGGCTGGCGCGCAAACTCGGGCAGACCTCGGCCTTCGGCGCCTGATCGACATCGATCGCGTGGCGCCGCTGATCGGGCTCATCATCATCGGCCGCGAAATCACCATTTCCGCCCTGCGTGAATGGATGGCCAAGGCAGGCAAGTCGGCCAGCGTGGCAGTATCCTTCGTCGGCAAGCTTAAAACGACGGCACAGATGGTCGCCATCGTGCTGCTACTGTATTTCAAGCCCTACTACGGCGTGCCCATCCCCCAGATCGGCACGCTGCTGATCTGGATCGCCGCGCTGCTCACCCTGGTATCGATGGTGTACTACCTCGTCATGGCATCGCGCGCATTACAAAGATCTTCGTGAGCCGGGTCTCCTTGCCTGGATGCCTTTCAAGCACTACGCTCGAAAGGCATCTTAGAGAATCGAGGGTGTACGTTGGCACAGATCGATGCCCGCTCCTGAGCCTGCTGACCACGATGCCATGAATGCCCCTGACGATTCTCTTGCAATGGGTACGACGATCGTTGCATTGTCTAACGGTGGCGCAAAGACTCGTCCTTAGTGAAACACGGAGAGGCCATGCGCACCAACGGAAAAGCGATCATTGAAACTGAGAAACTGCCGATAAAGCTGTGGCTGGAAGAGGATCAGATGGACGAAGGGGCGCGGGAACAGGCGCGCAATCTTGCAAACCTTCCTTTTGCCTTCACGCACATCGCCATCATGCCCGACACCCATCAGGGTTACGGCATGCCGATCGGAGCCATCCTGGCCACCCAGGGGGCCATCGTACCCAACGCCGTCGGTGTGGATATCGGCTGCGGCATGTGCTCATTGCGAACCAATCTGACCGATATCGCAACAGCGGATCTGAAAGTCATTATGGGTATCATCCGCAACACCGTTCCGGTGGGCTTCGATCATCACAAAACACGGCAAGACGAAGCGTGGATGCCCGAGAGAAAGGGTGACTTGCCCATCGTCGATCAAGAGTACGAAAGCGCCTTGTATCAGATCGGCACATTGGGGGGAGGCAACCATTTCATCGAAATACAAAAAGGATCGGATGGCTATATCTGGATCATGATCCACTCCGGCTCCCGCAACATCGGTTTCACGGTAGCCAACCACTACAACGATGTCGCGAAAAAGATGAATGAGGAAGCCGGCGAGGATGTGTCGCAGGACTTGGCATAC
>CAJDVX010000055.1_pt1 | contig 12369 bp, 10 predicted proteins | sample 7391491 | NCBI WGS metagenome assembly CAJDVX01 (sample SAMEA7055717, study PRJEB34461) | soil metagenome | biome: terrestrial ecosystem; feature: Peninsula; material: soil | place: Antarctica | collected 2016 | reverse complement strand
GATCTCGTTGAACGCCGGATCGTCGAAGCCAATCGAGCAGGTGATTACCGGCGTGGTGGACTGGGTCGCCATCATGGCCACCACCGCGCTGGAATCGACCCCGCCCGACAGGAAGGCACCCAGTGGCACGTCGGCAATCATGCGCAGGCGGACCGACTCCTTCATGCGTGCCACCAGCTCGTCCATCGCCTCCGCTTCATCCTTCACCGCCACCGGCGTGAACGGCATGTCCCAGTATTGCTTGGGCAGTGCGCGCGCCTGGCCACGCTTGAGCGTGAGCGTGAAACCGGGCGGCAGTTTCTGCACCCGCTTGAAAATGGTGCGTGGCTCGGGCACGTAGCCATAGGAAAAATATTCCTCGACCGCCAGCGGATCAATATGGGATGCACCATCAGCGACTTCAGTTCGGAACCAAAAATGAATTCGCCGGTTTCGAGGAAGGCGTAATACAGCGGCTTGACGCCGAAACGGTCGCGCACGACGAACAGCGTTTCCTGGTTGCGGTCCCACAGCGCGAACGCAAACATGCCACGGAAGCGCACGACACAGGCTTCGCCCCAGGCCTCCCAGGCGTGGACAATGACCTCGGTGTCGGAATGAGTGCGGAAGATGTGGCCCAACGCCTCCAGTTCGGGCACCAGTTCCTGGAAATTATAGATTTCGCCATTGAACACGACGACCACCGAGCCATCCTCGTTGAACAGCGGCTGTTGTCCGCTGGACAGGTCGATGATGGACAGGCGCCGGTGTCCCAGTCCCACGCCGGGCTCCAGATGTAGGCCGCCTTCGTCGGGCCCGCGGTGGAAATGGGTTTCGTTCATGCGATGTAGCAGCTCGCGTGAAATCTCATTCACGTCACTGGTATCGAAAATTCCGGTAATGCCGCACATGCTTGTTATTTGTCCCTGTCGATTTATCGGGTTGTTTGACGGCCGCTCAGCGTCCGATCGTATACCGCGGTATACGCCTCGGCCATCGCTGGGATGCTGTAACGCTTCTCGGCCTGCAGCCGCGCGTTTTTACCTTGCTCGGCAATGCGTGCCGGTGCATCCAGATAAGAAAGCAAGGCTTGTACCATCCCATCCACATCACCCGGCTGCACCAGCTTGCCGTTGACACCCTCCTCCACCAGTTCGACATTGCCGCCCACGGCAGTGGCAATCACCGGCAGCCCGCTCGCCAATGCTTCCAGAATCGTATTGGAAATACCCTCGTTTTTGGAAGGCAGAACGAACACATCGAGCCCCTGCATGATTCCCGCAATGTCGTCGCGCGTACCTGGCAACCAGGCCAGATGGGCCAGGCCGGCGCCCTGCAGCAATTCAAGACAGGCCGCACGCGCAGGCCCTTCGCCGACGATGACCAACCGCGCTCGCTCAGCCCGTTCGGGTTGCTGGCGCATCAACTGGATAAAAGCACGCGTGAGCAGGGGGTAATCCTTGACTGCGACCATGCGCCCGACCGAGCCAAACACGATGCTGTCGGGGTGGGCGAACTCCGGCCGTGCACCTGCGCGCGGATGGAATTTCCCGCTGTCGACGCCATTGTAGATCTGGTGAAGCTTGTGCGGCGCAACATGAATGACCTGACGCAGCCAGGTTTCGAGGTCACGACTCACGGCGATGTAGTTCGACACCAGAGGGCGGGCAGCGCGACGCAGAAAGTTGTATTTCCAGTTCCGACCATAGAGATCGAACACGTCGCGCCCATGCTCGCCGTGCACGGTGGCGCGAATACCGGCGGCGGCGGTCACGAACTGCGCTTCAAGCGCAGCCAGATTGCGAGTGTGCACCAGATCAGGCTTGAGCTGGCGCAGCAGTTTCCAGAGCCGTGCCGCCCAGCCAAGACCATGCCCCGGCGCACGGTGCAGCGCATGGAAGTCAACCCGCTGCGCGGTAATCCGAAGACGGAAATCACTGTAATCGGTGAGTGCCACCACGGTATGTCGAAAGCGTTGCGGCGACAGCGTGTTAAACAGGTTGACCATGCCGTTTTCCATGCCGCCGGTATCAAAACGATGGACGATATGCACGATATGCGCGGTCACTGCCCATCGACCTGGTCGAGCCCACGGGCGATTTCGGGCTCCATATCCGCTGCAAAACGCGCCAGGGTGGTGGCCGCCGTCTTGAGGTCAACATTCTGATACGGCGTGGCGATCAGTACGGACAGGCCGTCGTCGCGTGCCAGCCTCACCCGGTCAAACGCAAGGAACAGCTTGGCAAGATAGTCGTTGACGACGGAACGCTGGTCGATCAGGTTCCATTGCCACACCAGCAGGCGTTGGCCATTGCCCCCGCGCATCTGGGCCTGCCGCACCTGTCTCGCGACGCCGCCAATCTCTACGGTAACAACCGCTTCGCCGATGTTCGACCAGGCCGGATCCTTCTGCTTGATCATGTAATTCTGCGAATTGATAAGTTCGGCGCCCTGGCGCTGGGTCGCGTAGTAATTCAGTTCCAGCAATACCGGATGCCCTGCCTGCGCATAGGACCGACGCAACTGGCGGTCGGCGCCGATCCAGTGCGGCACCCAGGTCGTGAAGGCCTCGCCGGGCTGCCAGCCGCCGGCCGCCTCGACCTGCAATGCCGGCATGTCGGGTAGCGGTCGGGATTCCAGCCAGTACGCATACACCGGCCACAAGCCCGCCACGCCCAGCGCCAGAATCGCTATTGGCAGGATCGGCCGCGACGACCTGTTCGCCCCTGCCACGGTCGCCGCCGGCATGGCGGGCTGCGGCGAAACAGGCTCGGGCTGGTCGTCCTCGCGCCAGAAATTGCCAATCCAGAACAGCAGCAGCATGACGATACCGAAGAACACCCAGCCATAGATGTAATGGTCAACGCCGAGTGCCAGCTTCATGTCGGACAGGTGGGCGATCATCACGATCATGTAGGCGCGCCCGCTGTTGGCGAAGATTGGAACGATCATCGCGGCAATGGAAAACAGGACGCGCCGCTTCCACGAGCGGTAAGAAAGATAGGCGTAAAGCACACCGAGCGTCACGGAGGCGATCAGGTAACGCAGGCCGGAGCAGCCTTCCACCACCGACCAGTCACCGCTGGGGATGCTGAAGAACGTGCCTTCGCGGTACACAGGGATGTTGGTGGCCTGCAGCATCGAGACAGTGAAGTCGGCGGTCACGTTCATCAACGGCTGGATCAGGAACTCGCCCATCGGTACCGCGAAGAAGAGGAACATCAACGGGAAAAATGCTCCCCATACAAACCGCCAGCCGAGCAACGTCCACACGGTCGTAATCAGCATGAAGATAAACGCGTATTGCGCGACCACATTGGCGCTACCGGCATCGGCCAGCAACCAGACGGCTCCGGCAGCCGCCAGCAGGAGTAGCCCGCGCAAATCGGCACGCGGCTGGATCCGTGCCAGTTCGTCGCGCTTGCGCCAGATGAGCCAGATGCTGATTGGGACAATCAGGTAGCCATGAGCAAACGTTTCCGAACGCGCCCAGACTTCTTCCATCGAGAGAACGGTCGGCCAGAAGATGCCGGTCAGGATCAAGAGGGTGCCTATCGTCACGACAGCGGGCAGCCACCAGCCGGTGCGCGGCGTGGTCACGGGAAGGGTGTCAGGCAGCGCGTTCAGACAGACGGCGCATCGAACAAGGCATCGACCTTCGACAGATTGCGCGCCCAGTCGTAGTGGGCCAGGATGCAGGCACGCGCTGGCGCGCAGGCGGCGCGTGCCTGCAATTGTGCGATGACGGCACTCGCCAGCCCGGCTTCATCGCGCGCCAGCAGGAAATCGCGCCCGACCTCGGCGCGGATGCCTTCCGCCGCCTGTTCCGTGACCACGACAGGGCGCGCCATCGCCATCGCCTCCAGCACCTTGTTCTGGATGCCGCGTGCGATCCGCAAGGGCGCTACGGCACACGCAGCGTGCGCCAGGTAGGGGCGCACGTCGGGCACGCTGCCGGTGACGACGACACCGGGCTGGCGCGCCAACGCCAGGACGGCGTCGGTCGGCCGGCTGCCGACGATGGTGAACTGCGCGGCCGGGACAGCCTCGCGGATGGCGGGGAACACCCGCTCGGCAAACCAGCTGACAGCATCGACATTTGGCCAGTAATCCATCGCGCCAGTAAAGGCCACACCCAACACGCCGGAGGGATAAGGATTCGGGTAATCACGCGCCGGCGAGAAATACTCGGCATCGACACCATTCTCGAATGCACCAATTTTGTGGCGCGCCTGCGGAACCCGGCGCTGAAGTAGTGCCGCCTCGTCATCCGACACCAGCAGCGTGGCGTCGAAATCCTGCGCCATCTTTGCCTCCCAGGCCGCCAGTTTGCGGCCTTCGCGCGCATAAAGCCAAGACATGGGCCAGCGCTGCGTCAATGCGTATTGGCTCCACTTGTCGGAATCGACGTCGACCATATCGAGCACTCGTTGGGACAGTTGTGTCGGCATGAATTGCGCCATCGCCGATGAAAACGCCAGACCGCGCGTCACCTGCCCGGAGTTGGCCAGACCGGCTGCCCAGCGCTTGAGTTCGCGGCTGCGATAGTACGGCAGCGTCAGCGCTTCGTCCGTGAACAGCCCGCTCAGACTGAACAACTTGGCGCGGCGAGGGTTCAGCGGCAGCAACTTGATCGATGCACAATAGGGTTTCAATGCGTCGACATATTGCCAGTCGTCGGGGTCGTCGACGAAGGCACCGAGGTGGACAGCGTAGCGCGTGCTCAGATGCCGCAATAGATGGAACGAGCGGATCTTGTCGCCCTTGTTGGGCGGGAACGGAATGCGATGCGCAAGAAACAGCAGCCCATCCATACCTCAGCCCAAATTCTTGACGATATGTGGCCCGATGACATTGGCGAGCGCCAGTGGCATTTTTTTCCAGGCCTGGATGAAGAGGCGGTATTTGGGGTTGAGCGGATTGATTTCGGGAACGTCGGTGTCGGTTACCAGGAAGTACTCGTAATACAGCGGCGTCGGCTCGAAGCCCCAGTTTTTCTTGAAGTCGAACGAGCCGGTGCCGCGCTTGCTGCGGCCGAAATCGAACATCTTGAAGCCGCGTTCGCAGGCGCGCCGCATCAATTCCCAATACATGAAGTCGTTGCCAGCCACCGCGCGCGCCGCGTCCGCACCGCCGCCGTAATACGGCAATACCTCGTCACGGAAATAAAATGACATCACGCTGGCGATGACCTGCCCCTCCAGTGTGATGGTGAGCACTTCGCAGTCGTCGCCAAATTCTTCCTTCAACAAACGAAAGAATTTGCGCGAAAAAACCGGCGTACCCAGACGATGCACGCTCGCCGAATAGGCCTGAAAGAATCGCGTGGTGTCAGGGTCGATTTCCCCCACCAGACCGGCCTTGATGCCTTTGCGTACCATCGCGCGCTGCTTGCGCGGGATGGCATTCATATTCGCCTCGACGTCTGGCTCGATGGCTTTTCTGAAAGTGACGTACAGATCCTTGGTCGGCCAGTGAGCATGCTGGGCCATCTGGTTGCGGTATTCGAGCGCACCGACTTTGAGTCGCATGGCCAAGGTCTGTGCCGCCTCGTCGAGCGCGCGCCAGGCGGCATCGTGATCGGCCAGGATGCCACCATAGGCACAGAACGGCAGCGAACCCAGATTGTGGCCAAACAGGCGGCTGCGGATCTCGACCAGTGGCAGCACGCCCACCATCTCACCACCGCGTTCGGCGAGCAGGAAATGCGTGCGATGGCCGAAAGCGGCTTCGATCACGCGTTTCCAGCCGGCGCGATGAAAGAAGGTCGCGTCCGGATGGATATTCACGTAGGCATCCCATTGCGCGAGATCACGCGCCTCGAGCGTGCGCACCGTGACGTCGGCTGCTATTGTTTCTGGCATCAGGAGGGGTTCGGATTGCACGTTCACTGTTCGGGCAGGAACACGCGGTCGACGCGGTCCCATTCAAAATCGTTCAACAACTGACGCAGTCTGTCCGGCATGCGCTGCAGGTTGACGTAATGGCGAAAGCGCGTCTTGGCCGACAGGCCGCTTTGACGCGGCTGCCCGGCGTCGAGTTCCCACGGATGGAAGTAGAACATGCACGGCGCACGATCCTGCACATTGACGCGATTCAGCATCCAGCGCGACATCGAATAGGGCAACAGGCGGAACCAGCCGCCGCCTGCTGCGGGCCAGTTGCGTCCCATCAGCGGCATCGTGGTGGGCGGCAGTTCGAGGATACCGGTCTCGCCGTTGGGCCGATTCGGAAATCGCGGGGCGTCGGGCATGCCGTAATGGTCGTGGCGCACGGGATAGATGCTCGAACTGTATACGTAGCCCGCGTTCTCGAGTTCCTCGACTGCCCACCAGTTCTGCCGGTTGATAGAAAAACTCGGCGCACGATAACCCCGGATGGCGACGCCGCCGAGGTCTTCGAGAAGTTGCTTGGCCCGGGTGATGTCGTCGCGAAACTGTTCGGGCGTAAGATCCGAGGCTCGCTGGTGACCGTAGCCGTGACTGGCGAGTTCGTGGCCGTTGTCGACGATGCGGCGGACCACCTGCGGATAGCGCTCGGCGATCCAGCCAAGCGTGAAGAAGGTCGCCTTGGCGCCCGCCTCGTCGAGCAGGCCGAGAATCACGTCGACATTGCGCTCGACCCGGCATGGCAGCGCGTCCCAGTCTTCGCGTCGGATGTGCGGGGCAAAGGCCGATACCTGGAAATAATCCTCGACATCGATCGACATGGCATTCCGGATACGTTCGACCATTACGTGAACCTCGTCCCCGGCAGGACATGAATCCCTTTCCGCTCAGGTAGCCAGTCTTTCAGCTTGTACGCAATGCGCATCGCCGCGCGGCCATCCCAGTATTCAGGAATGCGGCCGGCCTTGCCACCGCCTGCCATCACCTCGGCAAACGCGTGGCGGATCGCGTCGGGATGGGGGCCGACCAGCGTGTTGGTGCCTTCGGCGATCGTGATCGGGCGTTCGGTATTCTCGCGCAGCGTGAGACACGGCACACCGAGTGCTGTGGTTTCCTCCTGAATACCACCAGAGTCGGTCAGCACCAGCTTGGCGTCGCGCATCAGGCCTAGCATTTCCAGATAGCCCACGGGCGGCAGGATATGCAGGCCGTCGAGTTTGGCAGTCAAGCCGAATTTCTCGATGTTGCCGCGCGTGCGCGGATGCAGCGGCATTACCACCGGCAGGGTGCGGTTGATTTCGCCGATCACATCGAGCAGCGCGGTGAGCGTCGGCGCGTCGTCCACATTGGACGGCCGATGCAGTGTCAGCACCGCATACTGCGGCAACGTGGCTCCCAGGGTCCGTGCACTCGGCACGGCGTATTTGAGGTTGCGGTACAGGGTGTCGATCATCACGTTGCCGACAAACTCGACGCGTGTGGCGTCGATTCCCTCGCGCTCCAGGTTGGCCAGCGCACTGCGCTCGGTGGTGAACAGCAGATCGGAAATCTGGTCGGTCAATACGCGGTTGATTTCTTCCGGCATGCTGCGGTCGTAGCTGCGCAGGCCGGCCTCGACATGGATCACGCGCACGCCGCGCTTGGCGGCCACCAGCGCGCAGGCGATGGTGGAATTGACATCGCCCACCACGAGTACGGCCTGCGGCTGCACGCTTTCGAGCACCGGCTCGAAACGCTTCATCACTTCGGCCGTCTGCACTGCATGGCTGCCGGAACCGACTTCCAGATGATGATCGGGGCGCGGGATACCGAGATCGGCGAAGAAACTGTCGCTCATCGCCGCATCGTAGTGTTGGCCGGTATGCAGCAGTTGCGCGGCGATGCCGGTCTCGGCCAAAGCCGCCATGACCGGAGCGATCTTCATGAAATTGGGACGGGCGCCTGCGACGCATAAAACCTGTGTCATGGCCAAGTCCTCAGTGCGCGGTGTCAAGGTTGTCCGACGGCGCGTCATCCTCTGCCGTCGCGGGGCGTTCACTCACCGTGTAGAGAATCTTGCGCACGATGGGCAGGATGCGGTTGACCGATCGTTCCAGCTGGTCGATACGCTGCGTCAGCCGGACACCGTCTTCGCTGTTCAGGATACCGTTGACCGGCGCCGCCGCCGAACAGTTGATGCCCGTTGGGCCATTGTAATCCTGGTGCGCGATTTCGTTCTTCAGATCGGCGATCACCTCGGCCACCTCGGCCTCGCCGAAGTGGTTCTTCTCTTCAAGAAACCCGAACAACAGCAAGCGATCGCAGGTGGTATTGAGGCGTCGCGGAATGCCGCCGGTAAAGCGGTGTAGCTCGGCGAAGGCTTCGTCATCGAATCCCGGCGTACCTTGCCAGCCGACGGTACGCAGGCGATGCTCGATGTAGCCGCGCGTCTCGTCGGCATCGAGCGGCCCCAGGTGATACGAGGCCACGACACGCTGACGTAGCTGCTGCATGTCAGGGCTTTGCAGAATGCCACGAAATTCGGGCTGCCCCAGCAGAAAGGTCTGGATTAGCGAGCGTTCGCTGGTCTGGAAATTGGACAGCATGCGCAGTTCTTCCACGGCGCGCGGCGTCAGGTTCTGTGCCTCGTCCACCACTAGCAGTGCGCGTTTGCCCTGGCGTGCGGCCGCTGCCAGGAAGTCTTCCAGATTTTTCAACAGCGCGGATTTGGTCAGGCCTTCGTGCTCCAGTCCGAATGATGCCGCCACGCTACGCAACGTATCTTCCGCATCCAGCTGGGTCGACACCAGCTGTGCTGCCACCAGGTTGTGGGACTCGAGTTGTCGGAACAAGTTACGCACTAGCGTGGTCTTGCCAGCGCCAACTTCACCGGTGATGACGATGAATCCCTCGCCCAGCGACAGGCCGTAATCCAGATAAGCCATCGCCCGCTTGTGGCCCTTGGAGCCGAAGAAAAATCGCGGATCGGGATTAAGCTGGAACGGTTTGGCGCTAAAGCGGTAATAGTCTTCGTACATGAAGTATCCCTAGATCGGGCGCTGTATGGTTTACCAAGCATAAAGCAATGGTCATACCAACCGCTGGTAGGAATCAGAAACGCATGAAGGCAGAAGCCGTAATGCTATTTTCGTCGAAATTGCTGGCAGGGTCGTTTGAATCCCGTTGCTGACGTCGAAGCGTCAACGCACCGGATAGCCTGGAATCAAATTGATGAGTCACGCCTATGCTCGCGGTGTAGAGGTTGTCATCCCGGTCAATAGTCGTCCCGAGGTCAAGGCCAACGGGAACCAGGGTATTGGTGTACGCTAAATTAGCATTCAACGTAGTATGCGGTTGCAGACGATAACCGTAAGTCGCAATGACGCCTAGGCGTTCATCTTCCGGCAATCCCGCAAGTTGCTGATATTGTCGACGCGTATAGAACACGTTAACTCCCAAGCTGGATTTCCCCTTTGACCACGCCCCCCCTGCTCGCAGGGTTTTGCTGACAAAAATCCCGCTCGTAAGACCCACTGGCACACTGCCTGCAGGATACGTCACGTCCAAAGAACAGTTTGTCCAGTTTGGGGGAGGGGGCGGAAACGTGCCCGATGTTAATACTGGGCCCTGGTCACAATTCCAGGCTGTAAAGGGTTGCGTATTTAGCAGAAGTTGGGAAATATCGCTGATGCCATCGTCATAACTCGCGGTCCAAACGGAATACTGCGTGCGGTAATCAAGGTGGAAACCGTAAGTTTTACCGTAATAACTGTCGCCAAACGATGCGTCCATACTTGTGCGCCGATTGGGTGACCAGCCCAGACCCGCTGTCCAGAAACCTCCGCTGGTTTCCGTACCCGGGGCGGCGATATAGTCGTTGCTGTCATGGCCTACTGTGCCGAATACCCGGACGTAGTGAGTAAGCTTATAACCCAAGCTCACGCCATAATGCTCGAACTGAGTATCCTGCCCGCCCCGCATAGTTGCATCCCTTAGTTGGTAATCCAGCCCCCAGGAAAGGTCATTGAACCGAGTGCCGCTGTTTAAGAAAGCGCCGATTGAATTCGAGTTGATATTATTCGCCACGCTATTCTCAAACACTGCGCCCGATTGCGTATACCGAACCTGTGCCTGTGCAAAGGTACCAATACGTTTCTGGATGTAGGGGCTGATCGAATAGATGCCGGTATTGGCCCGGTTGCTGTTGTTGGTGGTGGCATCGGCGGGTGAGCCCAGTAACGAGATCAACTGCTGCGAGACGTTGGCGCTGCCATCGATGAACAGGAAATCCTTGACCAGTTCAGCCTTCCCGGCCGCGTTCAGGTTGTGATAGAGGTCGTCGCTCCGGTCATCGCCAAAACGCTTCACGCCCGTCAGGCCGTATTGCAGGCTGGCCTGCACTCGGCGCGAGCCTTCCGAGCGCAGCTTGAAGCCCGGGGTCGTGGTGAGGATCAAGGCGTCCTGTGGATCGTTCGAGCGCTGCCGGGCGTTATCGGTGTAAGTGGATGACACATTCAGAGTAGGTTCGAAGCGCCAGTCGATGGCGTCGGCGGCCGGCGCGACGGTCAGCGTCATGAGAACGGAGCATGCCATAGTAGTAATCTGCGCCCGGAGTCGGCGTGGTCTTGTTCAGCAGCATGCCAACGACCTCACACGACTGGATGTGGCTCAAGGCTTCGCGTACCGCTTCCTGCGAGGTTTTCTCGGCTTCCACCACCATGACGATCTGGCCCATGTGGGTCGCGAGCACGCTTGACTCGCTGGTCGCCAGCAGCGGTGGTGAATCGAACAGGATGATACGGTCGGGATAGCGGTTGCCGATATCTTCGATGAGACGGGTCATGGCGGCACTCGCCAGCAGCTCGGTTGCACGCTTGTAGGTGCGACCGGCTGGCAGCACGGTCAGCTTGGCGATATCCGTCTTGATCAACACGTCGGACAACTTGAGATCCTTGTCCTGCAACACGTCGAGCAGGCCCTTGTCTGCATGGATACCCAGGTATTCAGGTACACGTGGCTTGGCGACGTCGGCATCGATCAGCAGCACCGTGCGATCCATCTCCATCGCCATCGAGATCGCCAGGTTGATGGCGCAGAAACTCTTGCCTTCGCCTGGCAGCGAACTGGTCACCATGATGAGGTTGCCGTTCTTGACGCGCGCCGTGCCCTGACCAAACGCATTGGCGATGAGCGGCCGCTTGATGATGCGGAATTCCTCGGCGATCTGGCTTTTTTCCGCATCTGGCGCGACCACGCCCATGCGATGCAGGCGCGCCAGATTGATTGACTGCACCTGGCTGCCGCCTTCCATCGCCAGGGTGTCCGGCGCACTGAAAATCGGGTCGACCGGCGTGGCGACGAAGGAATCCGCATGGCTGTTGCGTTGCTTGTTGAGCGCGTTCTCAATCAGGCTGGCGTCGCGCTCGGGATCGCTCCGGGGAACAGGATGCGGCGTCCCTGTACCAATCTTGCCCGCTGCTTTTTCAATAATGCTCATGGTTTCTCCTAACCGGCACGCGACACGAGCAATTGCAGGACCATCACTGCGCCATAGGTGGCAATCAGGCTGCCCAGTGCCGCCAGGTACGTCAGCAGGCCCTTGCGTTTGCGGCGACGGGTTTCATCGGTTTCCACCCGCGAGACCGCACCCAACAGAGCGACAGCAGCAGCGGACGATTCGGCCACGCCGGCTGGCTCGGCACGAAAGGCGGATCGATCACGCGAAAGTCGACGGTGTCGGTCTTGCTCTCGACCTCGCCCGACATGGTGACCGACTCGCGGCGCTTCAGCAGGGCATCGTAGTTCTGCCGATACACGTCGTAATCGCGCATCAGTTGGGTATATTCCTGCTCCACCTCTGGAATCATGTTGGATGCCTTGCGTAATTCGCCATAGCGGCGCTGATATTCCGCCACGCGTGCGCGCAGCGAGGACACATTGGCGTCCGCCTCGGCAATGGAAAGCGTGAGCTGCTGGTAGACCGGATTCTGAATCCTGCTACCCGACGGATCATCCTTGCGCGCCGCCAGCTCGGCTTTCTTCTCTGCCTCCAGCTTTTCGATCAGGCGCTTGGTCGATTGAACGTCGGGATGGAGTTCGGTGTATTGCAGGCGCAGTTGATCCATCTGCGTCTGCAGCGCCTGGATGCGACCGTCGACCTCGCTATTGGTCGCGCCCGCTGCCGCGGCCGCAGTAAGTTCGGGTTCCTCGTCCGCCAGTTGGCGCTTCAGCTGGTCGCGGCGGTTGATCGCTTCCTGCTGGTCCAGCTGAGCTTGCTGCAACTGGGTATTCAAATCGGACAGTTTTGCGTAATAGTCACCGCCCTGCCCCGGCATCATGCCGATATGCGTCTGCTTGAATATCTTGAGCGCGTTCTCGGCATCGGTCAGCTTTTGCTGGTACTGCTGCAGTTGTTCCTCGATGAAGCGTTGTGAACTGGAAATGTCCTGACGCGTTTTGCCGAGGCTGGATTCCACGAAAATCGTCAGTAGCGATTGCACAACCTTCTTGGCCAGATCACCGT
>CAJDVX010000058.1_pt1 | contig 12393 bp, 12 predicted proteins | sample 7391491 | NCBI WGS metagenome assembly CAJDVX01 (sample SAMEA7055717, study PRJEB34461) | soil metagenome | biome: terrestrial ecosystem; feature: Peninsula; material: soil | place: Antarctica | collected 2016 | reverse complement strand
GCCAAGACCGCGCGCGCGCACCTCAAAGCCATGAGCCACCCGCAGCCGATCCAGGCACTGCACCTCGAGGAACTCAACGAACACACTCCGGCAGCCGCCATTCTGCCGCTACTGACGCCGCTCAAAGCCGGGCACGACGTCGGCCTGCTGTCGGAAGCCGGCTGCCCGGCCGTCGCTGATCCCGGCGCCGCGCTGGTCATGGCCGCGCATCGTGCGAATATCCCCGTGGTGCCGCTGATCGGCCCATCGTCGATCCTGCTGGCGTTGATGGCGTCGGGCCTGGGCGGCCAGCGCTTCGCCTTCCACGGCTATCTGCCTGCCAAGGAACCCGAGCGTAGCCAGGTCATCCGTGAACTGGAAAAAACCGCGCGCAAGGAAAAGTCCACCCAGCTTTTCATCGAAACCCCCTATCGCAGCGCCGCGCTGCTGGAGGCACTGGCCACGACGCTGTCGCCCGAGACGCTTATCAGCGTCGGCGCGGATCTCAGCCTGCCGAGCCAGCTGATTCAGACCCGCAGCGCGAAAAACTGGCGCGGTCAGACCGACATGGTCAGGGACCGGTTGGTGGTGTTCGGGATCGGTTCTTAGGCGCCAGTCAGAATTTCAGCGCGTCGAGTCTGAGGGTCAACACCTCGCCCGATTCGGTTTGTGCCTTCAACCATTCCGCCCCGTCCCGCGTATACACATCCAGCGGCAGCAGGCGTTGCATCGCGCCGCCGTCCACCGCCACCTGCAGCCACTGTTTCGTGAGTGCGGCGAACTCCAGGCGTTCGTGATCGGCACAGGCGATCGGCTGGTAATCGCTCAACGCAGCGTTATGCCTGTCTGCTCGGATGGGATCAAGGCCTTGACCATGGATGCGCCCAGGCGGCTGGCAAGGCGCGCGGCGAGACCTTCACGCTGGGTGTAGTCGACGACGTCCTTGGCCTTGATGACGTCACGTGCGACCGACTCGACGTTGCCGAAGCCATCGGCGAGGCCCAACTGGATACTCTTTTCGCCGCTCCACACCAGGCCGCTGAACATCTCGGGAGTTTCCTTCAGGCGTTTGCCGCGGCCTTCGCGGACCACGCCGATGAACTGTTTGTGGATTTCCTCCAGCATTTGCCTGGCATAGGCCTCCTGCTTCGGATCGGCCGGCGAGAACGGATCAAGGAAGCCCTTGTTCTCACCCGCGGTCAGCAGGCGCCGTTCGACGCCGAGTTTCTGCATGGTCTGGGTGAAGCCGAAGCCGTCCATCAGTACGCCGATAGAACCGACGATGCTGGCCTTGTCGACGAATATCTTGTCGGCCCCGGCTGCGACGTAATAGCCGCCTGAGGCGCAGATGTCGTCTACCACAACGTACAGGGGAATGCTCGGATGCAGGCCGCGCAGACGCTTGATTTCGTCATGAATCTGGCCCGCCTGAACCGGACTGCCACCGGGACTGTTGATACGCAGGATCACGCCTTTGGTTTTCTTGTCGTCGAACGCGTTCTGCAGGCTCTCGACTACCATATCGGCGCTGGTCTTGTCGGCCGCGATCACGCCCTGCAGATCGACCAGTGCGGTGTGTTCCTTGATTGACACGCCGTCCGAACCGAACCAACCCATCGCGAGAAACAGCACGATGAAGAGGTACAGGAAGCCCAGCGTCTTGAACAGGATGCTCCAGTGACGGCTGCGGCGTTGTTCCCGAATGGCCGATAGTGCCAGTTTCTCCAGGACTTCACGTTCCCAGTTTGCCGAGGCAGGTTTTTCTTGTTCGCTCATTTTTCTTCCATCAGGCTGTTTCAATTACATACACATGGCCGTCGCGCTCGACGACCGGGACCGGAATCAGGCCACGTCCGGCGCAACGCCCGCCAACGCAGTGCCCGCTTGCCGGATGATAAAGCGCGCCATGAACGGAGCAAATCAAGTATAGCCGCGAGTCATCGAAGAATTCACCTTCCTGCCAGTCGAGTTCCACCGGTACATGGCCACACTGGTTGAGGAAAGCGCGCGGCTGGCCGTCGACCCGCACCACAAAGGCCGATTGCGGTTTACCGAAGCGCTCCAGTTCGAAACGCACGCCACGCCCCAGTTCAACCAGCTCGCTGGCGGCGCAGATCAGGCGTTCGCGTTCAGCCACGCATGCACCTCGGCAAAACTGTTCATCAGGGCCAGTGGCGCATGCGGATGCAGGTCTTCCGCCTCGTGCGCGCCGTAGGTCACACCCAGGCTGGCGACACCGGCATTCGACGCCATCAGCAGGTCATGACTGGTGTCGCCAATCACCAGTGCACGTGCGGATTCAGTATCAAGTTCGTCGAGTAGCTCCAGCACCATCGCCGGATGCGGTTTGGAATGCGTCTGATCGGCGCAGCGGGTGGCGGAAAACCAGGGGCCGAGGCCGCTGGCATCGAGCGCGCGGGAAAGGCCAAGACGGCTCTTGCCCGTGGCCACCGCCAGCTGGAAACCACGTTCATGCAGGTCGCGGATTCCGTCAGCCACGCCGTCGAACAACGGAATCTGCTCGTCGCGGCCCAGATAATGGTGGCGGTAGCGCTCAACCAGATGCGGGTAGGCGTCGGCTGGCAGATCCGGCAGCAGCGTCTGCAGCGCCTGCATCAGCCCAAGGCCGATGATCTGGCGCGAGGCGCGATCGCTCGGCGCGGGTTGCCCGATATCCTCGCAGGCGCGCTGGATCGAATCGACGATCGCCCCGGCGGAATCCATCAGGGTGCCGTCCCAGTCAAAAATCAGCAGGTCAAATTGCTTGGGCATGCTTCAACTTGTCCAGAAAAGTGGCCAGATCAGCCGGTAACGGTGCCTCGATCGTCAGGCGCTCGCCGCTGACAGGATGATCGAACACCAGCTTGGCGGCATGCAGGAACATGCGTTTCAGCCCCTGTTTTGCCAGTCGCTTGTTGAGTTCGAAATCACCGTATTTGTCATCCCCCGCGATCGGAAAGCCCAGATGCGAGGCATGCACGCGAATCTGATGGGTGCGCCCGGTCTTCAGTTCCGCTTCCAGCAGGGTGAAATCGTCAAAACCCTGCAGACGGCGAAAGATCGTGTGCGCGGCCTGGCCTTCGTCGCGTACTGTCACCCGTTTCTCGCCTGCGTCGGTGACGCGTTTGTACAGCGGCAGCTTCACATTCTGCACCGGATTCGGCCAGCGCCCCGCCACCAGAGTCAGGTAGCGCTTTTCGATCCTGCCCTCGCGCATCGCCGCGTGCAATCCAACCAACGCGCGCCGTTTCAGCGTGATCAGCAGCACCCCGGAGGTTTCACGGTCGAGCCGGTGCACCAGTTCCATGGTGCGGCATTCCGACAGTTCCAGCCGCATCTGCTCGATCACCCCACGCGAAATGCCGCTGCCGCCATGTACCGCCATGCCAGCCGGCTTGTTCAGCGCGATCAGGGCATCGTCGCGATACAGGATGCTCGGCACAAGCCGAACCCCGCCCTGCGGTAAATGGGTCACGGGCGTGATGACTGGCACGGCCACGCGCACCGGTGGAATACGTACTTCGTCACCCAACTGCAGACGATAGCCGACGTCGACGCGACCGCCGTTGATGCGCACCTCGCCGCCTCGCACCAGCTTGTAGATGCGACTTTTCGGCACGCCTTTAAGCCGCGCCATCAAAAAGTTGTCCAGACGCTGATTGTCAGCACTGTCATCGATCGTCAGCCGCCTGACTGAATCTTTCTCTAAGTCCTTATTTTTCATATACACTACGTCGGTTCGGGCTCAGTTTCGCCTGTCCAATTGCCTGGCATTCATGTGCCGGGGATTTTAGAGATTACGCCGGTTAAAACGCTCACCGGCCGCCGCCAGCCCGGCCCGTCTGGATTCCTGCCGCCCAGCCCACTTCACGTTGGCGCGAGCAGTCGAAGCCACTCGCCCCGCGCAATCGGCAAAGCAGCGATGTTATCAATGACGCGACAAGAAGCATACGAAATCAGTATTCACGCTCGGCATCTCGCCAGCGGGAATCGGGAAGACCGCCCCGGCTTTGCCGGCGACCTTCTACAGGAACAGGACACCCTTAAATCCCATGCCAATTCACTCAACCAAACCGTGATCGCATGAGCCGCCCGCTTTAGGCGGCAGTCTGGCCTGTCCCGTATGCACGCGCGCGGGAGTCAAATAAATGAAGCGCATGCTATTCAACGCAACCCAGGCGGAAGAACTCCGGGTTGCCATCGTCGACGGACAGAAGCTCGTCGACCTTGACATCGAGTCCGCCAGCAAGGAACAACGCAAGGGCAATATCTACAAGGGTGTCATCACCCGCGTCGAGCCCAGCCTGGAAGCCGCATTCGTCGATTACGGCTGCGAACGCCACGGCTTTCTGCCGTTCAAGGAGATTGCCCGTGCCTGCCTGCCCGACGGTGGCCGCGTCCCCGAAAACCTGAAAGAAGGCCAGGAATTGCTGGTCCAGGTGGAAAAAGACGAGCGCGGTAACAAGGGCGCGGCGCTGACCACTTACGTCTCGCTGGCCGGCCGCTATGTCGTGCTGATGCCGACCAACCCGCGCGGCGGCGGCGTGTCACGCCGCATCGAAGGCGAGGAACGCAACGAACTGCGCGACACCCTGGCCCAACTCGACATCCCCGACGGCATGAGCCTGATCGCCCGCACCGCCGGCATCGGCCGCAACGCCGAAGAATTCCAGTGGGACCTGAACTACCTGCTGAGCCTGTGGAAGGCCATCGATGGCGCATCCACCTCCCAACCCGGCGCGTTCCTGATCTACCAGGAAGGCAGTCTGGTGATCCGCGCCATCCGTGACTATTTCTCGGCGGATGTCGGCGAAATCCTGATCGATACCGAGGACATCTTCGAACAGGCGCAGCAGTTCATGGCGCACGTGATGCCGGACAACGTCAACAAGGTCAAGCTCTACCGCGACGACGTGCCGCTGTTTTCGCGCTTCCAGATCGAGCATCAGATCGAGTCGGCGTTCTCGCGCCAGGTCAATCTGCCGGCCGGTGGCGCCATCGTGATCGACCATACCGAGGCGCTGGTATCGGTCGACGTCAACTCGGCACGCGCCACCAAAGGCAGCGACGTCGAGCAGACCGCGTACAACACCAACCTCGAAGCCGCCGAAGAAGTCGCCCGTCAGATGCGACTGCGCGACCTTGGCGGCCTGATCGTGATCGATTTCATCGACATGGAAAACCCCAAGAATCAGCGCGAGGTGGAAAACCGGCTGCGCGATGCCTTGCATCACGACCGCGCCCGCGTGCAGACCGGCAAGATCTCGCGCTTCGGCCTTCTTGAAATGTCGCGCCAGCGGCTGCAGCCATCGCTCGGCGAGACCAGTCACACGGCCTGCCCGCGCTGTTACGGCACCGGCCATATTCGGGGCACCGAGTCGTCTGCGCTGCATATCCTGCGTATCCTGCAGGAAGAGGCCATGAAGGAAAATACCGGCGCCGTGCAGGTGCAACTGCCGGTTGACGTCGCCACCTTCCTGCTGAACGAAAAGCGCGTCGACATCCACACCATCGAATCGCGTCTCAAGGTCAATGTGGTGCTGATCCCCAACATCCACATGGAGACCCCGCACTACACCATCACCCGTCTGCGCCACGACGAACTGAACCAGAACGGCGCGGCTCAGCCCAGCTACAAAATGGCGGTCGTGCCGGAAACCGACACTGTCTACCAGACCGCCCAGGAAGCCGCACCGGCGCGCCAGGAAGCCGCGGTCAAATCCATCGCGCCGCCGCCGCAGCCGGTGCCGACTGCACGTCCGGTGGTGCCGGCCGCGCCGCAGGTCCAGAGTGGCCTGTTCGAACGCATCTTCGGCTGGTTCAAGAAACAGGGCGGTGAGCCCGCCGTGGCCGAAATCGCGCCTGCGGCCGAACCGGTTGCCGCCATCACGCGCAGCCAGCGTCCGAGCGAGCGGCGCGGTGAGCGCGAGCGCAAACCCGGCGCGCGTCGGGGTCGCGGCGACGCCCGCAGCAACGGCGAAGGCCGTAACGGTGAAGCACGCAATGGTGAACCCCGCCAACAGGAGTCGCGTTCGAGCGAAAGCCGTGAGAGTCGCGAGCCCCGCGGCAGCGAACAGCCCAAACAGCCGCGTCCGCCACGCCAGCCGAAACCGCGGCCCGAAGCCGACGCTACTGCACCACGCGTAGAGGAAACGGCCGAAGCGCCACGTGAAGCCGGCACCGAGGAAAAACGCGAGTCACGCAGCCGTCGCGGACGCGGCAACCGCCGCCCGCGCGATGCGCGTCCGGACGGAGCAGAAGCGGGTGGCATCACTGGGCCGCACGCCGTCATCGAAACGGCGGGTTTCCGCGCGATCATCGAAATTGCGCGCAAGCCCAAAGCGGCGACGCCGGCACCGGCCGCAGTGGTGGAAGCACCCGCACAGCAAGCTCTGCAACTGGAGCAACTGGAGGCCACCCCCGTACCCAGCGCACCGCTACCGGGTTCTGTCACCGCATCACCCGCCACCATCCTGGCAGACTTGGCAACAAGCAAGGTTGATCTGCAACAGGTCGAAACGCAGGGCAATGGCGTCGACACGGCGGAGCGCAGCGAACCGTCCCGTTCGCGCCGCCGACGTCGCCCCACGGTAAAGGCGGAAGCCGAGACCGAAGCCGAAGCCGTCAGTCTGATGCAGGTGGAAACGACGGCGCCCGTGACCAGCCCCATCGAGACGTCTGCGGCGGCCCCGCACCCCACTCGCCGACGTTCACGCCCGCAGGCGCCCCCACCCCAGGAACCGCTTGGAACCGCTTGTACAGGTGGAAACCCAGTCGAATTCGCCGTCGAATTAACGACTAGACCACCCCAATGACAAGGGCCGCTTCAAGCGGCCCTTGTCATTTCTGCAACCAGTTAATAAGGGGACGGGCTCAGTGGTTGCGACACTCACTGGACTTGTCTGCCTGCTCGAGATAGGCAATCAGATCGGCGCGTTCATGCGGGTCTTTCACGCCTGCATACCCCATCGCGGTTCCCGGTAAAGCTTTCATCGGATCGGCCAGAAAGCGGTCGAGGGTTTTTCTGTTCCACACCCAATTTGCGTGTCTCATCGCCGCCGAGTATTCGAAGCCCGCCACGCTGCCGGCGCGTCGTCCTATCAAGCCACAGTGTTTCGGGCCGGTCCGGTTGTAGGTGAGCGCATGACAGGCGAGGCAACGTGCATAGATTGCTTTGCCTGCTTTCGGATCACCGGCTAATACGCCTTTCGCCGCAGCCCCGCCGACGGTAAAGGCAAGCGCGACGGCGATCAATACAGGCGCCCGCTTCACGACATGAATGCAACAGGCACCGGCACTTCGCCTAGTGCGTTGCGCAGGATCGCCCAGTGCATGGCTTCGTCGCCCAGGATGCTGGCGGCGGCCTTGGCCAACTCGCGATTGCCAAGTATCGGTACCGCGCCCAAATAGGCACTGACGGCGCCCTTTTCGAGCATGGCCGCGAAACGCAGCACATCGGCCTGGGTTTTCAGGGTGTCCACCGGAAAGCTGTATTTTGCTTTTGCTGTCGCGGGATTGCCGCCCAGTTTGGTGATGGTTTTGGCGAGCAGGTCGGCATGTTCCTTGTGGTGTCCCTGGAATGTCACCGCCAGATCGAGCACAGGCTTCTGTAGCAGGCCACTTTCCGCCCCCACCTGATACGCGGCGATCGCTTCAAGCTCCGCGCCCAATGCACTGTTCAGAATAGTCACATCGGAGCTGGTCGACTTGCTCCCTTTCGCCAGTGCGTCGCGCCCAGCGAGCAACGCAATCGCCGCGCCGGAAAGTATCAGCCCGGATTTCCCGAGGAAGGAACGGCGTGTTTCCTGGTCCGGTGCGTCATTGACCAGCGCAAGTGAAGTATCGAGTGTTTGAATACGTGAAGACATGGCATTTTTCCTTTTCAAAAAGTACGGCGAACAAATCTGCCTGCCCAGCCGTATGCGGCTACGCAGTGTGCAGAAACTGAATCAAATCAGGACGTGCCGGGTGGCGTGTCGAGTTGGCGCAACACGCCGGCGACGATGCGGTCGCAACGATCTCCGGCAAACGAGAATGCCTCGTTGATGCAGAAGTCGATCTCGCGTGCGAGGGCTTCGCGCAGCAGGCCTTTTGCCCGGAAATAGCGCGTGCGCACCGTGGCCTCCGGAATATCCAGGCAAATGGCCGTCTCGGCCACCGACATCTCCTCGATGGCACGCATGACGAATACCGTGCGGAAGCTATCCGGCAGCCGGTTGACCTTGTCTTCGATCAGCCGCCGGGTTTCCGCCCGCGAGGCGGCGCGATCAGGCTGTTCAGGTGCATGTTCATCCATCTCGGCCCCCAGCAATTCTTCGCCTGGCTCCCGCATGTCATCCGGGTCGCCCACCAGGTCGATCACCTCGGCGCTACGATTCAGTTTTCGTGCTCGCCGGATCGACACATTGACCGCAATGCGGATCAGCCAGGTCGACAATTTCGCATCGCCACGAAAGTGGTCCATTGCGCGATAGGCCAGCAAATAGGCCTCTTGCACGGCATCCTCGGCTTCGGCATCGTCTTTCAGGATACTGCGCGCGGTACGGTAAAGTGTCTGGTTGTGGCGTCGCATCAGGTACTGCAGCGCGACCATATCTCCCAGAGCAATACGCCCCGCCAGTTCGGCGTCTGTCAATTCCCCGATCGCTACCTGCGGCATGATCTGTTGCATGAGGCACTCCCTGTTTTTGATGTGTTGTTACTTCATTAGATGACAGCAAAACACAATGCGTTCCCGGTGGCGATACCCAGCCCGGAATAACAGGGATAACGGAGATGAGACAAGCCGGGCAATCAGCCCGGTCTTGCAATTCGATGATGCGTCAAACGGACTTGCGGACGTTTGCGCTTGAGTCGGAGGTGATTTCGCGCAGCAGGCCTTGCACCGCATCGGCGATCATGTCGAGGTTTTCCTCGAATCCCTGCGGGCCGCCGTAATATGGATCGACCACGTCGAGATTGGGGTATTTGCGGCTGAACGACAGCAACCGGCGGATCTTGCTGTGATGGTGCGCCGGCGCGCGCTGGATCAGCTTGTCGTAATTGTCGCCATCCATCACCAGGATGTAGTCGAAGCGTTCGAAATCCTCGTCCGCCACCTTGCGTCCGCGCAACTGGCTGATGTCGATGCCACGCCGACGGATGGCCTGCTGCGCACGCGGATCGGGCGCCACATCGATGTGATAGGCGTGCGTCCCGGCCGAATCGACCTCGACCTGCTTGTCGAGGCCGGCGTCCAGAATGGCCTTGCGCAGCATGCCCTCTGCCATCGGCGACCTGCAAATATTACCCATACACACCATCAGAATTTTAGTCATGCTCTTCCACTCCAAATAACACCCGCTTGAGTTCCTTCAATTGGTCGCGAAGTTCCGCCGCCTTCTCGAACTCGAGGTTCTTCGCCGCATCATGCATCTCTTTTTCCAGCTTCTTGATTCGTTTCGTCACGGCCTTCTCATCCAGCAGCTTGTATTCGGCCACTGTCTGCGCGGCCTTGAGTTCCTGGCGCGACGCGTCGGCGTCATACACCCCGTCGATGATGTCCTTGATGCGCTTGACCACGCCGCGTGGCGTGATGCCATGCTCGGCATTGAAGGCAACCTGTTTGGTACGGCGACGATCGGTTTCGTCCATCGCGCGGCGCATCGAGTCGGTGATCCGGTCAGCGTAGAGGATCGCGGTACCGTGCAGATGGCGCGCGGCGCGGCCGATGGTCTGGATCAGCGAGCGCTCGGAGCGCAGGAAGCCTTCCTTGTCGGCGTCGAGGATCGCCACCAGCGACACTTCGGGAATGTCGAGGCCTTCGCGCAGGAGGTTGATGCCGACCAGCACGTCGAACACCCCCAGCCGCAGGTCACGGATGATCTCGACGCGCTCGACGGTGTCGATGTCTGAATGCAGGTAGCGCACTTTAAGGCCGTGCTCGGCCAGATAATCGGTGAGATCCTCGGCCATGCGCTTGGTCAGCGTCGTCACCAGCACGCGCTCACCGACCGCGATGCGCTTGCCCGCCTCGCTCATCAGATCGTCGACCTGGGTACCCACCGGGCGCACCTCGATCAGCGGGTCGACGAGTCCGGTCGGCCGCACCAACTGCTCGACTACCTGACCGGCGTGCTCGGCCTCGTATTTCGCCGGCGTGGCCGAGACAAACACCGTCTGCGGCATCAGCGCCTCGAATTCCTCGAATTTCAGTGGTCGGTTGTCGAGCGCCGACGGCAGCCGGAAGCCGTAATCGACCAGGTTTTCCTTGCGCGAGCGGTCGCCTTTGTACATGCCGCCGACCTGGGTCACGGTCACGTGTGACTCGTCGATGAACATCAGCGCGTCCTTCGCCAGATAGTCGATCAGCGTCGGCGGCGGCTCGCCCGGCTTGCGCCCTGACAGGTGCCGCGAATAGTTCTCGATGCCCTTGCAGAAGCCCAGCTCGACCATCATCTCGAGGTCGAAGCGGGTGCGCTGCTCCAGCCGCTGCGCCTCGACCAGCTTGCCATTGGCGTAATACCACTCCAGCCGCTCGCGCAGTTCGACCTTGATCTGTTCGATGGCTCTTAAGGTCGTCTCGCGCGGCGTCACGTAGTGGCTCGACGGAAACACGGTGAAGCGCGCGACCTTTTGCAGGATCTTGCCGGTCAGCGGGTCGAACAGGTGCAAGGACTCCACCACGTCGTCAAACAGTTCAACACGAATCGCGGTCTCGGCGTGTTCCGCCGGGAAGATGTCGATGACGTCGCCGCGCACGCGGAAATGGCCACGCGAGAAGTCGATGTCGTTGCGCTCGTACTGGATCTGCGTCAGCCGCGTAATCACGTCACGCTGGCTCATCTTCTCGTTCTCGCGCAACAGCAGGATCATGCTGTGGTAGTCGGACGGGTCGCCAATACCGTAGATCGCCGACACGGTGCAGACGATAATGGTGTCGCGCCGCTCGAGCAGCGATTTGGTCGCCGACAGCCGCATCTGCTCGATATGCTCGTTGATGCTGGAGTCTTTTTCGATGAACAGGTCGCGCGCCGGCACGTAGGCCTCGGGCTGGTAGTAGTCGTAATAAGACACGAAATACTCGATCGCGTTGTCCGGAAAGAACTCGCGCATTTCGGAATACAGCTGCGCCGCCAGGGTCTTGTTGGGCGCCATGATCAGCGCCGGCCGGCCGGTCTGCGCGATCACGTTGGCCATGGTGAAAGTCTTGCCTGAACCGGTCACGCCCAGCAGCGTCTGGAACGACAGACCGTCCTCGATCCCCTCGATCAGTCGGGCGATCGCGCTCGGCTGGTCGCCGGCCGGGGAAAACGGCTGGAACAGGCGAAACGGACTATTGGGGTAGGTGACGAACATCGGAACTCGAATATTTCATAAATTGCCGCGCGACCATCACGCGAATTCATCAAACATTCGGGTTAAAATCGCGCGGCTAAAACCTGTTGATAGTAGCACTTCCGCTCCGGCGGATGCCCTCAAGGAACGATAGTGGAACTCTCCCGCCGCGTACAGGCCATCAAACCCTCGCCCACCCTGGCTGTCACCGCCCGCGCCGCCATGCTCAAGGCGGGTGGCCGCGACATCATTGGCCTCGGCGCCGGCGAGCCCGACTTCGATACGCCGCAGCACATCAAGGACGCGGCGATCAAGGCGATCAACGCCGGCTTCACCAAGTACACGGCGGTCGACGGCACGCCCAGCCTGAAGGCGGCGATCATTGCCAAACTCAAGCGCGACAACGGGCTTGACTACGTCCCCAAGCAAATCCTGGTGTCGTGCGGCGGCAAGCAGAGCTTTTTCAACCTGGTGCAGGCGGTGATCAACCCTGGCGACGAGGTCATCATTCCCGCGCCCTACTGGGTCTCGTACCCCGACATCGTCATCCTCGCCGACGGCAAGCCGGTAATCGTCGAGGCGGGTATCGAGCAAGGCTTCAAGATCACCCCGGCGCAACTGGAAGCGGCGATCACGCCGCAAACCCGGCTGGTCGTCATCAACAGCCCGTCCAACCCCACCGGTGCGGTCTACAGCGGTGACGAACTGGCCGCGCTCGGCGAGGTACTGAGGAAGCACCCGCACGTGCTGATCGCGTCCGACGACATGTACGAGCACATCCGGCTGGACGACAAAGCTTTCGTCAACATTCTCAACGTCTGCCCCGACCTCTACGATCGCACCCTGGTACTGAATGGGGTGTCGAAAGCCTATTCGATGACCGGCTGGCGCATCGGTTACGCGGCCGGACCCGAGACGATCCTGCGCGCGATGACCAACGTGCAGTCGCAGTCCACCTCCAATCCCACCTCGATCTCGCAGGTGGCCGCCGAAGCCGCGTTGAACGGCGACCAGGGCTGCATCACCCCGATGCTCGACGCCTTCAAGGAACGTCACCGCTTTGTCGTCGACGGCCTGAACGCCATCCCCGGCTTCAGC
>CAJDVX010000056.1_pt1 | contig 13464 bp, 15 predicted proteins | sample 7391491 | NCBI WGS metagenome assembly CAJDVX01 (sample SAMEA7055717, study PRJEB34461) | soil metagenome | biome: terrestrial ecosystem; feature: Peninsula; material: soil | place: Antarctica | collected 2016 | reverse complement strand
GCAACATCGGGCTTCATCTCGGCCAACTGCGCGAGAATGGCTTCGAGGCGAATTTCCGGCAGCACCGGCAGGTTGGTCTCGGGCAGACTCAATCTGCGTGCGCGCAGCGCGACCTGGCGTGCCGATTCCTCGCCGCTGACGTAGAGGGTTTTCAGCTTGCCGGACAGGCCAGCCAGCGCTTGCAGCAGCAACGTCGACTTGCCGATGCCGGGGTCACCGCCGATCAGTACTACGCCGCCAGGAACCAGGCCGCCGCCGAGCACGCGGTCGAGCTCGCCGATGTCGGTGGCGATGCGGCTTTGCTCGGAGGCCTCGACGTCATGCAGGAATTGCACGGTGCTGGTCGCCGCCAACGCAGCAAAGCGTGGCTTCGCCGACTCGGCAATGGTTTCGACCAGGGTGTTCCAGGCGTTGCAGGCAGGGCATTGGCCCTGCCACTTGGGCGACTGCCCGCCGCATTCGGTGCAGGTGTAGATCGTCTTGGTTTTAGCCATCAGGCGTTGTGCCTATTCATCAGTGATTACAAGCCGGCCTCGCGCTGGTGGCGGATCGCGAGTACGCGAACGAGATCACGGATTTCATCATAGCGGTATAGCGCGATGTATCCGGTTTTTCCGCGCGAGATGACCAGTTCGCGTATCTTCCCCCCACAATGCCGGCCGATGTTGGGATGCAGGCGCAGGGTATCGATCGCAGAAATGATAAGAGGAATGGTTTGTTTAGCGCCAGGTGCCGCCACTTCGAGAAGAAAGTCTTCCAGTCGATCCAGATCGTCAAATGCTTGCAGGGTATAGACAACCGCTGCCATCGATCAGAGCTTGATCGGCTTGGGACGTTTGACGGGTTTGCCATCAAGCTTGGCCAACAGGTATTGATGCACATCCTCCGCCGCATAGCCGAGTCCCGTCTCGGTCATTACGCGATCAGCTTCGAGCGCTTCAGCCATAAATGCGGCGTAGGCCTCGGATTGCGCGACGCGTTCTTCCAACGCTTCGATCATCCACGCGTGAGGCGATTTGCCGGCAGCTACTGCCAACGGCGCAATCCGCGCCTTGAGCGGTTCGGGCAATTTGAGTGTGGTGGTGGAAGCCATGACGATTCTCCTTCAGAGAGGTGACACCAAAGTATCACCGCAATGGAACATCGTCAATTCAAGCCGGAAACACGCCAGTGGAGAGATAACGGTCACCGCGGTCGCAGACGATGGAGACGATGACGGCGTTCTGAACTTCTTTGGACAGCTGCAATGCCGCCCACAGCGCCCCGCCGGACGAGACACCGGCGAAGATGCCTTCTTCGCGTGCCATACGGCGTGTGGTCTCCTCGGCATTCCATTGACTGACGTAGATCATGTGGTCGACACGGTCGTAATCGCAGATTTCCGGTACGTAATCATCCGACCATTTGCGGATGCCGGGAATCTGCGCACCCTCGGTCGGCTGCACGCCGACGATCTGGATCGCCGGGTTCTGTTCCTTGAAATAACGCGAACAGCCCATGATGGTGCCGGTGGTGCCCATGCTGGAAACGAAGTGGGTGATCCTGCCCTGCGTGTCGCGCCAGATTTCGGGACCGGTGGTGCGGTAGTGCGCGGCGGGATTGTCGGGGTTGCCGAACTGGTCGAGGATCTTGCCGATGCCTTGTTTCTCCATCGCGATCGCCAGGTCGCGCGCGCCTTCCATGCCGGCTTCCCTGCTCACCAGTTGCAGTTCGGCGCCGAAAGCACGCATGGTCTGTTGGCGCTCGACCGAGGCATTCTCGGGCATGAGCAGGATGAGCTTGTAGCCGCGCATGGCTGCCGCCATTGCCAGCGCGATACCGGTGTTGCCGCTGGTGGCTTCAATCAGCGTATCGCCCGGCTTGATGTCGCCTCGCGCCTGCGCGGCGTCGATCATCGACAGCGCCGGACGATCCTTCACCGAGCCGGCCGGGTTGTTGCCTTCGAGCTTGACGAGAATCGTGTTGCTGGTCGTGCCGGGCATGCGCTTCAGACGTACCAGCGGCGTGTTGCCAACCGTATCCTCGATAGTCTTGTAAGTGCTCATGTCTTCAACAGATGTTCGATGTAGCGGGACGTGCCTTCTTCCACGCTGTAGAAGGGCGCATCATACCCCGCCTCGCGCAGGGCAGAGATATCGGCCTCGGTATAGCTCTGGTATTTGCCCTTGAGCGCCTCGGGAAACGCAATGTAGCTGACGAGGCCCTGCGCCTGCATGAAGCTCTGGCAGCGCCCGGTGCCGACGTTGAAGATGCCGGATACGTCAGGATGGTCGAGGAACCACATATTGACGCGCACGATGTCCTCGATCGACACAAAATCGCGGCGCTGTTCGCCGTTGGGGTAGCCGTCGCAGCCTTCGAACAACTTCACCCTGCCCTCGGCACGGTACTGGTTGAAGAAGTGGAAGGCCACCGAGGCCATGCGTCCCTTGTGTTGTTCGCGCGGGCCGTAGACGTTGAAATAGCGGAAGCCGGCGATCTGCGCCGTGCGATCGTCCCACAGGCGGCGCACACTCTGGTCGAACAGGAATTTGGAATAGCCGTAGACATTGAGCGGTGACTCGAACTCGCGCGACTCGGAAAATACCTGTCCCGCACCATAGACGCTGGCCGACGAGGCATAGAGGAACTGCGCACCCTCATCCTGGCAGAATTTGAGCAGCGCGGTTGAATAACGGTAGTTGTTCTCCATCATGTAGCGGCCGTCGGTTTCCATGGTGTCGGAACACGCGCCTTCGTGGAAGATCGCTGTCACGCTGCCATCGAGCACGCCCTCCTCGACGAGGTCGAGAAATTCGGTCTTGTCAAAATAATCGGCAATTTCACAGTCGGTCAAATTTTTGAACTTGTCCGCGTTGGTCAGATTGTCGACCGCGATGATGTTGGTCTCGCCGCGTGCGTTGAGCGCCTTGACGAGGTTGGCGCCGATGAATCCGGCGGCGCCGGTGACGACTGTGTACTGGCTCATATTGTTTCCTTGAAAACTTCGTCTGCGGTCGCAATCGCGGTGCCAAATTTGCCGACCACGATGCCCGCCGCGCGGTTGGCTAACCGTATAGCCTCAACTCCACTCGCCCCGGCCGCCAGCGCCACAGCGAACGCGGCGATGACGGTATCGCCGGCGCCCGACACGTCGAATACTTCCTGCGCCCGGGTGGCTTCGTGATGCGCGCCGTCAGCGTCGAACAGGCTCATGCCTTCCTCGCTACGTGTCACCAGCAAGGCATCCAATTGGAAGCTCGCACGTACCGCAGCAGCCTTGTCGGCCAACTCGGCCTCGGTTTTCCAGCTACCGGCCACGTCGCGGAATTCGCTGCTATTGGGGGTAATCAGCGTGGCACCGGTATAGCGCGCCCAGTCGTCACCCTTGGGGTCGCCAGTTCGATCATGCGCGTGACGTGCGTCAATCCGCCCTTGCCGTAGTCGGACAGAATCACCACATCGCAATCCGCCAGCAGTTGCGCATAGGCTTCCAGCTTGGCGGCCAATACTTCATGGCCCGGCTGGGTCTCGAAGTCGACCCGCAATAGTTGCTGCTGGCGTCCGATGACGCGCAGCTTGGTGATGGTCGAAAACGCCGGGTCTTCATGCAAATGCACGGTGAACGACTCGGCCTCGAGAAGCACTCGCAAGGCCTGCCCGGCCTCGTCGCGCCCCGCCACCGACAGCAGCGTCACCTGTGCACCCAGCGCGGTGGCGTTGCGCGCCACGTTGCCGGCGCCGCCAATACGGTCTTCGTTGCGCGTGACGTGCACTATCGGAACCGGCGCCTCGGGCGAGATGCGTGAGACGTCACCGACCGGCGCCTCGGGCGAGATGCGTGAGACGTCACCGAACCAGTAGCGGTCCAGCATCACGTCGCCCACCACCAGGATGCGGGTACGGCCGATGGCGTCACGCAGGGACATTACTGACGACCGATCGGCAGATAGTCGAAGCCCATCTCGCGCATCGCCTGCGGCTCATAGAGGTTGCGGCCATCGAACACCAGCGGCGCTTTCAGCAGTGATTTCATGGTGTCGAAATTGGGGCTGCGGAAGACTTTCCATTCGGTGACAATCAAGAGCGCGTCGGCACCTTTCAGCGCATCCATCGGGCTGTCGACCAGCAGCAGGTCGGTGCGCTCGCCATAGATGCGGCGGGCTTCCTCCATCGCTGCCGGGTCGTAGGCCGATACGCTCGCGCCCATCGCCCACAGCGCCTCCAGCATGGTACGGCTGGGCGCCTCGCGCATGTCGTCGGTATTTGGCTTGAACGCCAGGCCCCACATGGCGAAGCGCTTGCCCTTGAGGTCGGTGCCGAAGCGGGCGGTCAGCTTGTTGACCAGAATGTGCTTCTGCGCCTCGTTGGCCTCCTCCACCGCGTCGAGCACACGCAGGGGAATGCCGTTTTCCTGACCGGTGCGGCGCAACGCCTGCACGTCCTTGGGAAAGCACGAGCCGCCGTAGCCACAGCCAGCATACAAAAAGTGGTACCCAATACGCGGGTCGGAGCCAATGCCGTGGCGCACCTGTTCGATGTCGGCGCCGAGTTTTTCGGCCAGCACGGCAAGCTCGTTCATGAAGGAAATGCGCGTCGCCAGCATGGCGTTGGCGGCGTACTTGGTGAGTTCGGCGCTGCGCACGTCCATTACCGTCAGGCGATCGTGGTTGCGCTGGAACGGTGCGTACAACTGGCGTAGCAGCGTTGTGGCGTGCTCGCTGTCGGTGCCAATGATGATGCGGTCGGGCTTCATGAAGTCGTCCACCGCCGCCCCTTCTTTCAGGAACTCGGGGTTAGATGCCACGTTGAATTCAATTGTCACGCCGCGTGTGGCCAGTTCCTCCGCGAGCGCTGCACGTACCTTGTCGGCGGTACCGACCGGTACGGTGGACTTGTCGACCACCAGCTTGTAATCGGTCATGTGGCGGCCGATGTTGCGTGCCGCCGCCACCACGTATTGCAGGTCGGCCGAGCCGTCCTCATCCGGCGGCGTGCCGACGGCAATGAACTGGATCTGACCAAAGGCCACCGATTCCTCGATGTCGGTGGTGAAAGACAGACGGCCGGCGGCGACGTTGCGTTTCACCATGTCTTCCAGCCCCGGCTCGTAGATCGGGATGCCGCCCGCTTTCAGGGTCTCGATCTTGTTGAGGTCGAGGTCGAGACAGAGCAGGTCGAGGTCGAGACAGAGCACCTCGTTGCCAACTTCGGCCAGACAGGTTCCGGTCACCAGGCCTACATAGCCCGTACCGATCACAGTTATTTTCACAGCACACTCCTAAACATTTTGAATTTCGGATTGAATTTGTTTCAGTGCAGTCAGCGGATCGGAAGCGCCGGTAATCGGACGACCGATCACCAGATCGGTTGCGCCGGCACGCAGCGCCTCGTTCGGTGTCATCACGCGGCGCTGGTCGCCCGCCTCTGCACCGGCCGGCCGGATACCGGGCGTCACCAGGCGGAAGTCTGCGCCCAGATCGGCACGCAGCATGGACGCTTCCTGCGCCGAGCAGACCACGCCATCGAGCTTGCAACCCTGCGTCAGGCGCGCCAGCCGCAACACCTGGTCGGCCGGTGCGTCGGCCACGCCGACCTCGGCGAGATCCTCGGTGCTCATGCTCGTCAGCACCGTCACGGCGATCAGGAGTGGCCGCTGCGCGAGGCCCACCAGTGCGTCGTGCGCCGCCGTCATCATGCGGCGTCCGCCCGAGGCATGCACGTTCAGCATCCACACGCCCAGTCCGGCTGCCGCCTTGCAGGCCGCCGCCACGGTATTGGGAATGTCGTGGAATTTCAGGTCGAGGAATACGTCAAACCCACGCGTCACCAGCGCACGCACCAGTTCCGGCCCGGCCACGGTGAACAGTTCCTTTCCCACCTTGAGCCGGCACAGCGCCGGATCGAGTTGCGCCACCAGCGCCAGCGCTGACGCCGCATCGGCAAAATCCAGCGCCACGATGACTTTCGTCTGCTTCACCATGTCTCTTCCACTCATCCTTCGCTTTCGCTCCGCTCGGGATTGAAGCTGTCCCAGCGCCCACATGCCGGACAGCATGCCGGACAGCGCCAGAAAAACTGCTTCGCCTTGAAACCGCAACTGCCGCACTGGTAACGCATCATGCGCTGGCTGTGTGTGGCCACCAGGGCTTTCTCCATCTGCAACAGTTCGCGCACCTCGGGTTCCGCATCGACGAGTTGGGCTTCGAGTAGACGATCGAGCGTGCGCAGGCTGGGATTTCGTCGCAGCTCCTCGCGTGCAAGCTGACTCGCCGCGGCAGCCCCTTCGGTTTCGGACACCGCCAGATACAGGGTGTTGAACACATCCTGCGACGGTTGGCGAGCATAGAGCGCGCGCAACCACTGCACACCCTCATCCAGCCGCCCCAGCAGGCGATAGCTGCCGAGCACGCGATCCACCACCAGCGCCATGTGCGTTGCACTCTGCGTTTCGACCAGGCGCCAGTCGGCAATGGCCGATTCATGCCGTCCCGCCGCGGCGTCGAGGTCGCCCGCCATCAGGTTGGCACGCACCGACTGGCGGTTGATGGATAGCGCCTGTTGCAGATGGGCGGCAGCGGCATCGGGATTGCCCTTGGCAGATTCCAGCAGTGCCAGCTCACAATGGAAATGGGCGATATCCGCGTTGAGTGGTTTGCTGGTGTCTTTTTCCAATACATGAGCCGCGTCGATGGCTTTCAGCCAGTCCTTCTCCTGCACGTAAATCTCCAGCAGGTAGGTGCGCGCCAGACCATGCTGTGGCGTTTCCAGCAGCCTGGTGAACACCTGTTCCGCACGGTCGAGCAGACCGGCCTTCAAGTAATCCTGGCCGAGTTCACTCATCGCACGCAGGCGTTGTTCCTCGGCCAGGCCTTCGCGCTCCAGCAGGTTCTCGTGCATACGGATGGCGCGGTCGATCTCGCCGCGCCGGCGAAACAACCCACCCAACGCAAAGTGCAGATCGATGGTTTCAGGTTCGAGCTTGACGACTTCCAGAAAGGCCTCGATGGCCTTGTCGGGCTGCTCGTTGAGCAGAAAATTCAGGCCACGGAAATACGAGGTGGGCAGCGCACGCGATTCGGTCACCACCTGCCGGATATCCACCCGCGCAGCCAACCAGCCCAGCACGAAGAACAGGGGAAACGCCAGTAGCCACCAGAACTCGAATTCCATAGGGTGTTTATACGACAGGCAGATCGGTTTGCGTGACCGTATCGAGTTCGATCGGGTGCGGCCTGCGGCCCAGTTCACGCCGCAGGCGGAACAGCGTGGGCAGCAAGGCGAGCATCCCGATCAGGGCGCCGAGGATGAACGCCAGCCCCAGCATGACGATCAGTGGCGCCTGCCACACATAATCCAGATAGGAGTAAAAGATGACGCTATGGCTGTTTTTCAGGGCAAAGCCCAGTACCAGCAGAAAAACCAGCAGTTTTGCGAGCAGGCCCAGATAGTGCGTGAAATTCTTCATTGTGTATGCGCGCCGGGAAGTTCGCCCATTTTACCCGCGCGGCGCCAATAGCCAAAGAAGACGGCGCCTTGCGGCGCCGTCTTCTTTGGCTTGCTGTCCTGACCGGATCTACTCCGTCGCGGACCGGCCGTGAGCACGAAGGCGCCGAAGCACCTATAGCATCACGTTCCCCACAACCATGCTCAGATTGGAAAATCCACCCGGTCGCGCAATTCCTTGCCGGCCTTGAAGTGCGGCACATACTTCGCCGGCACCTGCACGCGCTCGCCGGTCTTGGGATTGCGCCCGAGACGGGCGGGTCGAAAGCTCAGGCTGAAGCTGCCGAAACCACGGATCTCAATACGCTCCCCACGCGACAGGTTTTTCGCCAGCGCGTCGAGGATCGTTTTCACCGCCATTTCGATATCCGCAATCGAAAATTGCGAATGCCGTGCCGCCAGTTGAGCAATCAGCTCGGACTTGGTCATGGATTACTCGGCGTTCTTGTTGTCGAGCTTGGCCTTCAGCAGCGCACCGAGGTTGGTCGAGCCGCTGGCTGCCGCTGCGGATTCGGCCGAGAATTTCTTCATCGCCACATCCTGATCGGTCATGTCCTTGGCCTTGATCGATAGATTGATCACGCGATTCTTGCGATCGACGTTGATGATCATGGCCTCGATCTCGTCGCCTTCCTTGTAGTGGCTGCGCATGTCTTCGACGCGGTCGCGCGAGACTTCGGAAGCACGCAGGTAGCCTTCCATGTCGCTATCCAGTTGCACGGTGGCGCCCTTGGGTTCGACGGTCTTGATGGTGCCCTTGACGATGCTGCCCTTCTCGTGCCCCGTCGCGTAGCTGGTCAGCGGATCGCCTTCGAGCTGCTTGATGCCGAGCGAGATGCGCTCGCGCTCGAGATCGATGCCGAGCACCACGGCCTCGACATCCTGGCCCTTGCGGAAATTGCGTACCGCTTCCTCGCCGGGAATGCTCCACGACAGGTCGGACAGATGGACCAGACCGTCGATGCCGCCCGGCAGGCCGATGAACACGCCGAAGTCGGTGATCGACTTGATTGCACCCTCAACCTTGTCGCCTTTCTTGTGGTTCATCGAGAAATCTTCCCACGGGTTCGACTTGCACTGTTTCATGCCCAGCGAAATGCGGCGCTTGTCTTCGTCGATGTCCAGCACCATGACTTCGACTTCATCGCCCAGCTGCACGATCTTGGAGGGGCTGACGTTCTTGTTGGTCCAGTCCATTTCGGAGACGTGCACCAGGCCTTCGATGCCTTCCTCGATCTCGACGAACGCGCCGTAGTCGGTCAGATTCGCGACCTTGCCGAACATGCGGGTGCCCTGCGGATAGCGACGTGCAATGCCAACCCACGGATCGTCACCCAGCTGCTTGATGCCGAGCGACACACGGTTCTTCTCGGTGTCGTAGCGCAGGATCTTGGCTTCGAGTTCCTGACCAACGTGCACCACTTCGGACGGGTGCTTGACGCGACGCCAGGCCATGTCGGTGATATGCAGCAGGCCGTCGATGCCACCCAGGTCCACGAACGCGCCGTAGTCGGTGATGTTCTTGACCACGCCCTTGACGATGGAGCCTTCCTTCAGGTTCTCCATCATCGCTTCGCGGTCGGCACCCATGGTCTCTTCCAGCACGGCACGACGCGACACGACGACGTTGTTGCGCTTGCGGTCGAGCTTGATGACCTTGAATTCCATTTCCTTGTATTCGAAGGGCGTGGTGTCCTTGACCGGACGCATGTCAACCAGCGAACCCGGCAGGAAGGCACGCAGGCCGCCCACCAGCACCGTCAGACCGCCCTTGACCTTGCCCTGCACCATGCCGGTGACGATGCGACCTTCGTTCATCGCGGCTTCCAGATCCAGCCACGCGGCCAGCTTCTTGGCACGCTCGCGCGACAGCTTGGTGGCACCGAAACCGTCTTCGATCGACTCGATGGCGACCGCAACGAAATCTCCGATCTTGGCCTCAATCTCGCCTAGATCGTTCTTGAATTCTTCGAGGGGAATCAGGCTCTCGGATTTGAGACCAGCATTCACCGTCACGAAATTGTGGTCGATGCCGACGATCTCGGCAGTGATGACTTCACCCTGGCGCATTTCCTGATGTTCGAGGGATTCCTCGAACATCGCGGCAAAGTTCTCCATGGATTCGGGGGTGGAAGTAGCGGTAGCAGTTGACATTAAAAACCTTCTTGTCCGTCGGTAAGGACGGGGTTAGTTGCACAATCGCCAGCCTGCGGGCGCAGGTCCGGCACGGGTCATGACTTCATTGCTTGCTGCGGGCCAGACACGAAGCGTAGTGCGCCAGCACCGCCTGCACTACCGACGCGACATCCATATGGGTCGTGTCGAGCAACAATGCATCCGGTGCCGGCGTCAACGGCGCAACGCTACGGGCGGAATCGCGCGCATCGCGGGCCTGCATATCCGCAACAAGGGCCGTTAGACTAGCAGAGTCCCCCTTTCCGATCAACTGCTTATAACGCCGCTCGGCACGCGCCTCGGCACTGGCCGTAAGGAAGACTTTGGCCGCCGCCGCTGCGAACACCACCGTGCCCATATCGCGGCCGTCGGCCACCAGCCCGGGTGGCTGGCAATAGGCGCGCTGGCGGTCCAGCAGAGCCGTGCGCACCGCCGGCAGCGCCGCCACTTTCGAGGCACCCTCGCCCACGATTTCGGCACGGATCGCATCGGTGACATTCTCATTTGCCAGCCAGACCGAGCCGTCACCGAACGTTGCCGGCAGTTTGGCTGCCAGCGCACCTACCCCCGCCTCATCGTCCAGCGCCACGCCCTGCTTCGTCGCCGACAGCGCGGTCAGCCGGTACAGCGCGCCACTGTCTAGAAAATGAAAACCCAGCGCGGCCGCCACCTGCTCCGCCACGGTACCCTTGCCCGAGGCCGAGGGGCCATCGATAGTGATGACCGGAATCGGGGCGAGCGTGGTGTTCATTGGGAAATTCCAGCAAACGTCTTGAAATACGTCGGGAAGGTCTTGTTGACGCACGCCGGATCGTTGATGCGAATCGGCACACCGCCTAACGACACCAGTGACAAACACATCGCCATGCGGTGATCGTCATAGGTGTCAATGACGGCATTGGCGATCAGCTCTTGCGGCGGCGTGATACGGATGAAGTCCGCGCCCTCTTCCACCGTCGCACCTAGCTTGCGTAGTTCGGTTGCCATCGCGGCAATACGGTCCGTCTCTTTCACCCGCCAACTGGCGATGTTTTTGAGCGTGGTCGTACCGTCGGCGAACAGCGCCGCCACCGCCAGCGTCATTGCCGCGTCGGGAATGTGGTTGCAGTCGAGATCGATTGCCTTCAAACGCCCATTTCGGGGCGCTTGTGCCTCGATCCAGTTCGGTCCCATGTCAATTAGCGCGCCCATTTTTGCCAGCGCATCGGTAAAGCGCACGTCGCCCTGTACGCTGTCGCGGCCCACGCCCTGCACTCGCACCGGGCCACCGCCGATGGCACCCGCGGCAAGGAAATACGACGCTGACGAGGCATCGCCCTCGACCCAAATTTCGCCGGGACTCTGGTAGCACGCCGCAGCGGGAACACCGAAGCGTTGCCAGCCATCGCGCGCGATCCCGACGCCGAAACGGCGCAGCATCGTCAGCGTGATTCCGATGTAGGGTTTGGAAATCAACTCACCCACCACTTCGATCGTGGTGTTGTGCTGGCGCAGCGGCAAGGCCATCAGAAGGCCGGTGAGAAACTGGCTCGACACATCGCCGCGCACTTCGATGGTATCGCCCACCAGATCAGCCGGATGGATATGCAGTGGCGGAAAGCCTTCCTGGCCAAGATAGTCGATATGCGCACCGAGCTGACGCAGTGCGTCGACCAGATCGCCGATCGGCCGCTCGTGCATTCGCGCCACGCCTTTCAGCTCATACTCGCCGCCCGACAGCGCGCACGCGGCGGTCAGCGAACGGAACGCGGTGCCGGCATTGCCCAGGAACAGCTCGGCCTGCTTGACCGGGAATGCACCACCCGCGCCCGCAATCTCGTAATCGTCGGAATCGCTCACTCGCACGACGCCCACGCCCAATGCGCGCAAGGCATCGAGCATGACCCGGGTGTCGTCGGAATCGAGCAGCGCCCGCACGATCGTTGTGCCTTTCGCCAGTGCCGCCAGCAACAGCACACGATTGGAAATGCTTTTGGAGCCGGGCAGGCGCACGGTGCCGCGCGCGGCGGTGCTTGCAGGTAGATCGATAAATTCCATTAAGAGTCCTGAGTGTTTATCCAGTGTTCACGGGCCGAGCGGGCTCGTGAGAAAATTTTCAACAAGGCATCGGCGTTCCCCGCGTCGATAGCCTGGCGCAGGATCTGCAACGCGTCCAGATAGGCGTCCAGTTCGGTCACCAGTGCACCGCGGTTCGCCAGCGCGATGTCGCGCCACATCTCCGGACTACTGCCGGCAATGCGAGTGAAATCACGAAAGCCGCCGGCGGCGAAGCGGAAGAAAGTGTCGCCGTCAGCACGCTGCGCCAGATCGTCCACCAGGGCAAATGCCGCGAGATGCGGCAAATGGCTCACCGCCGCGAAGATACGATCATGTTGCACGGCGTCCAGCGTTTCGACCTCGGCTCCGACCGCTTCCCACAGCGCGCTCACCGTGGCGAACGCGTCGGCGCGGGTCTCGACCTGCGGCGTCAACACCACGCGCTTACCCTGATAGAGATCGGCGCGCGCCGCACCGGGCCCGCTTTGTTCGGAACCCGCAATGGGGTGCCCCGGTACGAAATCGGCAAAACGTATCCCTAGTGCAGCGCGTGCTGCCTCGACTACGTCGGCCTTGGTACTGCCGGCATCGGTGACGATGGCGCCGTCTTTCAGATGCGGTGCCAATTTCTTCAATACAACTTCAGTCTCGCCCACTGGCATCGCCAGCAGGATGCAGTCGGCCTGCCCGGCCTCCGCCCAGTCGACGGCACGGTCGATCAGGCCGAGTTCGCGCGCGACGGTGAGCCGCGCAGGATTCCGCCCGACACCCAGCACCTCGCGGATCACGCCGGCCTGCTTCAGCGCCAGCGCAAACGAGCCACCGATCAGGCCGGTACCGACGAGGGCGAGTTTGTCGACGATCACAGACAGACCTTCAATGCATCAAGGAAACGGACATTCTGTCCGGCCAGTCCCACCGACACCCGCAGGAACTCGGGCAGGCCGTAATTGGCGACCGGGCGCACGATCACGCCGCGTTTCAATAGCTCGGCGTTGATGCGTGCGGCATCGCCAACCTTGACCAGCAGAAAATTTCCTTTTGACGGATTCCGTGTCATCGAGCGCCGCTTCGGCCGCGGCCAGCGCGGGCGCATTGACGTTGAAAGGATGGCGTACCCGATTCAACAGATCGATGACCTCGACGCTGCCAACCCCGTAGCCGACGCGTAGCCCGGCAAGGCCATAGGCCTTGGAAAAGGTGCGGCTGATCAGCAGGTTGGGAAAGCGCGTTAGCCAGGCGGCAGTGTCGCAGCGGTCGTCCGGCGGCAGGTATTCGCCGTAGGCTTCGTCGAGTACCACCAGCACTTGCGGTGGCACGGTCGCGAGGAAGGCCTCGATCTCTGCCCATGGCAGAAAGGTCCCGGTCGGATTGTTGGGGTTGGCGATCCACAGCACACGGGTATCGTCGCGGATCGCCGCGCGCATCGCCGCGAGATCGTGGCCGTAGTGCTTTGCTGGCACTGCGATACCGTGCGCACCCACGGTCTGAGTGGCGATCGGGTAAACCGCAAAGGCATGCTGCGCATAAACCGACGACGTGCCCGGTGCCAGAAAGGCACGTGCCGCCATGTCCAGGATGTCATTCGAACCGTTGCCCAGCACGATCTGGTTCGCCGCGACGCCCAACCGGACCGACAGTTTCGCCTTCAGTGCGAAACCGGCGCCGTCGGGATACAGGGCCATGTCGTGCAGCGCGTCCTGTGCTGCCGCCAAGGCCATCGGGCTGGGGCCGAGCGGATTCTCGTTCGATGCCAGCTTGACGATC
>CAJDVX010000049.1_pt1 | contig 14623 bp, 16 predicted proteins | sample 7391491 | NCBI WGS metagenome assembly CAJDVX01 (sample SAMEA7055717, study PRJEB34461) | soil metagenome | biome: terrestrial ecosystem; feature: Peninsula; material: soil | place: Antarctica | collected 2016 | reverse complement strand
TGGCGGTGAAGCCGCTGCGCGGCAACGTCGGCACCCGACTGAAAAAACTCGATGAAGGCCAGTTCGACGCAATCCTGCTGGCGGCCGCCGGTCTCAAGCGGCTCGGCCTCGGCGACCGCATCAAGAGCCTGCTTTCCGTGGAAGACAGCATTCCCGCCGCCGGCCAGGGCGCGCTTGGCATCGAGATTCGCAGCAGCAGCAGCGAGGTGGCGGCGATGCTGGCGGTACTCAACCATCCGGAAACCGCCGCCTGCGTACGCGCCGAACGCCAGGTCAGCCGCGTGCTTGGCGGCAGCTGTCAGGTGCCGCTGGGTGCCCACGCGGTACTGCAGGACGGGCGGCTGGTGCTGAACGGCTTCGTCGCGAATCCGGATGGCAGCGGCTTCATCCACGATCATGCCGAAGGCGATGCGGCCGATCCCGAAGCGGTTGGCCAGATACTGGCCGACAAGTTGCTGGCGCAGGGCGCGCGCGCCATCCTCGACGCCCTTCCTGTTGCATGACGCAGTTTTTGTCCGGCCGCACCGTGCTGATTACGCGGCCGGCGCATCAGACGGCCGCACTGGCGCAGAAGGTGGCGGCGGCGGGCGGGACGGCGTTCGTGTTCCCTGCCCTCGGCATCGAGCCGGTTGCAGCGGATCGTTTGGCGGAGGCGATTGCGTATCTGGCCGCGGCCGATATCGCGATTTTTGTCAGCCCCAATGCAGCGCAGTTCGGTATGGTGGCGATCCGTGCACGTGGCGGCTTGCCTCATACGCTCCAGATTTTTGCGGTTGGCCCCGGCACCGCGCGTGCGTTGGCGGAACGGGGAGTTGAAGGCGTCGTCACGCCGGACGGTCAGGACAGCGAAGCACTGTTGGCACTGCCGCAATTGCAAGCCGTGGCCGGCCGGCGCGTGATGATCGTTCGCGGCGTCGGCGGTCGTGCCCTGATGGCAGACACGCTACGCGAGCGCGGCGCGCAAGTGCAGTTCATGGAGTGCTACCAGCGCACGTGTCCTCATACCGACCCCGCGCCCCTGCTGGCGCGCTGGCAGGCTGACGGCATCGATGCGGTGACGATTGCCAGCGCGGAGACGCTGCATAATCTGGCAATGCTGCTGGGCGAACCGGGCGCGCACCTGCTGGCCACCCGATGCGGGCCTGCTGGATGGTCTGGTTAACTGGTTCAAGAATAAGACAGGCGCTAAACATGAATGACACCCCCGAAACCTCGTCCACGCCACCCGTAAGTACGCCCACGCGCACAGCAGCGCCGCAGTCGCGCATCCATGTGGTGCCGCTTGTCGCCATGCTTGTCGCCGTGCTGGCGCTGGCTGCGGCGGGATGGTCGTGGTCAGATAGTCGTGAACGCATCCGCGACCTGAAGACCGAGCTGGGACGCCGTCTGGCTGAATCAGGCAAAGAGGTGAGCGAATCCCGTCTGCTGGCACGCAACGCCGACGACTCGATGCGCCAGGTCAGCGAAAAAGTCGCACATATCGAAAGCCAGATGGTGACCTCGCAGCAACAACAGTTGGCACTTGAGTCCATCTACAAGGATCTGGCGCAGGGTCGCGACCAATGGACGCTGGCCGAAATCGAGCAGGTATTGCTGACCGCCGCGCAGCAGCTGCAGCTGACGGGCAATTTGAAGGCGGCGATCATCGCGCTCGAAGGTGCCGACACTCGACTGCAGCGACTGAACAAACCGCAGTTCACCGCGTTGCGCCGTGCCATCGCCGCCGATCTGGCCAACCTGCGCGCGGCGCCCTTGGTTGACGAGGTGGGAATGAGCGCACGCATCGAGGCGCTGATGGCACATCTTATGGACTGGCCACTGGCCAGCGCGCAGGTCTCCGAGGCGGCACCCGCGCCGCACAGCGTGCGGGCGGCCAACTTCGGCCAGGAACTGTGGACGGAGTTGAAGCATCTGGTGCAGATCCGTCGCGTGGACGGCAACGAAGCGGTGCTGCTGCCACCCGACCAGGCCTACTTTCTGCACGAGAATCTGCGCCTGCGTTTGTTGTCTGCGCGGCTGGCGCTGATGTCGCAGGATCAGGCGGGATTCCGGGCAGACCTGCGCGCGGTGCTGAACATGCTTGAACGCTATTTCAATACACGCGATGCCGGGGTCGCCGACGCCATCAAGGAGGTCAAGCGCCTGTCCAGCTTGCAGATCGCCATCAAGCTGCCGGGTATCGATGCCAGCCTGGCCGCTCTCGATGCCTACAAGGGGAATCAGTGATGCGCTGGCTGATCTCGCTGCTCATCGTTGCTGTGCTGGCGATCGCCCTGGCGATGGCGGGGCGCTACGATCCGGGCTACGTGGTGCTGGTCTATCCACCGTGGCGGATGGAAATATCCTTCATCGGATTCGTGCTGACGGTGGTCGCGATGGTGATCGGTGGCATCGTGCTACTGCGGCTGGCCATGCTCACGCTCAATCTGCCCAGCATCGTGCGCGAGCAGCGCGAGCGCCGCGCCGCCCGCAAGCGCGACGGGAATTTCGTCGGTGGCCTGCGTGCCTACATCGAATATCGCTATCAGGATGCCGAGCAGTCTCTCGGGCAATGGACGGGCGACGAGTCCCGGATCGGTCTGGCGCGCGTGCTGGCGGCTCGTGCGGCACAGGAGATGCGGGCGAGCGCGCAGCGCGAACGACATATACGAGAAGCCACCGAACACGGCGCCGAACTCGCGGCGCAGTTGTTCGAGGCCGAGGCGTGCCTCGATGGCAAGGATGCCACGGCAGCCCTCGTGGCGATCAATCGTGCGAAGGAGATCGCGCCGCAGCACACCGCGCTGCAGCGGCTCGAACTCAAGGCCCGGCAGATGACGGGACAGTGGGACGAAGCCGAACGCCTGCTCGATGCACTGATCCGCAGCAATGCGCTGGAGCCGGGCGCAGCCGCCCAGAACCGGCGCATGGTGTACGCAGAAAACCTCAAGCGCCGCGCCGATGACGATCGCGGCCTGCTGGAATACTGGAAAAAAATTCCGACCGAGTTCAAGACCGATCCGTGGGTGGCGCGTGCTGGCACGCGAGCCTTCATGCAGCGCGGCGGACACGATACCGCGCTCGACGTGCTGGAGGCTGCGCTCGGCCGCGAGTGGAACGAGGATCTGGTCACCCTTTACGGCGACGTGCGCGGCAGCAATCCGACCCGGCAGATCGAACAGGCCGAAAGATGGCTGCACGTCCACCCGCGCGATGCGCAGCTACTGCTGACACTGACGCAACTTTGCAGCGTGCAGCAGCTATGGGGCAAGGCTCAAAGCTATCTTGAAGCCAGTCTCGCCATTGCCGCCAGCGCGGAAGGCCATATCCGCATGGCTGAACTCAAGAATCAGAATGGCCAGCCCGGCGAGGCCTGTCAGCATTATCAGAAGGCGCTGGCCTTGTGCAGCGCACAGTAGGGTTGCGGATGGCACGTCTGGACTAGGATGCCGTCTTGCGCAGCGGCTATCCTTAGATTTCCCTAATATTTTAAAGGAGTGCGCCATGCGTCGTAAGTTTTTTGCCGTGTTGAGTATCGTGCTGGGCGGCCTGGTGTTCGTGCCCACCAGCGGGGTTGCCGCGCCCAAGGCCGAGCCGTCGAGCCAGACCACCGGTGTTTACAAGATGGCCATCGACCCTGGCGTCAGCCTTGTCGATGCGGCCCAATCGATGCGCCTGCGGGCCAACGTGCTGAATCTGAAGCTGGTTTCGGAATTGCCGTTGTCCCAGCAGGTGGAAGCGGTGACGGGTAAGCCGCAGCGCACCATCACCATTTTCCAGTTCTGCGACGCGGTGACGGCCAAGGAGTTGATCGATATGAGCATGGACTTCTCTATCTACATGCCGTGTCACATCGCGATGATCGAAGATGCCAACGGCAAGGGCTGGCTAATCATGCCGGACATCAATGTCAGCCTGCTGGCGAAGGAAAAGAAGCTGCAAGGCAAATTGACCGCACGTATCAAGCAAGTGCGTGATGGGCTGATCGAGATCATCCAGGCGGGCGCGCACGGGGATTTGTAAGCTGTCCGGCATGCTCGCTTCGAGCGGGCGTTTTATTGCGCTATGGTTATTGCGCGACGGGGTTATTGCGCGATGGCCATTTCCGTGTCGGCCGCATAGACGAAAGCATCGGCGAAGAATTCGTCCTCGGACAGATTGCGGGTTGCCACGAAGCTGTCGCGCGCACTGTCCACCATGAGCGGCGCGCCGCAAGCATAGACCTGATAGCCCGACAGGTCGGAAAAGTCGGCCAGCACCGCTTCGTGCACGTAGCCGGTCCGGCCCGGCCATTGATCGTCAGGTTGCGGGTCGGACAGCACCGGGATGAAGCTGAAGTTCGGCCGCTCGGCCAGCCATTGCTGGGGCAATTCGGCCATGTACAGATCCTTCCGCGAACGCACGCCCCAGTACAGGACCAGTTCGCGGTCGGTGTGTTCGGCGAAGGCATGCTCGAGCATGCCCTTGATCGGCGCAAAGCCGGTGCCACCGGCGATGAAGATTATCGGCTTGTCGGAATCTTCGCGGATGAAGAAGCTGCCGAGCGGGCCTTTCAGGCGCAGGATGTCGCGTTCCTTCAGAGCGGTAAAAACCTGATCGCTGAACAGGCCACCCGGTACGTGACGGATGTGCAGTTCCATCAGCGCGTCGTCGTGCGGCGGGTTGGCAATCGAATAGCTGCGCGACTTGCCGTCCTTCAACTGGAACTCGATGTACTGCCCGGCGAGAAACTGCAGACGCTCGTTGGCCGGCAGCTTGATCTTCACCACCATCACATCGTCGGCCCGCTTTTCCAGCTTCTCCACCCGGCACGGCAGGGTTTTCACCATGATGTCCTTGGCGGCGCCGATTTCCCTGGCCTCAATGACCATGTCGCTCAACGGTCTGGCGCGGCAGAACAAGGCGCGCCCCTGCGCTTTTTCCTCGTCCTTTAACGCGCTGGCGGAATGCACGCCATAGTCGAGTTGACCGGACAGCACCTTGCCCTTGCAGCTGCCGCAAGCGCCGTTGCGGCAGCCGTAGGGCAACGAAAATCCCTCGCGCAGGGCGGCTTCGAGAAGGGTTTCATCGTCATTGACGGTGAATTGGTGCCCGCTGGGCTGGATGGTGATTTGGTACGGCATGATGTGCGCTTAAAATGCGGTGGTAACCGTATGGATTATCGCCCGAGCGGGCGGGGTTTTTACCCTTGCGACTCAAGGGTTACAGGCTGAAGCAATGAAAAAGATATTAATTGTGGGATTCGGCGATGTGGCCGAGCGACTGGTGACGCGTTATGCCGGCCAGGCCGATTTCATCGGTTTGATCCGCCGGCCCGAACGCGCCGCGGCGTTGCGCGCGCTGGGCGTGACGCCCTACGTCGGCGACCTCGATGCCCCCGCCACCCTGAAACGCCTGCCGCGCGCCGACGGCGTGTTCCATTTTGCGCCGCCGCCCAATGAAGGTACGACCGATCCACGTACGGCCCGGTTGCTGCGCGCATTGATCCGACGCGGTAAGCCAGGTGCGCTGGTGTACATTAGTACCAGCGGCGTGTACGGCGATTGTGGTGGCAACTGGGTCAGCGAAACGCGACCGGTGGCGCCCGTGAGCGGACGAGCGATCCGGCGCGTGGACGCCGAGCGGCAGCTGCGCGCCTGGGGCGAGATCTTGCGCGTGCAGGTGAGCATCCTGCGCGCACCGGGCATTTATGCTGCCGATCGCCTGCCGCTCGCACGCATCAAGCGCGGCACGCCTGCGCTGATCGCCCGCGACGACAGCTATACCAACCACATTCATGCCGACGATCTGGCGCGGCTGGCGTGGGCGACGCTGTTCCGGGGGCGTTCGCAGCGCATCTACCATGCGGTCGATGCGCATCCGCTGAAGATGGGTGACTGGTTCGACAGTTGTGCCGACGCCTTCGGCCTGCCACGCCCCCCGCGTGTGAATCGTGCCGAAGCGGAAAAGGTGTTGTCCGAAGCACTGCTGTCGTTTCTGCGCGAGTCGCGTCAGCTATCGAATGCACGTACCACGCAGGAACTGCGACTGAAATACCGTTATCCGACTTCGGACGACCTGCTGCGCGAGATCCGCCAGGAACGCGGCCAGATGAAGCTGTTTTGAGAAGTGGATGATTCAGCGCAGTCGGTCGTCCGGTTCCCGTTTGAACTCGCCTTCCAGCACATCGTCGTTTGCCGGGCGCATCGGGTCGACCTTGCGGCTGGCCCAGGTGCCCGGGATCAGCAGCAGCACGAGCGCGATGGCATCGCTGATGAAGCCGGGGAAGACAAGCAGGCCGCCCGCGAGGAGAATGCGGCCGCTGGCAAAGAGGGACTTCAGCGGATGCGCGCCGGACTGCAGCGAAAACAGCATGCGCGGTCCCCAGACCACCCGCTCGGCGCGAATCAGCAGGATGCCGGCAACGGCCGCCAGCAGCAGCCACAGCAACACCCAGCCGCCGATGGCATCGGCCATCCAGAAAATGCCGATGGCTTCCAGAACCGGAAACGACAGGAGTAATAGCACAATCCAACCAAAGCGCATGACATGGAACCTTTGTTAGTCTTGACCAATGTACCCGATGTTGCGAATGCCGAGAAACTGGCACTCGCATTGATCGAGAGCCGTGCGGCGGCATGTGTGAACATTCTGGGGGCATGCCGTTCCTTCTACCGCTGGCGGGATGCGGTGGAAACGGCGGACGAAATCCCGCTGCTGATCAAAACCACGGCGGCAAACTACCCGCTGGTCGAAGCGATCGTCCGGGCGCACCACCCTTACGAAGTGCCCGAATTGATCGCTGTACCGATAACATATGGCCTGCCCGCTTATCTCGACTGGGTGGCCAAGGAGACTGAAAAGCATGATTAAGTGGATTCGTTTGCTCAGCGTACTGATTGCACTTGGGGGCGCGCTGGGGCATTTTCCAGCCGCCCATGCCGAAGAATTTCTTGACCCCGAAGCGGCGTTCAAGTTCTCGGCGCGTGCGCTGGATGCCAATACGCTGGAAGCGCGCTGGCAGATCGCCGATGGCTACTACATGTATCGCGACAAGCTCAAGTTCGACGTCGATGGCGCCACGCTGGGGGCGCCGCAGCGGCCCGCTGGCAAGGTCACAGAGGACGAGAATTTCGGCACGGTCGAGACCTACCGCAAGGATGTGCGGATCAAACTGCCGATCCAGCGCAAAGCCGGCGTCACGACGGTCATCCTGAAAACAGTGTCGCAGGGCTGCGCCGATGGCGGGCTCTGCTACACCCCGCAAAGCGAAAGCCTCGCGATCAAGCTGCCCGCGGCCGTCGTCGCGGCGGTTCTGCCTGCCGCCAAAGCGGCCACACCGGTATCGTCTGCGCTGGATCGCCTGCGCAGTCTGGGCGGCGATAACGACATGCCGCAACTCCTGCCGCCAGACGAGGCCTTCCAGGTCACCGCCGCCATGCCGGACGCGCAGACGGTCAAGCTGGACTACGCGCCGACCGCTAATACCTATCTGTATCGCGACAAGCTGGCCTATAGGGTCAAATCGCCGGCCGACATCAAAATTACCCAGACCGACATGCCGGCCGGCGACATCGAGGACGATCCGACTTTTGGCCGTACCGAGGTCTATCACCGCAACTTTTCCACCAACCTCGCGTTGTCGCGTGCGCTGACCGACGGTGAAACACTGGTTCTGGCCGCAACCTGGCAGGGTTGTAACGGGGCCGTCGGCGTCTGCTATCCACCGATCGAGCACGACTTTTCCCTGGTGGCGGCGGGAGGCGCGGTCGTGCCTGTCGCGACGAACGATACGACGGCATCCCCAGCCGAACCTGCCGTGGCCGAGTCCGACACCTCGAAGATCGAGCGCGTGTTGAAAGGCGGCAGCTTCTGGGCGGTCGTCGCCACCTTCTTCGGTTTTGGTCTGCTGCTGGCGCTGACGCCGTGCGTGTTCCCGATGATTCCGATCCTGTCGGGCATCATCGCCGGACAGAAGAAGGAACTGACCAAGGCCAGCGGCTTCATGCTTTCACTCGCCTACGTGCTGGGCATGGCTATCACCTATGCACTCGCCGGCGTGGCGGCGGCGCTGTCGGGCACGCTGTTGTCGAACGCCCTGCAAAATCCGTGGGCGCTCGGCATCGGCGCCAGCATCTTCGTGTTGCTGGCGTTGTCGATGTTCGGCTTCTTCGAACTGCAGTTGCCGAGCTTCATCCAGAGCAAGTTTTCCGACGCCTCGAACAAGATGAAAGGTGGCAATTTCATCGGTGTGTTCGTCATGGGCGCGCTCTCGGCGGTGATCGTCGGTCCCTGCGCTACTGGTGGGTCTGTCGGCAGGGGCGCTGCTACCACGCGCCGGTGGCTGGATGAACGCCGTCAAGTATTTCTTCGGTGTGATGATGCTGGCGATCGCTATCTATCTCATTTCGCCCATCATTCCCGCCTGGGTCAACATGCTGCTGTGGGCTGCACTGCTGATCGCGTCCGCGATCTATCTACACGCGCTCGACCCTCTATCAGAGAAGGCATCGGGCTGGCAGCGCTTGTGGAAAGGACTCGGCGTGGTGCTGCTGATCGGGGGTCTGTCGATCATTCTCGGCATGCTGGCGGGCAGTCGCGATCTGTTGCAGCCGCTTGAAATCTATAAGGGCAGCGTCTTCAAAGGGGGCGCGGGCGGCGTTGCGATGGCCACCGAGCAGGAAGGCGCGGCATTCGAGAAAGTGAAGAGTGTGGCCGAACTCGAGACCCGGCTCGCTGCAGCCAAGGCCGATGGCCGGCCAGTCATGCTCGATTTCTATGCCGACTGGTGTGTGTCGTGCAAGGAAATGGAGCGTCTGACCTTCAGCGATCCCAGGGTCGAAGCCCGCCTGAACAAGCTGGTCCTGCTACAGGTCGACGTCACTGCCAACACCGATGCCGACAAGGCGCTGCTAAAACATTTCAACCTGTTCGGGCCGCCCGGCCTCGTTTTCTGGAACGGCGCGGGCGTGCAGTCGGATTACAAGGTGATCGGTTTCGAGAAGGCAGACAAGTTTCTCGCCAGCCTCGACGCAGCGCTAGGTCAATAGGTCTCGTGCTGCCTGCGCCCTCTGCATGCCAATGTATGCAGGGGGCGCGTTTGTCTCAAGGCGTGCGTCGTAGCACCGTAACGGCGTCGATCAGCGGTATGACCACCGGCTGGATCTTGCGTCGCATCAGCGAACCGATGGCGGTAGTCTTGAGGAAAATCGGCCGCACGGTGTCGGCATCCATTGCAGCGAGGGTATCCAGTGCAGCGCAATCCGGTTCGAATTGTGGCGCGGCCGCGAGCAGCGCGGCGCGGGCGTCGGCGCGCGTGGCTTCATCGGCCTGTCGGAGCGGAGCGCACCAGTTGGCCAGGCCATTCAGTGTGTGATTCACCACTTCCTGGATTTCGGGGCGGTCGAGGATGGTCGCGACGGTAACGAGAAAGGTCTGCCCTTGTCCCGACAAGGCTTTGCCGAGCATTGTGGAGTAGGGATTGTCGACAAGCTGCGGCACACTGGCGTGGTCGGCACGCGCGGCACGCGGGTTGGGCAGATCGTCTGGCTGCAATTCGAGAAAAGACACGTAATAGGAATTGCGGCTGCTGCCGCGTTTCCAGATCGACAGTCGTTCGGCGTCGGTGAGCACCCCGGAATACAGCATCGCTCCGACCGTATCGAAAATGCCGACGTCGTCCTCGTGCAGGAAGGCAAGGTGCTCGACCAGGAACTCGGCCAGCGTGCGGCCCATGCTGCCATGGCATACGACATCGCGCATCAGCATCCACCGCGCATTTTCGATCGTCGGCATGCACCACCATGCGCATCGGGCCAGTTCATCGGTGAGCGCGGGCGAGTGCACCACCGCGACCACCGCCTCTTCTTCGGCAATCAGCAGCAGTTGCGCCAGATGCTGAGCGGACAGCCCAGCCTGCGATTGCCGGGTCCAGCGCGTGAGATGCACCGGGTAGCCACCGGGCGAGCCCAGTGCGTACCCGGACAGCATCTCGCGTACCCGTTTCAGGTAGCGGTCGGAACGCTCGGTGGGCTTGAGCGGCACGCTGGCTTCGCCTTGCGGTGTCAGCGCCCACAACGTCATACTGGATTCATCGATGCGGACGGCCTTGAGTTCGGTATTGAAGAGGACGTTGAGACGCAGTTCGTCTTCAGGCGACAGTTCGTCGTTCATAGCGTTTGAAATACCTCGCGTGCGGTGGTGAGCGTGGTGTCGATGTCAGCATCGCTGTGTGCGGCCGAGACAAAGCCGGCTTCGAATGCGGACGGGGCAAGATAAATACCGCGGTCGAGCATGGCATGGAAGAAGCGATTGAACTTCTCCTTGTCGCATTGCATGACCTCGGCAAAGCTTGTCGGTGGCGTCGCGGCGAAATACAGCCCGAACATGCCGCCGACCGAGTCGGCGCAGAAGGTGACGCCGGCATCTTTTGCAGCGGCGGTCAGGCCTTTCACCAGTTTTTCGGTGCGGGCAGTGAGCGTTGCGTGAAAGCCGGGCTCGGAAATCGCGGCGAGCGTCGCCAGACCTGCGGCGACTGCCACCGGATTGCCCGACAGCGTACCGGCCTGGTACACCGGGCCGGTCGGCGCCAGCGCGTCCATGACGTCGGCGCGGCCACCGAAGGCGCCGACCGGCATGCCGCCGCCGATGACCTTGCCGAGCGTGGTGAGGTCGGGCCGGATGCCGAGTAGCTTCTGCGCGCCGCCGAGATCGACGCGAAAGCCGGTCATTACTTCGTCGAAGATCAGCAGGGCGCCGTGCTGGTCGCACAACCGGCGCATCGCTGCCATGAATTCGGCGGTCGGCTTGACCAGGTTCATGTTGCCGGCAAAGGGCTCGACGATGATGCAAGCGATCTCGCTGCCGATCTCGGCGAAGGTGCGCTCGAGTCCGGCGACGTCGTTGTAATCCAGCACGATGGTCTGTGCAGCGACTTCAGGCGGCACGCCGGCCGAAGTCGGGTTGCCGAAGGTGAGCGCGCCGGAGCCGGCCTTCACCAGCAGGAAATCGGCGTGGCCGTGATAGCAGCCCTCGAACTTGATGAACTTGCTGCGGCCGGTAAAACCGCGCGCCAGCCGGATCGCGCTCATGGTCGCCTCGGTACCGGACGAGACCAGCCGGACTTTCTCGATGCTGGGCAGCAGCTGGGTGATGCGGGTGGCGATGGTCAGCTCGGCTTCGCTGGGCGCGCCGAACGACAAGCCGTTGGCGGCCGCGTCCTGTACCGCCTTTACGGTGCCGGGATGGGCGTGGCCGAGGATGGCCGGGCCCCACGAGCCGACGTAGTCAATGTATTCGCGGCCGTCGGCATCCCAGACGCGCGATCCTTTGGCGCGGCTAAAGAATACCGGCGTGCCGCCAACGCTCTTGAAGGCGCGGACCGGCGAGTTCACCCCACCGGGAATGACTTTCTGCGATTGTTCGAATAGCTCTTCGTTGCGGGTCATGGCGGCTTTCATGGCTGGAGGGTCATTCTTCTGACTCGGTTTCAAATAATTGATTCAGATCGTGCGCGGTGGCCTGGATGTCAGGAGCGCCAAACAAGGCCGAGAGCACGGCCAGGCTGTCAGCCCCGGCGTCGAGCAGTTGTGGGGCGTTGGCCAGCGTGATGCCGCCGATGGCGACCAGCGGCAGCTGGATCACGGATCCCGCCTCGCGCAGCAGTTCAAGCGGCGCGCGTGACGCAGCCGGCTTGGTGGGTGATGCAAAGAAGCTGCCGAAGGCGACATAGTTGGCGCCGGCTGCCTGTGCCGTCAGTGCCAGTTCGAGGCTCTGGTAACACGAGGCACCGATCAGCTTGTCCTTGCCAAGGATGATGCGTGCCTCGCGCAGGCTGCCGTCGTCGCGCCCCAGGTGCACGCCGTCCGCGTCGGCCAGGTCGGCCAGCCGCAGGTCGTCGTTGACGATCAACGGCACACCGAAGCGGCGGCACAGCGCAACCAGCTCGCTCGCCTGTTCGTGGCGGCGCGCGACGTCGCCTGACTTGTCGCGGTACTGAACGGCGGCAACACCGCCTGCGAGTGCCGCCTCGACCTGCATCAGCAAGCCTTCGGTATCGGCGGTTTCGGTGGTGAGAGCGTATATACCACCCGGAAATTCACGCATGAAGCAATCAGGCATTACCTTCGGCCTGCCCGTCCTGTGCCCAGAAAAAACGTTCGGGAATGTATTGCCCCATGCCGGGGCGGAACGCGGCCTTCAGGGATTCATAGGTGAAATTCTGTGCATCGCGCACCGCCTGCGGGACCTCCTGTCCGTAGGCCAGGGCCGCGGCGATGGCCGCGGCGAGCGTGCAGCCCGAACCGTGGTAGCTGCCGGGCAGGCGGTCCCATGCGTCGGTCTGCACGTGGCCGTCGGCATCGTACAGGCTGTTGAGCACGCGCGGAGTGGCCTCGTGGGTGCCAGTGATGAGTACGTACTCGCAGCCAAGATCGGTCAGATGTTTGGCGCAGGCGACGAGATCCATGTCGTCCTCGTCCGAGTCGAACAGCGCCAACCGTCGTGCTTCGTGGCTGTTCGGCGTGATGATGCTGGTCTGCGGGATCAGCAGGTCGCGCATCGCGCTGATCATGTCGTCGTTGGCGAGCTCGTCGCCGCGTCCGGAGGCCAGGACCGGGTCGAGGATGACCGGAATGTCGGGGTAATCAGCCAGGATTTCGGCGATCATCGCGATCGATTCGGCGCTCCCCAGCATACCGAGCTTGAATGCCGCCACCGGCACGTCTTCCAGCAGCATGCGCGCCTGGTCCGCCACCCACTCGGCGTCGATCACCAGAATTTCGTCGACGCCGGCGGTGTCCTGGACCGTGAGAGCGGTGATCACCGACAAGGGGTGGCAACCCATGCTGGCCAGCGTCAGCAGGTCGGCCTGAATGCCCGCGCCGCCGGTCGGGTCGGACGCGGCAAAACTGAGCACCAGCGGCGGTGCGGGCTTGGGAGCGAAAATAGGCGGCATGGCATCACTGCTTTAAAATCAATTCCCGATTTTAGCCGATTCCCTCCAAGAGCCTATTCCAGCAGAAATCATGCCCCGCATTGAGAACAGAGCCGGATGGATGCCAGGTGCGGCGCACCAGCCATGGCCCTCTTTTGCGAAATGCTGCCACGTCGCTGCCGCCGCTTCCGCTCTTAACCCGAAGGGCCGGTTGCCTGCGGGCGTATTACCGCGTTGCGGTTGCCTCGCGGAGATGGCTACACTTCGTCTCTCGCGCCTTGCACTGCGTTCCGCAGGCAAGCGACGCTCAGTAATATTTCTACAGGAATAGGCTCTACCCATGTCCGAAACCCCCGAATACAAAAGCTGGATGTGCCTGATCTGTGGCTATATCTATCACGAGGAGACCGGTGAACCTGATGACGGTATTCCGCCCGGCACGCGCTGGGAAGACGTACCGATCAACTGGACGTGTCCCGATTGCGGCGCACGCAAGGACGATTTCGAGATGGTGGCGCTTTAAAACCCGGCTGTGTCAGCCGTTCGCTTAAGTAAAGTGCAGAAATCTCCGTTAATTCATGGGCCAATCGATTCCCACTATCGAATGGTCGGATACTATGTGGCACCCCGTAAATGGTATGACAAGCAAAAAGTGGGGTACATATAACCAGGAGACGACAATGATGAAACGATGGATAACAACGTGGGCCCTGCTTGCTTTCTCGACAAGCGTATGGGCAATCTCCCCTTATATACAGGGGAATTCGGTGACGGGCGGTAGCGCGCAGGCAGCTGCAACGGCCGTCGAGGCCAAGCTCAAGAGCAACGGATTCAAGGTGATCGGCAAGTATTTCCCCAAAGAACTGGCAGGGTATGGCGTGGTTATCGCCACGGACGATGCCATGCTCGACGAAGTCGGCTCGGTGGGCGGCAATGCCATCCTGGGTGCAGCGATCCGGGTGGGCGTGAAGGCCGATGGCAGCGTGGCGTACACCAATCCCGACTACTGGTATCGCGCTTATTTTCGCAAGGCCTTTGCCAAAAACGAGAATGCGGTCAAGGCTTTACAGGCGCGCCTGCAAGAGGCGCTGGGTGCCGGCAAGGGCCTGGGTGGTGACGAAACGGCCAGCAATCTGGCCAACTACCGCTACATGATCGGCATGGAACGCCTGGATTCGTACAAGAACAAGCTGGCCGAATATGGCAGCTTTGCCGAGGCGGTGAAGACCGTGCGCGACAATCTGGCTAAGGGTGCAGGCAAGACGACCAAGGTCTATGAGGTCGTGCTGCCCAGCCGCAAGCTGGCGGTATTCGGCGTGGCGATGAACGATAGCGAGGATAACGACGGCGACTGGATTAAGAAAATCGAGATGCAGGAGAGTGTCGCAGGCCTGCCCTACGAGATTTACGTGGTCGACAAGCGGGTGGAGTCACCGCATGGTCGCTTCCGCATCGCACTGGCATTTCCGGATGTTGGGATGGGGCAGTTCATGCGGATCTCCTCCCTGCCTAATGCCATCCTCGATACCATGAACGCAGTGGCGGGTGTGGACAAGAAATCCAGCGGAGAATCCTGGCAGTAGTAAAACCCGGGTTCTCGACCGGCAAAAAGGCGTTGCGTTGCAACGCCTTTTTTGTTGTCTGCTGCTCTCGCCGGCCATACACACTAAAGAAGCCCGAACCCATGCCGTAATGTTTACCACACAGGGGGAGTCGCACGTGGCGCCCCCC
>CAJDVX010000019.1_pt1 | contig 14635 bp, 13 predicted proteins | sample 7391491 | NCBI WGS metagenome assembly CAJDVX01 (sample SAMEA7055717, study PRJEB34461) | soil metagenome | biome: terrestrial ecosystem; feature: Peninsula; material: soil | place: Antarctica | collected 2016 | reverse complement strand
GCGGCGTCGGGCATGGGCGGCATTTTACCCGACGCGGGCACCCTGCCCCAGAATTATGGCGCGCCGAACACTACCGCTGCCACGTCCCGATAGCGCTTGGCATAATGTACCGTCAACCCGGCACGGATGTGATCGGGCAGCTTGTCGAAATCGCGCCGGTTGGCATCGGGCAGGATCAGTTCCGAAATGCCGATACGGCGCGCGGCGATGACTTTCTCGCGGATGCCGCCTACCGGTAGAACCTGGCCAGTCAGCGTCAGCTCGCCGGTCATCGCCAGCGGACGGTTGATTTTGATGTTTTTCGCCAGCGACAGCAGCGCGGTCGCCATGGTGACGCCAGCACTGGGACCATCTTTGGGCGTGGCGCCCTCAGGCACGTGCAAATGGACGAAACTGGTATCGAAGAAAGTCCGGTCCGCACCGTAGGACTTGAGATGCGAGGCAATATAGCTGTAGGCGATCTCGGCGGATTCCTTCATCACCTCGCCGAGCTTTCCGGTGAGTTTGAAGCCACGATTGAGGGTATGGATACGCGAGGCCTCGACCGGTAGCGTCGCGCCGCCCATCGAGGTCCACGCGAGACCGGTGACCACACCGACGCCGCTCATTGGCTTTTCACGTGTAAAGACCGGTTTGTCGAGATAAGCTTCGACTTCCTTGACGCCGATTTTTATCGGCGTGGCTGCGCCGCCGAGGATTTTCACCACGGCCTTGCGTGCGACCCGGCCCAGCTGTTTTTCCAGGTTGCGCACCCCGGATTCGCGCGCATAGCCTTCGATCACGTGGCGCACTGCACTTTCGCTGATCACGAGTTGGTTCTTTTTCAGCCCGGCTCGATCCAGCACCCTTGGCCACAGGTGGTGTTTGGCGATGGTGACTTTTTCCTCGGTGATGTAGCCAGACAGGCGGATGACTTCCATGCGGTCGAGCAGCGCCGAAGGAATCGAGAAATCGTTGGCAGTACAGATGAACAGCGCCTTCGACAGATCGAAGCGAACGTCGAGATAGTGATCGAGAAAATCCGCGTTCTGCTCGGGATCGAGCACTTCCAGCAAGGCGGATGCGGGATCACCCTGGAAGCTGGCGCCGATTTTATCGATTTCATCCAGCATGATGACCGGGTTGGCCGACTCAACCTCTTTCAGCGCCTGCACGAACTTGCCCGGCATGGCGCCGATGTAGGTACGGCGATGGCCTTTGATCTCGGCCTCATCGCGCATGCCACCGACCGAGAAGCGGTAGAACTTGCGTCCCAGCGCCTCGGCCACGGACTTGCCTATCGAGGTCTTGCCGACGCCGGGCGGCCCGATCAGAAGCAGGATCGAGCCCGCCATCTCGCCTTTCATCGCACCGACGGCGAGAAATTCGATGATGCGGTCCTTGACGTCTTCCAGCCCGTCGTGGTCGCGGTCGAGAATGCTACGCGCGTGCTCGAGATCGATCTTGTCCTGGGTGTATACGCCCCACGGCAAAACGGTCAGCCAGTCGAGATAGTTTCGGGTGACGGTATATTCGGGTGAGCCGGTTTCCAGCAACGACAGCTTGTGCATTTCCTCGTCGATGCGTTTTTTCGTCGGTTCCGGCAGCGTTAGCTTGACGAGGCGCTCGTTGAAGGTATCGAGTTCGGAGGTCTTGTCGTCCTTGGCGAGGCCGAGTTCCTTCTGGATCGCCTTCAACTGCTGACGCAGGAAGAATTCACGCTGCTGCTCGCTCATCTTCTCGTCGACTTTTTCGCGAATGTGCGACTGCAGGCGTGCGACGTCGAGTTCCTTTTTGAGCAGAACCAGCACTTTTTCCATTCGTTTCTTCAGGCCGAACGCTTCCAGCACCTCCTGCAACTCCTGCTTCGACGCGGTGGTGAGACTGGCTGCAAAATCAGTCAGTTGCGACGGCTCGTTAGGACCGAAACGGTTGAGAAAGAACTTCAGCTCTTCCGAATACAGCGGATTGAGCGGCAGCAGTTCCTTGATCATGTTGATGATGGCGATGGAATAGGCACGGATTTCTTCCGATTCCGGTTTGCCGGTCTCGTTCGGATAGTCGACCCGAACCTTGTAAGGCGGTGTCTCGGACAGCCATTCGACAATGCGGAAGCGACGCGAGCCCTCGGCGATGAACTGCATTTTCCCGTCGGAGCGAACCGGATGATGAATGCGCACGACGGTGCCTACGTTGTGGAAATCGGCCCTTGCCACATCGTCGCTGTTGTCGGGTCTGACCACCACCAGCCCCACCATATGATGCGGGCTCTCGCCGATGGCCTCGACCGTCGATAGCCAGGGCGCCTCGTTCATCAGCAAGGGCAGGGTTTGCGCCGGGAAAAACGGCTTTTCGTTTAGCGGCAGCAGATAGAGCTCGGCCGGCAGCACCGGTGCTGCGGGCAACTGGCGATTATCAGGGAGCACTTCGCCTTCAAGCGGGTCATTGGGCATGGTCAAATCTTCTCAATCCGGTCAACGGAACTGGAAGTATCGGGCCTATTCACCCATTTTCAAGGTCGGACCGAGCTGGCGTGTACGGGAATCTCCTCGACCGTGTCCGGTATTCCCGACAGAATCATCAACTCGACCCGCCGGTTACGGGCGCGTCCCTCTGCCGTGTCGTTAGACGCGATCGGTTGGCTGGCCTCGCGCCCGATGGCGGACAGCCGGGCCGGCGCGATGCCGCTGTCGGCCAGCAAGCGCACCACGCTGGTCGCGCGAACCGCCGACAATTCCCAGTTGGATGCAAAAGAGGAATTGCTGATCGGAATGTTGTCGGTATGACCTGTGACTTCCAGATTGAACGGCTCGTTCTTCAATTTATCCGCCACGGCCCTTAGCACTGCCAGCGACTGCGGTTCGAGATCGGCACTGCCGGGCGCAAACAGAACATTCGCATTGATCTCGATACTGACGCCGCGACGGCTCTGCGTGACCCGCACCTTGCCTTCCTTCACCAGCGGCGCCATCACATCGAGCAGGCTGCTCGCCACTGCGGTCATGTGCGCCTGTTCTTCGATCGCCTGCTGCTGCTTCAGGGTGCGCGGCTTGATTTCCGGAGGCAGGGTGACCGCAGGCGATTGCGGCACCGGAATCTCGATCTCGGTCGCGCCCGTCTTGCCGAAGGCGCTGCCAAGCGAGTTGGCCAGAATGCGGTATTTGTTCTCGTTGACGGCTGAAATGGCGTACATGACCACAAAAAAAGCGAACAGCAAGGTGATGAAGTCCGCATACGAAATCAGCCAGCGATCATGATTGTCGTGATCGTAGGCAATACGGCGGCGGCGGCGCATCAGAGATAACCCTTCAGGCGCGCCTCGATGATGCGTGGATTATCGCCTTGCGCGATACCCATGAGACCGTCGCAGATGATCTCGCGCTCACTCACCCGGCGTGCAATGGTGAACTTGATTCTGTTGGCGATCGGCAGAAACACCAGGTTGGCCAGGCCCACGCCATAGATGGTGGCGACGAAGGCGACTGCAATGCCGGTGCCCAGCTTGCCGGGATCAGACAGATTTTCCATCACATGGATCAGGCCCATGACCGCACCCAGGATGCCGAGCGTGGGTGCATAGCCGCCCGCCGCTTCCCATACGCGGGCGGCCTGGCGTTCAGCCGTTTCAAAATTGACGATCTGGACATCGAGGGTATCGCGCAGCTTGTCCGCATCGGCGCCGTCGATCAGCAGTTGCAGGCTGGATTTCTGGAACGGATCGTGCGTCATGTTGACATGCTTTTCCAATGCCAGCAGGCCGTCCTGGCGAGCCGTGTGGGCCCACTGGACAACACGGCGAATCAGGGCGCCAGCTTCCGACTCGGGTGGGCGGAATACCCATCGCGCCATGCGCACGCCCTGCATGAAAACCGGCAGCGGATAATGCAGTAGCACGGCAGCCAGGGTACCGCCCATCACGATGACGAACGCAGTCGGCTGGACGAACAGGCCGATATGGCCGCCTTCCATCGCCTGGCCACCGAGTATGGCGGCCACTGCCAGTCCGAGTCCGATCAGGCTGCCACGATCCATGCGTCTTCCTTGAGCTTGACGCGCAGCCGCGCGATAGCCTGGCCGTGCAGCTGGCAGATGCGGGATTCACTGACGCCAAATATTTCACTGATTTCACGCAGGTTGAGTTCCTGCTCGTAATACAGTGACATCAGCAGCTTCTCGCGCTCGGGCAGATTTTCGATACCCGCGATGATGCAGGCGCGCAGGTTGGCGTCGAGCAGTTGTGGCAGCGGCATGCTGGACTCGTCTGCCGACTGCTTGTCGAGAAACGAATCGTCCTCGCCCGACTCGCCGAAGTCTTCGAAATACAGGAGTTGATGACCGCGCGCGTCGCCAAGTTTGGACTGGTATTCGGCCAGCGGAATTTGCATGGCCTCCGAAATTTCGGTTTCGCTGGGTTGTCGTCCGAGTTTGTGCTGTAGCGCGTTGATCGCCTGTTCGATCTTGCGCATCGACTGGCGCGCACTGCGCGGCATCCAGTCGGACTGGCGCAGCTCGTCGATCATCGAACCACGGATGCGCTGAATGGCGTAGGCCTCGAATTGCGCGCTCTGCGCCTCGTCGTAGCGGCTGATCGCATCGAGCAGGCCGATCATGCCGGCCTGCACCAGGTCGTCCTCTTCAACGCTGGGCGGCAGCCGTCCCATCATGTGATGCGCCAGGCGCTTCACCATGGGCATGTATTGCGTCAGCAAATCGTTCTTTTCGCCCTTTTCGCTTTTACCGGTTGCGGTGTACATGGCTGCTTATCCCCTTCTGCAGGCTTCCACCAGGCGGCCGCCCTGGATCACACGTTGCATGAATCCACCGACGCTGCCGAGGCTGGCGGGCTGCGGCCAGCGCAACAGGCCTTCGGCCAGCTTGCGGAACTGCGAGGTCGACTGCGCGACAGGAAATGCGTCCACCACCGACGTGCGTAAATGACCTGCACGCGTGAGGCGCTCGTCGAGTGGGATATAGCCGAGATAATCGACCGATACGCCCAGATACTGTTCGGCTGTACGGGAAAAATTGCGTGCGACGGCCTGCGCCTGCTCGGGTGATTCGATACGGTTGAGCAGCAGCCTGAACTGACGCTTGCCGAAATTCTGTGCCAGCCGCTTCACCAGCGTGTAAGACTGGGTGATCGCGGCATTGCCGGGCGGCAGCACCACCATGATCTCGGAGGCGGCCAGGCCCAGCGGCAGGGCATCCGGGTCGGTCGCCTCTTCCATGTCGACCAGCACGACGTCGACGCCACACTGCAGGCGATTGAAACTCTGTGCCAGCCATTCCTGGTCGCGCTCGGACAATTTTCCCAGGCGATTGAAACCGCCGCCTAACGGCAGCACCTGCACATTGTCAGAGCCGGTGAGGATCAAGGCATCCAGCGTGCAATGCCCAGCCAGCACGTCCGCCACATCATGGCGCGGCGTCAGCCCCAGTGCGGCGCACGCGCCGCGTCCATGCTGATCTTGATCGACGATAAGGACATCGCGCCCGGAACGCGCCAGGGCGACGGCGAGATTGGCGGTTGCCGCAGTCTTGCCCGCCCCCTGCTGTCCCGACATCACGGTGATGACCTGAAACCCGGTCTGCCCCAGCAAACGGCGCAGTCCAGCGGCCTGGTCGCTGACGAATTTATCCAAGGGCCACCGCGCTTTCACGTTGAATGGATTGAATGCCGCTCATGGCGAAAGCCAGCTCGCTGTCGTCCAGCTGCCAGGGCGAGGATAGTGTGCGGGCCTTGAAAGCGCGGTGAATCAGGTACTGGCGATTGGCCAGATGCAGGTCTTCGGGCACGCGCTGACCAGTCGCCAGGTAGTGCACGTTGAGTTCGTGACGGATCGCACAATCGAGCGCCGGGCCGAGGCTGGCTGCCTCGTCGATCTTCGACAGGATGCAGCCATCCAGGCCGTGTGCCTGATACGCCTGCACCACTTCGTTCAGGGTATCGCCGTGGCTGGTGGCGTTCAGCAACAGCAGGCGCTTGATCTGCTTGCCGGCCTGGAACAGCATCTCTACCTGTTCGGAGACGGCCTGGTCGCGCTGACTCATGCCGACGGTGTCGATCAGAACCGTGTGCTTGTTGCGTAGTTCGGACAGTGCCAACCGCAGGTCGGCCGCATCGCGCACCGCATGCACGGTTACGCCCAGGATCTTGCCATAAATGCGCAGTTGCTCGTGGCCACCGATCCGGTAGCTGTCGGTGGTCAGCAGTGCCAGCTTGTCGGCGCCATGGCGCACCACGAAACGCGCCGCCAGCTTGGCGGTGGTGGTGGTCTTGCCGGCTCCGGTGGGCCCCATCAGGGCGAACACGCCGCCGCCATCGAGCATGCTGGTCTCGCTCTGCATCACATTCAGGCGATTCATCAGCGTATTGCGCATCCAGATCTGCGCCTGTTCGGCGTCACCCTTGGGCAAAGATTCCAGCATCTCGCGCGCCAGAGTGGCGGAAAAGCCGGCCGTCAGCATGTCGCGCATCACCGAAGCGCCGGCTGGATCGCGACCCGGCAGATCGCGCCAGGCCAGGTCCGCCAACTGGCTTTCCAGGCGGTTCTGCATCGTCTTGATTTCACTGATCACGCTTTGCGCCAACTGAGCACTGTCCTCGCTGGGAACGGCAACTCGTTCGATCAGACGGCGCCTGATCGTGACTTCCGGCTCCGGCTCCGGCTCGGGTTGCATTTCCCGACTCTGCCTGCGTGGCGCGGGAGGTGGCGCGAATTCTTCCACCACAGGTGGGGCCATCGCCGCGATGTCCTCCGCCGGCAGGGCCAGTACTTCCACGCCGCCTTCAACTGCGCGATTGGAGAGAATGACCGCATCCGGCCCGAGCGCCTCGCGCAACTGGCGCATGGCTTCACGGGATGTTCTGGCGACGATACGTTTGACGTTCATGCTGCTCCTCCTACAAGGGAAGTCACTTTGATCTGTTTGCCTTCAGGCACTTCGGCGTGTGAAAGCACTTTGAGTTGCGGCACCGTGCGCCGCAGGAATCGTGCAAGTAGCGGGCGCAGCACGGCTGGCGTCAGCAATACGGCGGGGTGGCCGAGTGCCTCCTGACGCTGCGTCGAAGCTTGGGTCCGCTCCAAAAGGGTGTCGGCCAGCCCCGGTTCCATGCCGGCGGAATCGTTGCCGGCCTGCAGGGTCTGCAGCAGCAAACGCTCCAGGCTCTGATCGAGCGCAATTACAGGTAATTCGCTGGACGAACCGTAAATCTGTTGCACGATCGAGCGGCCGAGTGCCACCCGCACCAGCGAGGTGAGTTCGTGCGGGTCCTGCACGCGGGTGGCATGTTCCAGCAGCGTGTCGATGATGGTCCGCATGTCGCGAATGGCCACACCTTCCGTCAACAGGTTCTGCAGCACCTTCTGTACGACGGACAGCGTCAGCATCTTCGGAACCAGATCTTCCACCAGCTTCGGCGCGCTCTTGCCCAGATGATCGAGCAGCGCCTGGGTTTCCTGGCGTCCCAGCAACTCGGCGGCATGCAGCGTCACCAGATGGTTCAGGTGTGTGGCGACCACGGTACCCGGATCGACCACGGTATAGCCCATGGCCTGCGCCTGCTCGCGCAGATCCGACTCGATCCACACGGCCGGCAGGCCGAAGGCCGGATCCTGCGTGGCGACACCGGGCAGCGCCGTGGCGACCGTACCGGGATCGATGGCGAGGAAGGAGCCGGTACGCACTTCGCCGCTGCCGATTTCCACGCCCTTGAGCGTGATGCGATAGCTGTTCGGATTGATCTCGAGGTTGTCACGAATGTGGACGGCCGGTGGCAGAAAGCCGATCTCGCGCGCGAACTTCTTGCGGATGCCCTTGATGCGGCGCACCAGTTCGCCATCGGCGGTGTTGTCAACCAGAGGGATCAGGCGATAGCCGACTTCCAGCCCGAGGGTATCGATCGGTGCAACGTCTTCCCAGCTGGCTTCCTGGGATTCGATGGCGGCAACGGGTGTCGCCTCCGCCTCGGGCGGCAATTCCTCCTTCTTGTGGCTGCCGCGCCAGGCCACCCAGACGATGCCAGCCGTCAGCAGCAGAAAAGCCACATTGGGCATGCCCGGAATCATGCCCATCATGCCGATGATCGCAGCCGTGATGTAAAGCGCCTGCGTCTTGTTGAACACGTTGGACAGCATTTGTCCGGCGATGTCTTCCTCGGTGCTGACGCGGCTGACGATGATGCCGGCAGCGATCGAGATGACCAGCGCCGGGATCTGCGCCACCAGGCCGTCACCGATCGCGAGCAGGGTGTAGTTCTGCGCTGCGTCCGACAGCGACAGGCCATGCTGCATCACACCGATGATCAGGCCGCCGACGATGTTGATCAGCAGAATCAGGATGCCGGCGATGGCGTCGCCGCGTACAAACTTCGAGGCGCCGTCCATCGATCCGTAAAAATCGGCTTCCTGGGAAATTTCTGCACGGCGGCTGCGTGCATCGTTTTCGTCGATCAGGCCGGCGTTGAGATCGGCGTCAATCGCCATCTGCTTGCCCGGCATCGCATCCAGAGTGAAGCGCGCGCTGACCTCGGCAATACGCCCGGCACCCTTGGTGATGACGATGAAGTTGATTACTACCAGGATGACGAAAACAATAATGCCGACCGCGTAGTTGCCGCCGACCAGGAAATGCCCGAAGGCCTCGATCACCTTGCCGGCCGCGTCGGGTCCGGTATGACCATGCAGCAGCACCACGCGAGTGGAGGCGACGTTGAGCGACAGGCGCAGCAACGTAGAGAGCAGCAGCACCGTGGGGAAGGCGGCGAAATCAAGTGCCTTCTTGGTCGACAGGCCGACCAGCAGCACCATGATCGACAGCGCGATGTTGAAGGTGAACAGCATATCCAGCGCGAACGCCGGCAGCGGCAACACCAGCATCGCCAGGATGAGGACGATGAAGAGCGGCGCCGCCAGCGTACGGGCGTTGCTACTGTTGAATAGTCTGGAGAGGCTCAGGGTACCGTTCATGCATGAGCTCCCATGCTGCTGTCGGCTTGCAACGGATCAAGTTCAGGCGGAACCGGCAAGGCAGTCGGCGCCTCGGGATAGTCGCCACCCAGTTTCTGGAAGTGACGCAACTGGAAGACGTAGGCCAGCACTTCGGCCACCGCTGCGTAGAGCGTGGCCGGGATTTCGTCGCCGATTTCGGTGTGACGGAACAGCGCACGCGCCAGTGGCGGCGCTTCAAGCAATGGCACCTTGTGCTCGGCGGCCAGTTCGCGGATCTTCGCGGCCACCGCGTCAGCGCCTTTGGCCACCACGCGCGGCGCGCCCATCTTGCCTTCGGTGTATTTGAGCGCGACGGCGTAATGGGTCGGGTTGGTCACCACGATGTCGGCGGTGGGGATCTCGGTCATCATGCGGCGGCGCGCCATTTCGCGCTGCTGGGCACGAATGCGTCCTTTGAGGTACGGGTCGCCTTCCGATTCCTTGGCTTCCTGGCGCAGTTCCTCCTTGCTCATCTTGAGCTTGTTGAAATGACTCCAGAGCTGGTACGGCAGATCGAGCGCGACGATGAAGATCATCGTACCTGAGGCCAGCAGGAACACTTTGCCGATGAGATCGCCCATGTGCTGGATGGCATCGGATGGCTCTTCCATGCCGAGGGAGAAAATCGCCTCGAGATTGGACCAGATCAGCCAGGTGGCGACGCCCCCGAGCAAACCGAGGCATGAAGGCCTTGGTGCTGAAAAGCCAGCCACGCAACAGCAGCGGCGAAGCCAGAGCCGCGACCACGACCAGCGCCAGGAAAGGCGCCAGCGCCAGTGCGGCCTCCAGGACCCGGTCGGACAGCTGCATCATGACGTAATTACTGTCGCGCGCGGTGGCCGGGCCGAACTGCAAGCTGCCACGCACGATCTGCGACATGGTTTTGCCCAGACCGCTGGCCATCATCCACAAGACCGCCCCGCTGGTCATCAGAACGACGAACGTGGCCAGCTCACGCGATTGCGGCACCTGGCCGTCTTCGCGCGCCTTCTCCAATCGCTTGGGCGATGGGGCTTCTGTCTTTTCCTGATCGCTTTCTTCAGCCATCCCTGATTCACCTGGTTAGAGGGAACCGCCTCCGGTTCGAGACGGGCTTTCTACAGGGTGAATTATTCGTCAGACCCCGCGTGGGCGATCAGGGGAATAAGGGTGGGTTTGACCTGCTATTTCGCCTCAAGCGGCGACTGTGAAGGTTTCGGCGCATCTGGGGCAGACGACGGACCCTGGTCTGACGCACCCGGCAAAAGCCTGGCCGAGCCAGATTCGCCCTGCACATCGGCTGCATCCTTCGTGCTCACCCCGCTGGCTTCCTTGGTGACGGCGTCCTCGGTGCGCTTGTTCATCACGATAATACTGATGCGGCGATTGACTGGATCATAAGGCGCCGCGTGGCCGAACGGAACGGACGACGCCAAGCCGACCACACGCAGCATTTTCGATTCGTCCATGCCACCTGCGATCAGCGCGCGACGCGAGGCATTGGCGCGATCGGCCGACAGTTCCCAGTTGCCATAACCGCGGGTGCCGTTCGCGTAAGGTGTGGCGTCGGTGTGACCAGACAGGCTGATTCTGTTCTGCACGTCATTCAGCATCTTGCCGATCTCATGCAGGATGACCTTGGTATAGGGCTGCAATTCGGCACTTGCCAGGTTGAACATGGGCCGGTTCTGTTCGTCGACGATCTGGATGCGAAGACCCTCGCTGGTGATGTCAATCAGCAACTGACGTTTGAACTGCTTCAGGGTGGGATTGGCGTTGATTGTCGTTTCTATGCGCTTCTTCAACTGCTTGAGATGATCCATTTCGATGCGTTCAAGCTCGGCCTGGGCGGCTTTCAGATTGTAGGTTTTCTTATCGGCCTTGGTGTCGCCTTTTTTCACCTGCCCGACGTTACGCGTCATGTCGAGACCGCCGCCCTTGATCACGCTGGAGCTGTCGCCGCTACCCGACCCGCCCCGCATGGCGACCTTGAGCGGCGTTTTGAAATATTCCGCGATGCCCTCCAGATCGCCCTTGGTGGTTGAACCCAGCAGCCACATCAGCAGGAAAAACGCCATCATCGCCGTCACGAAATCAGCGTAGGCGATCTTCCACGCACCGCCGTGATGCGACCCCGCCACCTTCTTGATGCGCTTGATGATGATGGGGGCTTTTTGCTCGCTCATTTATGCCCTAGGGTATGGATGCGCCATGAATATCGAAAGTACACGAACTCAATCAGCGCGACTTCGCGCTCCTGACGTGGTTCTCCAGTTCGCTGAAGGAAGGACGCTCGGTCGAGAACAGCACCTTGCGTCCGAACTCGACCGCAATCGCCGGTGCGTAGCCGTTAATGCTGGCCAGCAGAGTCACCTTGATGCATTGAAACATCTTGGTCGATTCGTGCAGCTTCTGCTCGAGCAGAGTGGAAAGCGGGCCGATAAAACCGTAGGCCAGCAGGATGCCGAGGAAGGTTCCGACCAGTGCGTGCGCGATCAGGATGCCCAGTTCCGCGGGCGGCAGGCCGACCGATTCCATCGTGTGTACGACCCCCATCACCGCCGCCACAATACCGAATGCCGGCATGGCGTCGCCCAGCTTGGCGATGACGTGCACCGGCACCTCGCCTTCGTGATGATGGGTTTCGATCTCGTTGTCCATCAGGTTTTCGATCTCGAAGGCGTTCATGCTGCCGCTGACCATCAGACGCAGGTAATCGGTGAGGAATTCGATGATGTGATGATCCGCCAGGATCGTCGGATACTTTGCGAACAGAGGGCTGTTCTCCGGCGAATCGACGTCGGCTTCAACCGACATCAGACCTTCCTTGCGGATCTTGGTCAGCAGTTCGTACAACAGCGCCATGATGTCCATGTACAGCGCGCGCGTGTATTTCGACCCCTTGAACACGGTGGGTAGCGCCTTCAGGGTGGCCTTGATGGCCTTGTTGTTGTTGCCGACCAGGAATGCACCCGTCGCCGCGCCGCCGATCATCAGTAATTCCACCGGCTGCAACAACGCGGCCAGATGGCCGCCTGCCAGTGCAAAGCCGCCGAAAACACTCAATATCACAACAATATAACCAACGATGACTAGCACGGCCGTCCGTTCCTTATTGATTGATGCGCCAAGTGAGAGCGGCCCTACTCCATCCCGACCTGGCAGCAGCCGACATCGGTGCTTTCATGAGAAGGATTCGACAAAACCACAAGAAACTTGATGGCGCAGCGTGAGTATTTCCGTCCGACACCGTCTTACATCCGCCAGGCATACAGTGTGTGGCGTGCAGTTCCATCCCGTGCCACGACATGATCCGGCGCGCGGCCTTCCACCGGGAACGCCAGGCTGATGAACAGCGTGTCGCGGCGCATCTGGGTTCGGGCTTGCTGCCACAGGCCCGGCATGGCTGCAGGCGAGAGAAAGGCAAACACGACATCGAAGCGAGACAGATCGAGGCTTGCGTAGTCGTTCCGCATGAAATTCACCCGGCTGCCTTTGAGCCAGGCACGCACTCGACTGATGAGCCAGGGTGCAGGCGCAATTTCGGTGCCGTAAAAATGGCTGTGCGGAAAGTTTGATTCCAAATAGAACGGCACGCCGCCCAGGCCGCTGCCGAGATCGATGAAACGGAAAACATGTGTCTGTGGTAACAGGGAGGCGAGCGGCTGCCACACGCTGCGACCGGACAGATACAGCGGAACCCGGGTGCGGAATGTGCTCCAGTAGAACAGGACCAGCAACACGAATATGGCCAGATAGATCCAGGCAGGCAGGCCCGCCTGTCGGGCCAGGAGAATGGTAGGCACGAAGCCGAGATGCAGCGGGGGCCACCATGCCGGTTGCCGCCAGACATGGCTCAGGATCGCGGCGATCCCAGCCTGCCCAAAAGCAAGTTGCCAGAGGGTGGCTTGATACAAAAATGAAATTCGCAGCAGGTAAGCCAGGAGGACGGCCAGCAACAATGCCGCACACTGGATGGCAAGCGACTGGAGGCTGACCGGCAGGCGCATCATCGCCGGACTCCCCGAAAAGTCTGTCAGGCTGTGGCGGTCAGTTCGGCCTGGGCGGCCGCCTTGGCCTTGCGGGTTTTGCCTGCGCGTGCCGGCATATTGCACAGGCCGCACACGTAATGATTATTCAGATCATCAGGGTGAACCACGAAATGGCCACCGCAACCGCTACAGGTGGTCGTTTCGAGCATGCGATTTTCGAAGAAGCGATTCAGCGTCCATGCACGGGTAAAGCTCAGCACGGCTTCGATCTGGTTGGTATGCAGGTATTCCTGATATAGGCGATAGCTCTTGAGCACGGCCTCGATGCCGCTGCATTCACTGTTTTTCGTGATGTAGCGGCGGATGTTGATGAACAGGGAGGAATGGACGTTGGGCAACCACGTCAAAAACCAGTCGGTCGAGAATGGCAACATGCCCTTGGGCGGCGATACGCCTTTGACTTCTTTGTACAGCTTGAGCAGGCGTTCGCGCGACAAGGTGGTTTCGGATTCAAGCACCTGCGGGCGGGCGCCGAGTTCGATTAGTTCGATTGCCAATTGGGTATCGCGCATCTCGGTCAACAGACTTTTCTTGCTCATGAAGCCACTCCCCTTTTTGTTGTACGACGATTGCTGCCGGTGCGACAGAATCAGGCAAAGGCTTCCGCAGCCTGGCCTGCCATCAATATGGCGGCGTGAGACTGGGCGATGGCGCGATCCTTGGTGTAATTGGTCAGCATGTTCAGCACCATGCCGTCGTCGAAGCGGAAGCGTGACACCAGCATGCCGGAAGCAGCAAGCTTGAGAACTTGTGCGGGTGTCAGCGCGCCGATCAGATCGGCAACGTCCTGGCTGATGCCCAGACGAAAGACGGCGGTCGCCTTGTCGTGTTGGATCATGTTCTGCGCCAGCATCAGGTAGTTCAAATTGACGTCACGCATTTCGTCCAGCATCTCGTCCATTTTCATTTTGTCTGTCCTTCTTCGTTGAATTTATTTTCAAACGAACACTTAAGTCCGCGTAGTGAATACGTTTTCGGACGACACCCGGGAAAGTTAATGTGGACAAGTGCTGTATTGAAGGACGGAAACGAACAACCCGTCATGTCGGTGTTTGTCCTACACGACGGGCCATGGCCAAGCAAAACTCCGCCGGGTAAGCATGCTCACTGGACAGAAAAATACAATCTAAACAAAAGGATGGAACAGAAAACTACCAATCTACCGTAGGTGGCAAGCCTGCGGTGCAGGGCTGTGCGCCCTCAACTGCGCTGGTAGATATCCTCGAAGCGGACGATGTCGTCCTCGCCGAGATAGGTGCCTGACTGGACTTCGATCATGTGCAGGTCGATCTTGCCGGGATTTTCCAGCCGGTGTGACGTGCCGAGCGGAATGTAGGTGGACTGGTTTTCGGTCAGCAGCATGATCTCGTCGCCACACGTGACGCTGGCTGTCCCGGACACCACGATCCAGTGCTCGGCGCGATGGTGATGCATCTGCAAACTGAGCTTCTCGCCCGGCTTGACCATAATGCGCTTGACCTGGAAGCGCTCGCCTTCGTCGATGCCCTCGTACCATCCCCACGGCCGATACACCTGTTTGTGGACCAGATGCTCGCAGCGTTTTTCGGCTTTCAGGCGGTCGACCAGTTTCTTGACGTCCTGGACCTGGTCCTTGCTGGCCACCAGCACCACGTC